>Ga0210059_1004893_pt1 | contig 21568 bp, 10 predicted proteins | sample Ectturendosymbi2_FD_188042 | JGI IMG/M metagenome (GOLD analysis project Ga0210059, IMG submission 188042) | Ecteinascidia turbinata endosymbiont from Florida, USA - Sample 2 (SPAdes) (version 2) | ecosystem: Host-associated > Tunicates > Ascidians > Unclassified | place: Key West, Florida...
CTTGCGTCCTACACTGCAGTTACTAAACTTTTTAGTTATCTTACACGTATGTGCAACATTCGATGGCTACTGTAGTTAGAGTATATTTTATTGTGAACTGGCATGATTCCATTCAAATTTCACTTGAAGTATCTCTTAATTTGAAACCCTTGGTTTATTTGAGAAAGTTTTATAAAAGATTTGTTTGAAAATGAAAGACGTAAAAGAAAATTAAGTTATGTGGACAGGCTGGAACAGTAATCATGAAAGTCTTGAATTTAACAAAGTAGGCAAACATTAAAGTGCAACAAAAATAATTTCTATTAATAATTATTGCATCATATGGGGAAGATGCACTGCCAGCATTTCAAAATAAAATACATTACATAGCTACCAAATCCTTTAGGCCAAACCAGTTTTATCACCGGGAGTAATTTCGCTGCATTATTCCGAGTTTGTTAGTAACAAACATCCAAACGTTCCTTCAGTCCCGGGCCCCTACGTACCTGTCGGGCCCCGGAACAATGCACCTGCTGGACCCCCTCTCATAGGCCTTGGTGAATGATCCGACGTATATGACTTCAAACATTGCCAGCAATAACTGTACAACATTGTGTTTTGAGCAGCGTTGCCAAGTTTTCTTACAACTAATATAACAAATTTCGTCTAAAAATCTATCAAATGCATACACAAATTATAGATGCAACAAACAACTTACAATACATTGCTGTTTTTTCAATGCCATTTTATTGTTTCACTTAGATCAGTGGTGCTCAAACCGTGGCCCGCGGGCCACATGTGGCCCGTGAAGCAATTTTCATTGGAAAAAAAACTTAACACTTTAATCATTTAAGATAATTTTTAGAGAATTTTTATTGAGATTATTAATTCTTGTGGCCCGCGAAGAGTTTCTTAAAGACAAACGTGCCCACGAGCCAAAACGTTTGAGCACCACTGACTTAGATAATGAACACTTGCTAGTGAGCAGTGCCACCATAGACATGCTGCAATCTTCATTTCTGCTTCCTTTCCTTTAGCAGAGACAGATTAGTTAACAACTGGAAAATTCAATCTTCTAACACAGCGTTTCTTAAACTTTTTTTAGGGTGACCCAAATCTGAGTTTGGTGGACACCCCGCGACCCAAGACGCAAACATTGCATTTAAAAAAATGCTGATTGTATGGGTGATATTTGGCAGTAAGTTGCTAGGTTCGATTTCAAAGTCAGAAATCTACTCTTTCCTCAAGTACCTATATGTTACAGAGTGGCACAGACAATCAGGTGACGTTGAAAATACACAATTCTGTTTTGGGATCACCTCGTGCAACCCATTTTTTTACACTTCGCGACCCTTCTTTGGGTCGCGACTCATACTTTGGGAACCACTGTTCTCACACCGGCCTGCAACTGCATTTTCATTTATTTTGTGAACCACGGCAATATTATGATCTAAAATAACTGCTTTGAGCTTTGCAATTTTCCTTTTGCACTGTTAGCGGAAGGGATACACAGCACCACCAGAATACTTGTTTGCTAAATCTTCTGGCACATCCGTATGCGGCTTTCCCACCTTTGGATGCATTAGATGACTGAAATATTATACTTACAGGCAAGTTCACTTTTATCATGACTTCTCAGCTGTGTTCCAGACTCGTTTTCCGCTTACCCAAAATGCACGCTTACTCTCATGCTTAGCAAAATCACTAGACTTTTTAGATAGATTTGAAACCACAGTAATTCATCTGCTTTCACTTTATAATAAGCCAAATGCATTGGTTCAAATCTCAACTAAATCCTCCGACAAAAATATACCAAATGTACACCAAATTATTAATACATGCCAAAACAAAAATTTATATTGCCTACCAAGGAAAATATATTAATTTTTTTAAAGCTGATATAGGCCACATGCGTCGAACTGGTGGCCCGCGGGCCAAATGTGGCCTTCCACATCTTTTTATGTGGCCCACGAAGCAAATTTAAAGCCTCAGCGAGTCTACTTAGTGTTTTTGGAACACTACTGGTTTGTACCTGCTTACAAAAAGGTGAGCGTTTTTTGTACAATTTCTGGGACTAACCAAATTTAGGAGGGCACAAAAATTTGGGGGCATTGCCCCCAAATTGCTCGTTAAGGCGACGCACCTATTTCGGACTGTACAGCGCATAGATGATTTTTAACCTTTATAATTATAATGACGGTCGATATTAATCTATACGAGGGCTTTGTGTCGAAAACATGGGCGCAGTTAGGTCAGGGACGGATGGGACACATGCCCCCCTTTTTCAGATTGGGAAATGCAAATTATTACGTTGTAGTAAGTGCTTTGTTGAACAGTTTTGTGTTACTGGATTTGACAGTAGCCTATGGTGTAATGCAAACTCAGAGAAAGTCGTTTGCATTACAGAGCATGAGGAACGCAACCATTTCGGATGTCATGGATCGTGTGCATTCAAGCAGTCAAAACGAAGAAGATTTAAAATTAAGTCTCGTCATGGAACGTTTTTGAAGTGGTAGGTGGTTTAACTTCGTTGTTTGTAGCGAAACTTTGGATTTTAATACAAACTAAAAACGGCAAAACTCAGCTGTTCTTGTAGCTGTACAGTAGCCATTACTAACGAATAATGGTTTAAAATTTTTAGATCTCTGTTTTTGTATACTTATGTCCATTACAAATATAAGCAATCTACGTGTTGCTTTCAAAAACATTGGAGATACTAAGCCGTAATTTCCGCCAAATTTTTCGCCGCACTGACACTCGAAAGTTTGGATGAAATATCGGTGGTGAACATAACTTTAAACGAAAAGCAGACATCTTTCCCGACCTGCACGGGAGGAAATATTTGACGTTTAATAGCTTTTATGACATCATAGAAGATTTGTCATCAATGTGTTGTCTAACGTAACAATCAACTTGAAGTAGTGGATAGATTCCATTTCAGCCATGCTTTGACATGTCAGTGCAGGAAATATTTTGGTTAGCATAACCGCCTCGCCTTATCAATGCATTAGAATGCAACCCGTAGCGTTTATGTATGGCTAATCTGCATAGAGGTATGCCAACCCAAAAAAAACACATTTATGCATGAAGTGAAAAGCGATAATTGGTATAAGATGATTTCAAAGCAAGGCGAGTGCTCCCGCTTGAGCCCGGCTAGGCGTCTAAGTGAAAAGTTACATGATTCAGTGCCAAGTGGCCTTATTTTTACCTAACTGAAAACCTGGATCAGAAACCGGCCTAGGTCGTTAACATCAAAAAATGCATTCTCATATCCGATTTCTGTTGTTTCAAGGTAATATACGGTAACGCAAAATAAAGTAACAGTTTATGTTAAATCAATGTTATAACCCGACCAATTCACACTGTTTGCTGTGCTATGGTTGTGTTTGTGCGAACGATCTTGATCGCAAACGCATTTAATAACAGCGGCGCGTGCAATTCCCAGAGTTGAAATTTAAGCATTAAATTGATCCCAACCGTTGCAATGGCTGGAAGTTTCGCGAAGTGGACGTATCGTGATCTTGTCAGGGAGTTGAAAGATAGGAAAAGTTGTCTTCGTTGGTGTAGAGCCCAGGGCTTATTGGCCACCAGCATGGTTTGTCAGTGCGGAAACGACATGAGGCAAAACCCAAGACCGTCATTGTCTGATGGGGAGGTTTGGAGATGCACGAAGAAGGTGGGTGTAGAATGTAGATGTTGGGTACGCAATTTACAGCACAACCATTTTGACCAGAATTGTCATAGCTCTTTTGTGGAATTATCTTAATTAAATTTCCGTGATTTCTAGGGTTTTGTATGAGGTTCATTTTTCAGATATATACATCTTCATGCGGGACCGTGATGCCGCCCTCGAAAATATCGTCTAGTTGTCGATCTGATTACCTCTACGTAAACTCCTTTGTTATAGTAACCACATAACTTATGGACCAAAAAAACACAATCAATTCAGTGGACACTGGGATTATTTATGCCGTTTTTAGTTGTCATTTTCCAACACGGTTCCCAGATTGGCTTTTTTGACGCCAAATTTCACAAACTTGGCTTTTTTTGAGACAGTTGGCGTCAAAAAAAGTTGTTTGGCTTTTTCTTTTCAATATTTGGCTTTTTTGGAGATAGTTGGCACATACTATCCGACAGGTGTTTTGACTTTTTAAATATGCTTGTGAAAAGTGTTATTAGGCTTTTTTTACCAGTTTCTGTTTTGTTGGCAGGAATGTCAGAAATTAGCCTCCGTTCGAAAAGGCTCATTTTTTGCGAAATCACGCGTTTCTTTGGAAAATTTGATTTTGTTATTATACATGTGGGCGAGCAACACCCCCCAGAAAAAAATTATGCAAGAACTTCATCTTTCGAAGCCAACAGTAATCGATTGGTGCGGATTCTTGAGAGAGGTAAGTGAGGTGTTTATTTCGACTTTTTTAAAGAGCTGTTCATAATTCATGCGCATGGTTATATCTAATAACATACAGTAATGGAAATTAGCACAACTCCAGAAGGAACTTCGTCACTCACTAGCCGAGCAATTTTAAACACCGGTGAATAAACTAAACATCGTAAATGTTATGTTTCGAAATATCCCGAAAACGATCGCGGGCCACACAAATCGCCCACCCGGGCCACATGCGGGACGCGTCAACCTACATTAATTACCACCTTTGTATTGCGCTTGAGCTGTACAGTAATGTACTTCTTCTTAGTAAAAAGATACGTATATACGTTTTCTGTAGAAAAAGATGTGCAGCCAATAAGGTCCACGCAGTTGCTATTTAAGACCAGGTTTTTCGTAAGCCTATTTACGAAATTCAGTGTACTTGATGGTGTTCACATGGATGCCTACAGATTGTATAATTCAAAAGTTTTCAGTTGTTCAAGTGAGTTTTCAACTTAGAGCATAAAAGTCGCACTTGGTGTTATTTTATAACAACAATTTTATAACACCAAGGTTTTGAACGTATTTGATTGATCTTAGACTATTAAGTGTATGGAGCATGACTAATGAATGTCTAAACAAGGAGGCACGGCTTATACATGGTAGAGATAAGACAAAAAATATTACGGGATTCTTCTGTTTCAAGGTTTGTTCAGCGGACCTTTTAAGTCAGCCACTGAAATTAGGAGGAGCTGGACATATTGTCGCCCTGGACGAGTCCGTTGTTGCTAAACGGAAGGCATGTTCCAACGGCCAGGCCAGGCCTGTTCCACAGCAATGGGTGTTCGGCGGGGTAGATCTAGAGACGAGGTGAGGCTTTTCATTTTTTTCCATCGACACCGCTTTAGCACTTTGTTTGAGTATATTTCTTAAGGTTAGTGGATCTTGAATAGCAGTCCTGCGACTATCGGAACATTTCAGTCGCTTAACTGTATGGAAATGTCCTCACCGAAGAAGCAAACTCCGTGCTGCACACTTAAAACTATACGTAGAAAAAGTCAATACGTTTCAAATTTATTTTTGTAACAGCATTAACGTAGGCTTGAAGTTCGTAACTTTTAAAATTTTTTTTAGAGACTGTTTCCTGGTGCTCGTTCCCAACCGAGCTGCAGCAACGTTAGAGGCTGCGGTCCAACAGTACGTTCTGCCAGGCACGGAACTATGGACGGACATGTGGAAGGGCTACAGCAACTTGGAAAGTATGTTGTGTAAGATGACATAAAAACAAACGGATAACAATACCGGCATAAAACAACATGTTTACCTACCCGAGCAACACGTTATTAATAACCAACAATTACCATTATTTTGTTTACAACTTATTTCTGTAATAAATATCTACATCTTCAGGTATGCTGTGAAACTAACGTTTTTTCTCCATTGCAAAGTCTTGCAAATGCATTTCAGCGCTATCACAACCCATTAGTGGCCAAACTTTCAACAGTTAAACTCAATTTTTTCAAAATCTTTAGATTTGGAGTGACCTTCTACAACATTGTACGAAAAAATCTCATTAGAGATACTTCGTTTTTATATTAACGATTTCAATTACGTTGTAGATCTGGGATACAAGCACCAGGCAGTGAACCACTCGGTGGAATACGTGCGTGCCGACGGCGTGCACACCAACGATATTGAAAGTCTGTGGTGTGACGCCAAGAGAAAATTCAAGGCAATGAATGGCTGTTCGTTGCGGTCAAATATACCGTCGTATCTCGACGAGTGGATGTGGAAAAGAAAGTTTAGTGACTGCGAACGCTTTGACGCGTGCGTCGCCGCAATTGGACGCAATCCCCTTTACAAGGTGCAATGACCTGTGGAAAAACAAATAAAAAAAACCAACAATGCTTGCCTCATGAAATGTGAAAACTGTTTCTTTGCATTTGCCAATCACCGTCATGACAACGGTAAATTTTAACTTACTTTGAACTGCGGGTTAAAATGCTAGGGAGCAATATGCATCAAAAGGCAATTTGATCCAATCGTTCCGTAAAACAGCACAACTCCTTATTCGAATTGCATTAAAGTCATGCTTTTGCGGAGTTAGTAAAAGTTCCTCTTATAAAGCACTTCAATCCAATAGTTGCACAAAACAGCGGAATTCTCTATCAGCTGCATTAAAAATCCTGCCTTGCCATCACTGGTGACGAATTTTTCCCACAAGGCAATGTGCGTCTCATTCTGTGTACAACAGGAGAAACCTCATCTAGAACCGCGTCAAAATCCATGCCTCGCCAACTCGTTACATACCGCCCACAACGAAAGAGCGATCCAATTATGACTGGCAATGTTTAAAGTCATATTGTGGTTACTTCACCACCACCGAACATCGCCCGTGCAAACCAATGCGGTCGAAACTGACAATGTGACATGCCGGCAGCTAATTTTGTTTTACTGGTCGCGCACTCCATGGTATAAGGATAAGTTTAACATTTCATTTCTTCTATAGCAGGTCATGGATAAAATATAGTAAAAGTACAGCGCGGCATTTTTCATACATTGCGTACAGTTAAAAGCCATTGTGCTATTGTGTAAGTTTTGAAAACGTTTTAACGTTTTATGGCTTCAACACCACCACATTTTCAGAGAAAGTATATGCACCTCCGCAGAAGTTAGACTTAAACTAACATACCTATTTTGCTGATTCGAGCAACAACAACAATATAATTGTTTTTTACGTCAACGCAACTACACTCGTCAATACAGACACAGTAAGGCCGGGAGGCGGGGAAAAGACACTTCGGTCAACCCGTCTGCCACCACCCAGGTTATCCTGTCTGCCACCACCCAGACGGGATGACCTGGGTGGTGGCAGACGGGATGCCCGAAGTGCCTTTTCGCCGCCTCCCGGCCTTACTGTGTCTGCATTGACAAGTGTACTTGCGTTGAGGTAATAAAAAAAATTGTTGAAAAGAGTCAATATCGCAGGTAGAAAATACGAGCGTGTATTTTCTACCTGCGAAACTGACTCTTTTCTAAGTGCCTCTAGAAGAGTTGTAATCACAAAAAATTTAATGACAGAGTTGGGATCCATTGCATTACAAACATTGTTCGGAGTTTTTTACGTTTTGTAGCATGAGGGTTTAAAAGACACGTGCAGTGAACTCAAGCAGGCCAGTAACCAGATTGGAACCAAAGGAACGGCGAAGAGTTTTCTGAGAGGGGCCCTATTTTTTAAAACTGTTTTCAGTTGTTTTAAACTATCTCCAACACATTTTTCTAGGGGAGCGAACATTTTTTCAGGGGGACTATGCGCCCCCTTAGTTCCGGGCTTGAACTCAAGCATGCCCGATAATGAATGAAGCAGTTCAAAAAGCGAGTGTTCCGAGAACTTACTTATAGTCAAACGAGATCACCCAGCTTGCAAACTTCGCATGTCAGCGCAGGAATTCTGCCTGGGTACGTGAAAATGAGTAACCTACTGTGCGTACTGCAGCCTACGTCGTTTTTATTCTCGCACTCGGACTTCAAATATCAGCGCAAGATAGCTGATTAGGCTAAAGTAGGGGTGTACCCAGGGGGGCGAATGGTTCGACGGCCCCGGAGGGTCGAATGAAACGTGTGGCATAAAATATCGAGAATTATAATCTAATCCATAAAATTGGTTTGACATAGACTGGAAATATTCACGCTACTATTTATGTGCGTGTGACTCCCGTGCGGACCGCATACGGCCTAAGACCGTAGTTTGCCCAACCCTGCTCTAACCAGATGCTTTTTCGTAATGTAAGGCCACTAACCCTTACTGCATGCATCTGATGGGAACTTGCCGTAAGGGAGCATGCAACAACTGCATATGTTAAGTGCCCCGAGAGAGAGAGAGATGATGCACTGCCATCTATTCTTAGGACCTTCCACTCTGCCTCTCTTACCACCTTGCAGGCTGGCCGATTCCTGCTAGCCTATTGTTAATGTGCCACTAATAAATAGTTTTCAAAATTTCTCTCGATTCACTCTAGAGCAGTGGTTCTTAAGCTTTTATCAACCACCCCTCATAAAAGCAATTGTCCTGTATTTCAAGCTCCCCTGACTTCACATGAGTAAATTGAACGGAACACCTTCTCATTCAAATACTCCCTATGTTGTAGACGCGTAAGGGCTCGCACCCCATGGAAATCGGTTGACGCCCCCGGTTAAAAACCACTGCTCTCTAGAGCTTGGGTTCTAAAACGGCGGGGAGCGAGTATGGCAACGAAATATTGCTGAACACTACTAACTTTTTTATCGCTCTTAAATTTATAATCATTTCACAAGAAAATGAAAGCAAAGCGGACAGTATAGTGGACAATCTCATGAAAACCTGTCTTGTGCAAAGTAGGATTTATGAAAAAATAACGTCTAATGTCACCATGGTGTGTTGTCCGCTTGGTTTCATTTTTAATGGTAATCGAACCTGACCATAACATTGGGGTATACGAAATGTCCATGATTAATATAACGTTGTGTGTATTGTAAATATTAGTGAATTCATGGCTGACCTTAACCTGAGGTTTCAGCTCCATGTACAGGTCGTATCTTACCCTTGTAACCACTAAGCGAATGTAAAAACAAGGAGCATGCGTTTTTCACAGCTGTTTTGGCGCACCAGCTTGCTGTATCTTACCTAATGGCGATGTAAGTATCATTTGAAGAGTTTTGTCTCTGATAACAATGGCATCCTACAAACATAAGTTATCCTTGTCTGTAGTGTTGGCTGTAGCTATAATTATATAGTGGGTTTGTTTTTGTAAAGTTTCAGAACGAATTGCTTGAATATGGCGATTAGGATTAAATACAAGTTACATGCCTTGAAAGTTCATAAAAAGCAATCCAGTTTCAGTCTTCGTTGTTACGCCATAGTCACTGTTTAGCAACAATAGCCTTCATTCTAGAAATCATTTGTGATGACATGCATTGTGACGGTTAAATCAAAATTATGTGAAGCCTTAACTGTTACATGAATGATTTCCCATCACCTTTCCGGCAAGTGCAAAATCAGCATTTTCAAGTAATCAGAGTCCGACATAGTTATATCCCTTTACCTTTACCCACTTAAACGTTCATCTCATGTTAATTTCCATCCTACTCTACAGTAAAATTTAATTTATTACGCTGCAACGGTAAAAGTCAGCAGAAAACTTTTACAGGCATGCTCCAGGTTCTGGACTAAAGTTCTTCCGCAGCCGCATTTCCTAACGTTGACATAAAATACAAACATTCTTCAAACGTGTTGAGAGACTCTAGTGCAGTAGGTTAAGAACTACTTAACCGGGGGGCACACCTCCACAGGCTGCATCAATGAATGAATTTCCAGGCGGCACGAGCCATTACACGCTCAACAACATGGTGCTTTTCATCAAATAGTTTTCCAACGGGTTAAATCATCAACACATACAATTTTTGTGTGACATGTTTGCTAAACTTCAAACACGACGAGATATACCGCTGCTTGCTACATACGCATTTCAGTACTGGAATATTGGTTTGGTGAAATATACATACTGTAGGTATACTGCAGTGCAGCCTACTTTAATTGAAGTTACCAACCTCTGGTCAAATTTTTATGATAATATTGCTAAACTTCATGACGACGAGACACCACAGCTTGCCAGCTTCGCATTTCAGTGCAGGAATGCTGTTAATGTGAAATGTATACGCCTACGTTGTTTTAAATCTCCAACATGTCGTGCATTATTTTGTGATAAGTTTGCTAAACTTTATAATGACGACATACGCAGCCTAGGTTGCTTTAAATCTTGCACCTCAACTTCGCATCTCAGTCCATAGCAATGCTGCAAAAGTGGTCAGTCGTACAATTTTGTGGTTACTTGAACTTCAAAACGACTAGCAACCACAGCTTGCCAACTTTGCAGTTCATAACGACGAGCAACCACAGCTTGCCAACTTTGCAGTTCACTGCAGGAATGCTGTTTTGGTTAAATTTGTGAACGTACTCTAGCCAACCTTGTGTGAAAGTCCCCAACCCGTCGTATAAATTTTGTGAAATGTATATGTACTGAACGTACTGCAGCGTACGTTGTTTTAAATCTCCTGCTACTGTGTTGCCGACGTTATTTTCGGGCAATAACGCCTAACCGAGCGTTTCCTTTCGATGCGCTCTTTCTGTGAGAGCGTTTTTCTCTTTACAACACAGTGCTCGTCACCAAGCGAGCCCTTCGGTTCCAACGCGCTCTTTCTGTGAGAGCATTCTCTTTGTGCGCCTGGAGGCGCTGAGAGGCAGTGAGCGGCGCGTGGTGAGAATAGTAGGAATGGTCGGACTTACACTTGACGAGACCCAAGCTTCTTAAAGAGCAAACAGCAAACTTCCCACTGAATTGGATCACGTAACAACTTGCATATCTTTATTAAAGTGTATATACGTTGATGTTCCTTCATATAAGCCAGTATGGGGTTGCTCTGTAACTGGATTCTTGAGTTGCACTCTATTTGTTGTTTATGCATGCTAGACCACCTTCGTGGAAAGTTTGGCATTCGCTATTTTGTCCTTTTTCATATTTTCCATACAAAGGTCATCGTAAATTAATGCGGTAGGCTACATCGATCAAAACTCCTAAAAAGGAGTAATCGTTTGTGGCATTAAGACATCAAATCACATGCTAAAGCCATGTGCTCTTCAAATCAGTCGATGAAATTAACTCAGTATAAGGCAGGGGTAGGGAAAATGATCCGCATGAAAATTTGATATGACCCGCATCAGAATTTTCATTAACTAAATTAATTCCATGAGAATTTGACATGTACATAGTAAGTTAAGACAAGTCTTTATTTTCCTCTGGAAGATAAAGATATAATTTTAAGAGAAAATTAATTAGTTTTTGCAGCCCACCAGACTAGTGATATTCTCCAAGTCTGCGCCCCGTGACAGTAAATGATTCCCCAACCCTGGTTTAAAGGTTCTGATGATAGAAGGCTAAATTATGTATGCTTCATAAGTTGCCTCTGCGGAGCTCAAGTTGAACGGATTTATTGCTGAGCATGATCTAGCATTTTCAGTTGCAAATTACTAAGGCAGAGTCTATTTTGCCGCCAAGATGGTGGTGACAACAGGCTTGGCAGAAACGAAGTAAACATAAAAGATAAACCCTAAACCTAGCCTTAACCTAATGCTAACCCTAAACCGTAACACTAACGCTAACCTTAAACCTAACACCTAAGTATACAATGTGAAATGTTTTGAAAAAAAAACAAACAAAAGGGAAGTCGCCAAGGTCAGAGTTGAACCGAAAACCAATGGCATACCATACATGAAGCATAACTGCTACGCTACAAGCAGCCCACCAATTGCATGACAAACTGACCTTTTTATTCAAATTGCGTGATGCCACGAGGCCGAATGTTGGACTAATGACACAATAGCTCCAGCCGATCTGTTGCCGTCAGTATCTTGGCGGTAAAATAGACACTACCATTATTAATTGATCTTGTGAAATCCACCGGTATACTTCCAAATACGTTTAGAAAAGGGTTTGTGGCCAAAATAATTTTCAGCTCTGTGAATACTGCTTACAAAACAATGCAGCAAATCGGATACCGACAGCTTGAAGGAGCAATTATTAGCCAAACAGATGGTTTCATGAAGCGGCGGTGGATGTGCAATATAGGAATCATGTTATAAAGCAAGTTTTGATAACAGTTTTATGTCTTTTAATGTTGATGCCTGACATTTGATGTGGCAGCCTGAAAAATTTCATGTTAAAGTGATTGAGCCCAGTGGTATCACCGGGTGAAGCAAGTACACAGGTGAAGGAAGCAAGCAGCAATAAGGGTTATGAGGCAGAGAGCAATGCATTTTAACATTGCGAGGTTGCAACAACATCCCCTCCTTTTTACAACGAACTGCACTGATCGCATGTTCTCTTTGCCAAGGTTTCACACAGCACGACCTCCACATCCTGGTCACAGCACCACTTTGTTGCGATCAGAAATCCCAAGCTGCATGTGCGCAAAGCTTCGCATTGTGGCAGCAAGCAACAATAGAGTTCACGCGCCGCGATCACTCTATTATTGCTTGTTCACGCCACGTATATATAATGTTGTTCTTTGCGCACATCCCATTCGTGGTGAATCAGACATTTAATGCAACGCCAACGGAGAGGTTGCAACAACAACGTTTCATTAGAAAAACAAGCAGCCAGGACAGAAAGCAATGTTTATACATACAAATCGTGAAGAAATAAAAATTTACCCACAGATCATAGTGGGGTGGGTTTCATGGATGAATTCCCAACCAGATGCATGATGGTGGTGTCACCAACTGATGTTGAAGAGACAAGGGTATAGTCAGATTACAGTAATATTAGCAGCAAACATTATTCTAATAAGTGTTAGGTACATGAAAAACAATATGTTTAGTAAATGAGAGAAGTATTTCGTTCTAAAGTAGAGTTTCACACAAAGCCATGACTTATCATCTTATGTGAACTAACCACTTATTTCACGGATATAACTGGTGTCATGTCATTGACACCGTTGTTAGAGCTTTTTATGATTGGGCCTAGGAATTCAGATGAAGCCAATGTCTGTGAGGTCCTGAAGGTGGACATCACGTTGTTTGCCTCGAAATCCTTGCATTGCTGCGAGGGTGCTCCTCAAAAGGGCAAATCTGAACTTTGTCCTTATGTATGTTGTGACAGATGCATAATGGATTCCTGCATTTTTCAATTATTTTTTCTGCCAGTCTGTTGTTGACTCTGTTGCATTCTGGTGCCATCCATCTACCTGTTGTGAAGACAAGGGTAATGAATGTAGACTTTTCAATGTCAATCACTCTTTGGTTATACTTATCCTTCTTTCTCTTTCTCATGTTGGTAGATCTCCGCTAGGGATTTCCCAGAATAGGACTGTGAGGTAGGATGTGTGATCCTTATGTCAAAGAAAGTTTTCTCCTTTCCCAGAATATTCACTCAAATAGTGTGAGGTAGGATGTGTGATCCTACCTCACACTATTCACTCAAATAGTGTGAGGTAGGATGTGTGATCCTTATGTCAAAGAAAGTTTTCTCAAGCAGATAAATTAGCTTTCCTGGTGATTTTTATTATTAGCCGACGCTTCGCCTACCTATTCAAGTGGGCTTCCTCGGGGTAATGTTTTTTAACCACGTATAACATGCAACTTACTAATAACAAGAAACAATGAGCAGTATGACATACAAAGACAAAAAAATGCAAAACTAACCATCACGTTATAGGAATGGCTGACAGCATGCCACAGAAAACCGGAGAAGTGTAAAATGAAAAACGCTGGGAGATGATGAAGTATAACAACATAATAAATAGCGTAAGACTTACATAAAAATGCACAAAATGGTTAAATAGCATGAAGGTATAGGATAAAATAGAGAACAAATAAAGTGTAAATCTTGTGTGGCGACAGTTGACAAATTTACAGGTACAAAAGTGGTCAAAAAGGAAGGCAAACTCAAGGAGATTCAGTAACAGATAAGCTTCGTTCATGTTTTGAAACATTGTAATAGATAGTCGTGAAGTTTGCACTTTTATTGTTCATAGTGTTTGCCTTTGTACATCATACTGCTCATTGTCCCCTGCTATTAGTAAGTTGCATGTTATACATGGTTAAAAAACATTGCCCTGAGGAAGCAAGCCACTTGAATGGGTGGGCGAAATGTCGGCTAATGATAAAAATCGTCAGAAGAGCTAATTTATCTAGGCTTGATTTAAAACCTGGTGGCAAATGCTATGAAATAACAACATGAGTAGCAAATAGAACAGCAAAGTTTTCTCATTTCATTTTGTTTGAAATGCTTTTTTGTTTCTTATTGCATTTTTTGTTTAGGTTTGGGCTGTTTTTTTGCATAAATATGGCATGGTATGATGGTTCGGTCACAGATGCTATCACTGCTTCTAAAAATCAGGCCAAACTTTTTGTGGTGTATCTTCATGGTAAGAGTATATAAGTGTATACTATGTAGTTATGTAAAACCTGTGCAGTGTTATATAAAAGCGTATACTTTTAAGATATATACTATATAACAGTATTTATAAACAGCTGAAATATTTAGCATACCCTTCAGCTCAAGTATGGTATGCACTGTTAAACCCTTTGCAGATGCGAAAAGTCTTGCAGTTTGATTAACACCTTGAGAGCTGGTCTACAAATATATCGTACCTGGAAATCGGCCTAAAACCAGCAGTTTTAGCTCCTCTGCTGATTGCGCTAGAGAGCTGTTCAAACCGTTAAACGATTCGGCAAGGCTTATAGTCTGCACTTGAAAAAAATTTTTGGTTGGGGGTTGCGGATATTTTGTGAGTGATGTCCTAAGCAAAGTAGTTTTTGGGCCATTTTTGCTCATGTTACCTGGCCTAAGGCCCAATCGATAGGCCAAAGTATTTCGCTGAAGTTTTCTTGGAAACTAGGCTCCAGTCCAAGTCTTTTGAGCCTTTGATCAACTTTCTAGCGTTTCTGGTTCAAAACTTATGATATAAAATAAACAAATTAATTAATTATCTAATTAACAAATATTATATTAGTAATCTTAGCGATCTTAGTAATCTTGGAGATCTTAGCAACCTTAGGCGTCTTAGCAATCTTAGTGACCTTGTGGTATTTACAGGTGTCCTATAGAGCAGATCATTCTGAACGAATTGACAAAAATTTGAACCAAATCATGTCAGTGGATCCAAAGATACAGGAGTTAGAAAGTTGGCTGTTTGTAATCAGTCCTGCATGACATTTGTTTAAAACTGAAATGTTTGTCTTTCAACTTCAAGAAAATAATCATTTTTATAGTGAGAAACTTCAAATCTGTTATTGATTTTGAGGCCAAATTGTAAACATGCCTTTTCAAGATCACTCAACTGTGACAAAATTTTGGGACATGATTCTAAATAGAGATAGACAATTGGCTGATTGTGGATTTTGCCGATGTATCGCTATCGACTAAAACAGCTGATTTTATCGGCCTCAGTAAGTGTTGATAAAACGGTGTTATAATATTCCTCATGCAAACAGACAACTTGTGTAAGGAAACATAATGAACCAATTCAAGACATTTATCTTGCAGCAATGTTAGCAGGTGATTTTCATAAACAAGCAGACAAGATGAACCATGAAGCACACGTTATCCATTGCAGATGAAACGAAAGCATCATCATCAATCAGATTAATTAAAAATCATAGCGAAATATTAAAATTGCTGCAATTTGAAAATTTTTAACTCATAAATTCTGATTTTTAAAGTTTTTCAGAAAAAGGTAAGGCATAGAATACATAATATTTTTGATAATGAAGCAGAAAACAAGATTTAAAAATTTTGGAAATATCGGCTATCGGTTCATGAACGGCCGATACATAGGCATCTGCCCCAAAAAAGCCATATCGGTCGATCTCTAATTCTAAAATATGTCATTCGATGATATCCAATGCTACAGCCATTACTTGTAGCACAATCTGCCATACCTCTATGAATCTTGCAATGCATTTGACATTTGTGTGCTACATGCGGTTCGTGTGTGTTATGCATAGAGCAGAAATGAAAAACACTTTCCTACAGAAAAGGTGTTATGCTGTGTTTGATTCTGAGTATTAAAATCTACTCATTTGACTTAATGTCTAAGAAACATTGGCCATGTTGAAATCGATTAAGTAATGTCAAGCTTTGCTTTTGCAGGAAATGACGAAGCATCTGGTGAAACTAATCAGTTGTGGGAAGATGGTGAATTAGTGCAGGCCTGCAAAGAGAGATGTATCTGCATTAAACTAGCAGCAAACAGGTAGACATAATGCTATTACAAGTAGGGATGCTGTAGAGTAGGGCATGATGAGCATGTTCCCTTGCCCTTTCAAATCGGGGGCAACAACAGTGAAAATGCCTTTTTTATAGCATTGTCATACATAATTTTATGACTTATAAAGATAGAATTGATACAAATTTATTGCAGCTATTTGTGCACCCATAAAATACAGAATGTTTTTGTATTTTTGTTATTATGTTTGAGCTCAACACTGTTGCTGAAGAGTAACAAACAGATTGGTAAAAATTTTATTTGTAAGTTTCCATTGCCCTCACCTTGCCTACTACCCCCTCCCTCTGTCCTACTGCTGCTCTGACATCACTGTTTCCAAACGTTTGCTATTATATTGCTAATTATATATTTTTATTTTTTCACAGTGATTCCTTCAACCTTTTCAGCAAAATTTGTATCCTTTGGTTATACCAGTTGTATTTTTAATTTGTAAAGGCTAAAGATTTTTAAAAATGTTTGAAAAAAAATTAAAGCATGTTTCCATTTATTGGTCATAGAAAACATGAGAAGCAGTGCTCCCTGGCAGGAAGAGTTGTCATTTACTACATGGTAAAGTTATTCTTTTGATTCTCGAACTGCTACTGGCAATGCTTTCACAGCTTGACTGACTGCATTTTTCATATTTTTGCATGGTTACACCCAGGATCATATGTAACAATAGAATGGTAGAGGTGCCATTTTTGGTAAGGCTGTCAAAGTGTTAACACCTTCAGAGCCGGTCTATGAATATATTGTAGCTGGATTTCAACCCAAAACCAGCAGTGTTCGGTTGCCTTACCAATGCCATAGCTCCTTCCCTGATTGCGCTAGAAAGCTATTCAAACCCTCAAAAGATTTGGCAAGTCTTCTAGTCAGCACTCGAAAAAAATTTTTTTGGTTGGAGTTGCGGATTTTTTGTGAGTGATGTCCTAAGTGAAATAATTTTTGGGCCTTTTTGGCTCATGTTACTTGACCTAGGGCCTAACCACTAGGCCAAAGTATTTCATTGGAAACTAGGCTTGAGTCCGAGTCTTTTGAGCCTTTGATAGACTCTCTAGCGTTTCTGGTTTAAAAGTTATGATATAAAATAAACAAATTAATTAATTAGCTAATTAGTCAAATATATTTATTACTTTAGATCATAACTTTTGAACCCGAAACCCTAGCAGGTCATCCAAAGTATCAAAAGACTCGGATTGTAGCCTAGTTTCCAATAAAAACTTAAGCGAAATACTACCATCTAGCCGTTTGGGCCCAGGGCCAGGTGAAGTGGGCCAAGGTGGCTTAAAGCCCTCCACTTACGAAATCACTAACAAAAAATCTGCACCCTGCAACCAAAAAAATTTTTTTCGAGTGTGGACTGGAAGACTTGCCACGTCTTTTGAGCCTTTGAACAGCTCTCTACCACCTTCCGTGCCAGAGCAATGCGCGTGCAAAGCCACGTGCAATCTGGTTGTTCTGGAGCGAAAATCCCTAAAACCAGCCGGACGCCGGCTATTAAGGGATATTACAAGAGAAATTTTTAAATTCAAAGAAATTTTTAATGAAAGTTCAGCTGTTATTAGTTGTATGTGAAGAAACAAAGTAGAAAAAAGTCAACAAACTATTAAAATTACAAGTGTTAGGTGGCCACCCCTACACATTAAATCAGTGGTTCTCAACTTTTCATGGTTTGTGGCCCCCATTCAACTGGCATATAGTTAATATTGTTACAATTGGGTTTTGCAATATCATGGAAGAGCTAATTAGTAAAAGCCTCTGCTCGTGCTCCCTGGAGAACTATTCCCTGGTCTCCATGGGGACCGAGGGCTCCATTTGAGAAACCCTGCTTTAAATCATAAAAATAAAAAAAGTCTGATGTAAACAAAAAGTTCAATTTTTTTGATTTAACACTTTGACGTCCAAGTTAATTCAAGCGGTTCCTAAAAAACAGCTGGATCGCATGTGGCTTTGCGCAGGAATATCTCCGCTCCTGTTCGCGTTACGGACCTGGTCGAAGTGTCAAAAAACACAGCAAGTCTTATAGTTTGCACTCGAAAAAAAATTTTGCTTGGGGGATTCAGGTTTTTTGTTAGTGACATCATAAGTGGAGGACTTTTTGGCCAACTTCACCTGGCCCTGGGTGCCAACCGTTAGATGGTAGTATTTCGCTGAAGTTTTTATTGGATTCTAAGCTGCAATCCGAGTCTTTTGATACTTTGGATGACCTGCTGGGGTTTCAGGTTCAAAAGTTATGATCTAAGTTAATAAAAATTTTTGACTAATTAGTTAATTAGATACTTAATTAATTTGTTTATTTAGGATCATAACTTTTGAACCAGAAATGCTAGAAAGTTGATCAAAGGCACAAAAGACTCGGACTCGAGCCTAGTTTCCAATGAAAACGTCAGCGAAATAGTTTGGCCTAGCGGTTGGGCCCTAGGCCACGCAACATGAGCCAAAATGGGCTGAAAACTACTTCGCTTATGACATCACTCACAAAAAACCACTACCCCCAACCAAAAGATTTATTTTCGAGTACAGACTAGAAGACTGTCCGATTCATTTAAGCCCTTGAACAGTTCTCTAGCGCAATCGGCTGAGGAGCTAGGGCGATAGTAAGGCAACTAACAACGGCTGGTTTTAGGCCAATTTCAAAGTACGAATAAATCGTACCCTGGCTCTCATAGTGTTAACAATCATTCGCGGTTTCCAGAAATGTGCAAAATGCTAAAAGTCATTTTATCGAAGCTAAAATTTATGAAAATATCAGAATCAGTGAAACCACATCAAACTCTGTTTCAGCATCAACTTGGCTATGTGTAATATCTAACATGAAAAGATTTTCACACGAAACGTGACAACCGTCACTTTATATTTGAAATCTCTCCAAATACCCAACGTAAAGAGAAAAATGTTGGGGGACAAGACATATTGTATCACCACCATCTAGAAAATAGGGGGACGCGTCTCTCGTGTCCCCCACCTAATTTCGCCCATGAAGCTACACGTAGCACACAAATTTAAATGATGAACAAGTACGAAACGCTATTTTCAACATCCATGACACTCATGGCATCATAAAGTTGTACCAGGAAAAGCTCAAGGAGGACACATGTGGACTTTTAGTATGTTGTTTTGGATAGTCAAAGGATTGCATTCAGCAATTTTCAGCTTTTTACTAATTTTTTCCAAACTTGGTCAAAAAATGACCTAATATTCCTGGAGTACCAGTGAAGGTTGGTGAAAAAGGACAACTTCTCAAGAGTTTTCAAATGTTTGCCTGTTACCTCACCCAGCACATCCATCTTGCATTTTTTCAGTGAGAGGAAACATCTCAAAGTTGGCACTTTGCACATGTTGTCACCAAAGCTGCACTTTCGAACGAAACCTATTTATTTTATCTGTGCTTATGAGCAGGTTTTCGTTTTGACCGTGCATTTGTGTATTTAGTTCATTCAGGTGGTGCAATATCGCACCACTCAACACTTGCAAGTAGCTTCAGTAATCAGACCCCTCATTTTTGAGAAACACTTTTTCATCCCGTAGCTCATACACATGGGCCAGTACCTTGCCGTGCGACAACCATCGGACCTCCGTATGGAGCAATTGAGACTTTGTGCTCTGCTCCCATTTCCTCACGCAGAGATGCAAAGATGCGACTTTTCACATGTTGTGTCTTCACAGATTTTACAATGCATACAACATCGTTGAACACAGTAATTACATCTGTCGATAATGTTTAGGCAAAGAGGGTATCACGGTGCAAAAAACAGCGAGTAACAATTACATATGGGTTTCTCTCCTTCACTCTGCTCACAAAGCCTTAGGTGCGCCCGAACATGGCTGTGGCTCCATCAGTGGAAACACTTGTGCAGTTTTCCCACGCAAGTCCTCCTTGGTCGAGATATTCTGATGTGATGCAAAAAATTTTCTTTCTTGCTTTCTCTGGCAGTGCCTTGCAAAATAAGAAGTTTTCCCTAATGGCACCTTTGTCTACGTCTACAAAATGCACATTGACCAAGAGTTAAGCATGTCCGCTTATATCCATAGACATCAAGTTGCAAAGCAAATTTATGACTTGGCATATCTTTCCCAAAACAACACATTCATTGTACACAGACATGTCATCAATACGTCTAGCAATTGTGTTATCAGAGAGAGGGCTTTATTTATTTCTTTAACTACATCTGCGCCGAGCATCTTCTTTACAATGGCATTGCAGGCTGGAAGTATTAATGACTCTGCCACAGTGTGGGCCTTTTTTGATTTAGCTAAGAGTTCAACAATAGGGTAGCTTGGTTTGAGGGCTCTCTCATTCACCTTTGTAGTATTCCTCATAAAAGTGCTTGTTTCTCTGTGTTTTCTTGTAGGCAAATGAAATAGTCAATTGGCTTTCTATAAGTGATGGGCGTTTTGTTTGGAGATGGCGCTTATGCTTGTTTGGCAACATGGCACTGTTGGCAAGCTTTTTGCCGCACACTAAGCACATCGGAGTCAGTGCTGTGGTATCCCCAGTGAAAGTAAATCCATGCGAAAGATAGTTGTCACTATAATGCTTCGAGCTCACTGTCTTGCTTTCTTTTGGTCACCAGTCATACTAGAACCTTCATTTGGGTCAAATTTTGTTTGGGGTCTATTTTGAAACTTACATCCTTCCTTTTTAAAAACTTTTCCATCACTATCGCTACTACCTGTATCACTAGCTCTCTTGTCTTCAAGAAACACGACAGTGATCTGCTTGCTGCCACCCACTGAAATGGAAGAGTATTGCACTACTCTGCCAGTTACTGTATTGCAGCACAGACTCTAGAACTAGACAATGGCATATTATTAGCAGATAATCATTTGTTGATTTTCAAGCGCTTTAAAACTAACCAAGTGTAACTGGAGAATTTTCTGTAGCACACCTGACAATCTCTCACGGCACACTGGTTGAAAATCACTGGTCTAAGTTACTTTTTAGCTAACATTATTCCCAAATCTAGTCTGGTCTTGAGTGATAATATCTGACAGGGCTCCAGCTATGGATCAAAACAGTTTTCGAAAGTACAGGCAGCTCTTCAACCATGCGAATCAGTTCGTTGAAGTATGAGGAACAGATAAGCAATTGCAAAATATTTCCCTACTCTGGCAGACCATGCAGCTGAATCTTACTACAACATAACTCATTGTCTGTCGGATTCTGGGGTTGTGAAATGTGGTCTACTGATGAGTGAGCAACTTAATGACTCCAAACCCTTGCCTTGGCTCACCTCAAAATGTTTCAAAGTAAACATCTTCTGGTAGAGGTTCTACCACATACAGGCTGTAACTTAGGTTCTACCACATACAGGCTGTAACTTAAGTCAGACTTGTACTTGAGTAGTTGCAAGCATACAGACAAGTTTTTCATGTACCCACTGACTATCATAAACAATATGCACACAACACATTTAT
>Ga0210059_1004894_pt1 | contig 21563 bp, 12 predicted proteins | sample Ectturendosymbi2_FD_188042 | JGI IMG/M metagenome (GOLD analysis project Ga0210059, IMG submission 188042) | Ecteinascidia turbinata endosymbiont from Florida, USA - Sample 2 (SPAdes) (version 2) | ecosystem: Host-associated > Tunicates > Ascidians > Unclassified | place: Key West, Florida...
GGGGCCAAACGTGAAATGGGGGGGCACAGATTTCAAATGGGGGAGCCGGGCACCGCTGCCCCCCTCGCCGGCGACAAGTTGTCGCATACGTACATTTACGAGGAAACAAGTCTAAGCTTGGTTTAGTTTAGAAGCTTGAGTGACACAACTGGTCAAACTTTGACACTGCACCGCTACGGAACCAATAAGCAATGTGGCACATAACAACGATCTGATGACGTAGTCACCGGCGTCGGCGCAGGTACATTCAGGACTCGAGATAAACAGTTCACTTGACGACATAATACATATCCTCATTGTAGGTTACGTTTGTTACAGCACAATTACCGGTGGCAATAGCCAGCATAGTGTTGTTTGACTTGTATGTTGCAGCAAATGAGCGCATTCACTTCAATGAGGTTTAGATCAGTGCTCTTCAAATGGGGAACCTTACAGTTTTTAATTGTTGTTTGGAATAGTCCGCAACACTCACAGTAATTTGTGAAATAAGAACAAGAAGCGGGTTGATTGTGTTTATTTTGCAATCGAAATTAAGAGAACGGAAAGAAACAAACAATTCGTAATTAGGGAAAGCACGAAAGTAACAAAAAGCGAAAGCGAGAAAGCACGATCATTCATGGGCGTCCGCAGAAATTTTTCCAAGGGGGGGCAACGTCGACATTTGGTTTATCATTTTCAAATAGCTGAGGATCAGTGTTCCCTCTAAGATAATTTTGCACTGAGCAAATATTTGTTTTAGTGAGCATTTTACGAATGAGTAAGTGGAGTTTTCAATGAATTACAAACTTTGTGAATTATACAATAAATATACAATCTAATCAAAATACGATCAAAATAACATTTCATTCAAATAGCTTCTTGTTTGCGTGTTTTTCCATTGCTTTGGAATGTTGCAAGTACGCGAGAATGAGATTTCACTGCGTAACAGTCCTGGTGGTCCTGAGTATTTGCGCATTCAGAGGGAACACTGCTGACGATGCAATGCAAATGGACGTTAACAAATCGCTTTATCCTTTCTACACTACAAAGGAAATGCCCCATGTTACGGTAACAATCACAAAAAAACGCTTCGTTGGCAGAAATAGCCAGGTATATTAGTATTACGACAATTTACACAGTAGGCTATCCGCAGATTTTCAACACAGGGCATTTCTTTTCAAGTAAGCATTGCCATGATTTGTAAAGAAAAAAGCATTAGATTGCCATGGTTTTCAACAAAAACACATATTACGACTTTAATTTACTTAGCAAGTAGGGCCGCACCCAGGTGGTATATTCGACTGAACTAACAACTGAACATGTTTCTGAAAATTTCAGGGGGGATTGCACCGGTTGCTCTCCCCTAATTGCAATATCAGCTAGCAAGATTTGTCAGCATCACTTAGAAACAAGAGCTGCAAAAAACTGGGATCTCGTCCAAAGCGATCAATGAAACCTTGCTACACAAACCGGACAATTAAGTAGACCTGTATGTTGACACGACTACGGACAAACTTACTAAAATTAGAACACCACGCAGCTTTTGCAAAACTGACCAGATGAATTGTGAAAACTCGCCACAGCAAATATAGCTTTGCACTCAGTATTCATTCAGATATCAGAACTAAACCTTAACAATCAAGACGTATGTCCGCAAGCCTGCATAGACGTATTCTAACAAGCCACGTAATTTTGTACTGCATGAAAAGAAACCTACATAAGTGTAGTTTGACACTCAGGCACATTGGTCGCACTCACACTAATAACGGATTTTTCAAACTTGTGGAAGCATTGCTACAGGCTCACTCATTCTTCTTTTCACAAAGTACAAATGTACGTGGCGTACCGCTGTCAGCATGTCACTGGCTCGCTGCATTACCTGCCAAGATGTGTGCGTTCAACAGTCTCATGCAACAAAACGCCAGCTACCGTTAATATAAAGTGAACCTTTGCGGGTTTGTTGCCGGGGTATTGTTACGCAATAAAGACCAACAGCAGAACAATCCGCTCGCGACTTTCGCAAACCGCCTCTGCAGGCAAATGAAGAGACATGAGTGAACTGCAAGCTCATCACTGCATCTGCATGACACTATAACTGTGAACCTGACTCTTGTGCAGTGTGAGTTTCATACCAGCAAAAAACTGTCATTGCAAGAATCAAATCAATTAATCCGAATTTAAGATGCCGACGTCAGGTTTTTGTAGAAATAGTTGGTTCTTAATCCCAATGTCCAGGGGTAAAGGGCATTTGCCCACCCTGCGAACGCCCGTGCGCTCATTGACTATTTTATATCAGGTTCCACAAACAGGGCCAGCTCATCTAATGAACCGAAGAAACATTTTTGAGTAATTGTTAGCACAAGTAATTTATAGTATCTTTAGCGATTAAGTAATGTGCAGTACAAAAATATTTTTGGCGATGATTTTCAATGAAATCAAGTGTCATCTCAACATCTCTTTAGGTTTGGTGGGGGGGTGCATCCCCTGCATCCTCCCCTGTGTCCGCGCCTGGTTGTCAGTATGTAGGACACTTCTACTACAGCGAAAACACTAAACTGGGCCGCACAAAACCTTCGACTGGGCCGCGGGTTGGACATAGCTGATTCAGAAGGAACCGGAACTCAGATTAAAAGTTAGGAGCCGGTCTTGGAGCTTTGGCTGTTTGAGAGCTCCGAATCCCTTGCGAGATACTATCGGTTTTGCCTAATTTACTCAAAGCTAGACTTACTCTATCGAAAACAAGGCTCTTTATAGCACAACTAAGCGAGATTGTTACAAGTTACGGTACCAGACTGCAACAACGGATCAGCGAGTCTTTGATGTTTCTTGCCTTACATTATCGCTAAGTAAGGTTGCGGTGCGGCATCGTAGCTGGCAGAGTCCTGTGCGGGTTGAATTCTTTTGTCCGCTCCCGCCCCGTACCCGCAAAATTTAAACCCGCCCCGCATAAATTTGAGAAATTTTGCCCACTCCCGCCCCGCACACCTATAACCCGCCCCGCTCCGCAGGCCATCCCAACCCGCGCCCACCTCGCCCAGCACTTTTTCGGTCTCAAACCCCCACCTGTCTGAAAACTACTAAAAAATCATGACTAGGGCAAGTTTTTTTTGCAATAAAATTGTGAGAAATATGCATTTATTTTTAACAAAAGTTGCAGTAAAAAGCGACATTTATGCACAAGCATTTCACACGACAGTGATTTACTCAAGCGATTTAATTACATGTAATGCTAAATATTTCCAAACATTCTCTGGCGAGAAATGGCGATCATTTGCCAACAGTTTTCATAGCATGCTAAAACTTCGCTCCACAGTGCATGAAGTTGCTTGGCAATTTAATAATTTGGCCTACAGTTCTGGACTGATGTTTGGTCGGCTCATTTCTACAACTGCTTTTAGATCACTATTCAGTTCAAATCGGTTATGAAAGAGAGCATACCTATACTGAAATAGTTCTAAAGCATGTTTTATTAAATAACACTTTGACATTTTGCGCATTTGGCCTACTTGATGAAAGTAGCGGTGAAAAGATGCATGTAAAAAAGAAAAAAGTTACAACATAGAATTCCTGCAACCAGCTCAAAACATTGTACTACATTAATTCTGCGTATTTCAAAAGCTGTTGGAAGCTGTAAAAAAGTTGCAAAAACTGGCTCGACTCATTACGCGTGAGCCTAACAAAATTTAACAAGCAACAAAGCCAAGCCGGTTATCCTTTTCATTGGCAGCCAAATCAAAACTCTTACACAGATCTGATCTTCCGCAGTCAACATATTTGAGGTGATAGAAAAACACGTTTCAGTCCAGTTGTAAATAGCTGTGCGTTAAGCGTTTTTCATCCATTTAGAAGGGCTGCTAGGCTGAATTATTCCTCACTAAGCACGACGGTAGCATTGGAAATTTTTCACTTACCCACCACATGGCAAGAGCCTGAGCTAATGTTTCGCAACAATGGGTTGTTACATCATAATGTAATAACTGCTGTAGGCCTGCTGTCCTAAGCGCAATGCTGGCAACTTCAGTACGTCCATCCAAGTCTTTTGGGATTTTTTAGCTGATTAAGTTCGTGTGCTTTGGCTCAACACTCAGTTACCCGCACAAGGAATTTCTCAACCCGCGCCCGCACCAAGTACGACTCGCTCCTACCCCGCAGCAAGTTCAACCCGCACCCGCACGCATAGCAGTGCGGGTTCCCGTACCCGCCCCGCAAATGCGGGTACCCGCAACCCACGCGGGATAACCCGCCCCGCACAGGACTCTAGTAGCTGGACAGACGTGGTGTTACTTGTAGAAGGAAGAGAAACGTTGTAAACTACCACATATTACTTTCTAGTCACAATGATCAAACCGGATCAGTAGTAGTGTAGCGATCTAAAAAGAAGTAAGTTATGAATCAGTTGGTATACACTATCCATAGCTTCCGAAGCTATGTAATCATTGCTGATGGTAGAGAGTGTGATTCAGATATCATTGCAGCCCTAAGCGTGTAATGCAGGGCACGCCATTTTAAAGTAGGATTTTTTATTAGAAACCATTAGGTCAGTGTTTCCCAAACTTTTTTTAGCTAGCGCCCTCTTTTCTGACAAACAACTTTCTATCGCCCCCCTACCATGCCTAGCACACATATCAACACAATTGTTTCGTATTGTTTATTTGCTATGTTTGAAAATGATTAAAACAAGAATGACCACAAATATGCATTTCACTATAAAACTTACTTTAATAAATTAGCTCATTTACCAGTTGAAAACTGTTAGAGTTCATGATGTGGAAACTGTTAGAGTTCATGATGTGGAAACTGTTAGAGTTAATGCTTGAACATTGTTTTTGTTTTTTAGCAAAATGCATTATTTTAGTTTTTGTTTGTGTCTTAACTATAGGAATCAAAATCGCTACATACTCAGGCCCGTAGCCAGGTTTTAATGTTTAGGGGTCAAAATAAATTTTTGGGAGGGCAAGTTTTTTGTTTTTATTATATGTTTAAAACATATCTTTCTGGACACAAAAAAATTTTAGGGGCTTTGCCCCGAATGCCCCCGTGGCTGCGGGCCTGTACATACTCCAGGTAAGATATGAACCACATTTATCTGATACGGTTCGTTGTTCTGAAGCGTCCCGGCTTTCCATTACAAAAATATGGTATGCCTATTTACTAGATCACTGGAAAAGTTTACTGGGAACCATTACATTTACTAATATAGCATGAAAGGCAAGTTATAACTACTTGGTAGCATTGCTTTGCATAGCAGTACATTTTCAGGAGGGCATAAAAATGCAGTGTAAACAAACGTGGACTTTTCTTGAAGTTTTCATTTGTGGAAACAATTTTTATGTTTTCAGCATGGTAACCGGTTTTATTTTCTCCTGAGCCTTGCAGGTTAAATTGTGCTTTACTTTGCCATTCATCACTACTTAATGTAATCTGAGTGCAAAAGATACCAAATCAGACGTTTTCAGTCATTTAAAGAAAGCCAACGGTAAATTTCTTGCTGAAAGCCATACTGTTTCTTCCAACAAACGGCTTTTAAACACTTCTTGTCATTTGTGTCAATTGAAACGTGTGCACGTTAGAAAGAATACATGAGAGAAGTAATCGATTAAATCGACTATGTGATTTGCGCTCTTTGCATGGTTTCCCTGGGCAGAGCCGTTAGCTGGCATCGCCAAGACTGCAACAGGCAAAGCATGCAACGAGTGCAAAACACTGGAAGACTGGAACTGTGTCAAAATACTCGGACAATCTAATTTTCTAAACAGACGTTTCCTTGATCTCGGTCGTCATAAAGGTCCTCAGGCATTAACGGCAAAGCCAGTGATTGCTTTCACAGAATTTGTTTATTTTATCATTAACTTTTTGCTTGAGAAACGTCTCTGCTAGTAACTGCTCGCCGCAACGTCTGAACTTGTGATTGTTGATTTTTCGCTGATTTTCTCATGGTAAGAGCACTGATTGTAAAAAATTACTAGATCAACCAAATCAAATAAGTGTGATATATTCCTTCAATTTTGTGTACTAGATATATTTCATTTTCCATTCGACTTGAGGCACACCAAGACAATTGAAAATATTAATGTGTAAAAATGAACAGACGCCGGAGCCAGGATATGACAAAATAGAGCTCCGGATTCCGGAGCCAGAACCATGTTCATGAAAATGAAGTTCCGGAGCTGGAGCTGGAGCCGGAGCAGTTTCATTTGTGCGACGGCTCCGCAGCCCTGCTTTTATCATTCAGTGAAATGCTCGCATAGATGCTTTCATTTTTGTTTCATCCACCCACGGCACAAATTATATCGGATATGTGGATTGAAAACATCAAGGTCAGTTACAGGTCATAACCAACATTGTACATTTTTGAAAGCTCTGCGAAGATGCTCCCATCTAAATACTTAGTTTCTACACTTTGGTGAACCAATTACAACCAGTTTGCACTTACCGCTTCTCAGAACACTCAACTGCTGCAACTGCAACTATTTAGCCTACCTTCACAGCGGAACTCACGAGGACAGTACTGTTCATCATCCCCTTCTGGACAATCCCGAACTCCATCGCACACCTGGGACATACCGATACATTGCCGAGGCCGGGTGCTCGTGTCATTTACCGCCGAAACGGTTTCAATCGAGCAAGCAACCTCCCCAATGGAACAAGCTCCGCAGTCAGTGGAGAGCGTCCGTGGGTCGGACTGACTGGCCGTGCAAACTTGGCTACAGATAGGACTTGCTGCCGTAGTTTTAGCCAAGGAGTTGTTTAGGCACAAGCATTCGTCTGACAGATCATTGCAGTCAACAATTCCATCGCAGATCTGTTGAGATTAAAGTAAAGCCATTGCAGAGTCTTTAATAGCGATGAAAGTGACATGTCTTACGGAAAATGGTGCTGCGCAGCGTCGCTTAACCATCAAGGCGTACAGCACGAGGTTACGTAGACTACGGAAGCAGAATAGTGGTTTGTTATCAGGGGTGGATCCAGGGGGAGCGATCGCCCCCCCCTAAAACCTACAAAAGCAACTTTTTTCACCATGATTTTTTACAATTCGGAAAACAGCATTCGCGATATAAGGCCATCTTGACGTCCATTGTTTTGTCGCAGCAGTGTGGTGAAGTATACTTCACGTCTCTTGCAGCAGTGATCTCATAATGAGACTTGACTGCCAAATATTACTGAAATCGACCCCCCCTAAAATTACTGGCTGGATCCGCCCCTGTTTGTTGTTGCATTTTACAAATAGCCGAACATGAGCGGTTACCTGTGTTACGGAGACCACTTGCTTGCCGTTGAGACATTGAAAGCACTTTCTCCCATCTAGATTGCCGTTGGAATCAAAACAACTGTCTGACATATCATCGCAGTATGTTGCGGTATCGCGTACTAGCTCCTGAGGGAGTACGCAGCTTCTGGAAACAGCTACATGTCAGTGGTTGCCACAAAAAATGCATATTTTTCATACAGTTGCATTTCGTGGAATGATTAGATTTGGAGAAAGAAGTCTGTGGAACTTTGTGATATTCAACTTTACTTCCTATGTGAAGGCGGTTTCAAGCTGGTTATGTTGGAACTGAAGTTGAGTCATTAAGATTGACTGCCTAGCAATGAAAAAATTTACCATCTTTTTGCCAGTGTGCCCCTAACAAACTCTTTGTTCACTGTTACCAAAATTTATGACAAAGTGAAACGATGCTGTGTAATGTCTTTTAAACATTCTTTCATTAGCGCTGTAGATCCATACCACGGTGTGTGTCAAACTCAAACATACAGCGAGGAGTATCGACGACGATGCCTGGTGATGAAGACAAGTTGATAGTACTCCAAGCAAGTGAGATATTTTGACACTGACATTTTGCTACTCAGAACATTTTGTGGGCTTGAAAGTTGACACCTTGTATTATTTGGCTTAATCGTTTTCACAAATGCTTATAATAGTTGTTTTATTCTGTATGTCGATGATATGTTACCATTTCATCGGTCTTTTAACTACGCTGACAGTTGTTTAATCACTTCTTGAAATTTCTAACGCAAGCGATTCGATTCATTCATCTTTTTGTCAAAACAGACTATTTTTATCACAATTTTCGAAACTTATTACAATGAAGTATGTTTGGTGCACAAGTTGCATTTGTGCCGAACGATGTCTGCAAAATCTCCCATACTTGATATTTCGACTGACAGTTTCATTTCAACGCACAGTTATGACTAGAGGCGGAGGAAAGAATTTTATCGTAAGGGGGTCAGATCTTGGCATGCTACCTATGTCATAGTTGATTGACTTGTGACACCACCGGTAGTTGTTCAACAATGGAATAACGTTTTTGTACTAAAAGATTACTAAAAAGATTGAGATGCGTAAATTCACCTACATTCCCACTGATTTTTATCAAATACTTTCATATTCTGACAATAAAGCTAGCTCCAAAAGATAGGCTGCATGGCTCTCTTGAAGCAAGCCCGCAATAAAAATGTTTTGCAAACCAAAGAACATTAAATGTTTCTCATCATATTCGCTCCTACGACTTAGTATCCTTAAACTCTGAGCGCCAACCTCTTGTGCAAGCAGTATGTCTTTCGAACTACGTAACATTTTAAAGTTTTATTGCGCACACCACAATCCCCATCTTCCTTTCTGCAAACAGACGCTTCATTATTTTGTCGCAGAAATGTTTTGTATCCAGCCATCAGTGAAAGATGATATGACGCGTATCCGATGTAACGGCACAACATTGAGGCGGTTAAGATGAAAGTTAGCTTGTTTTATGGGCAAGGTCAGGTACTCAGTAAAATCTTAAAGAGGATATACTTTATAATGAAAAACTAACTAAAAATGCATTGAAATAGTTCGGAGTCCCTTGTATCCCAGATCCATTTGAAAAATAGTTGAGGGTTTCAAGCCCCCGACCCCCTTGTTCCACCGCTCGTAGTTATGACTTCAGAAGAAGCGTCACGTAGAATCAAAACAGACTGTAATAATGCGAATCTTTAATAAATGCCAATCAGTTGGCTTCCAAATGTTTAAAAACTCAAAATCCTTTTGAAATCTTCACCAGTTTCCAGCAACCCTAAACAAGATAAGTTTCCACAACAATAAATCGAGTCACTCACTTTAAATAAAAGAAATTTTTAGTATCTGTCGATTTTATTAGGCGCATAGCAGTAGACAATAAATCTAGCTTTAAATCAGCAGTTTACAATGTTTTTCTTCAGTTGAACTCGTTAACAATTCCAAAGTTATGCGACCCTCGCTGATTTTTCGTCGTGAACACTAGGTAGCGCTTAATCTACCGGTAAAACTTTACGATAGAACGTCAATCCCTGAAAAATGTGTCAACCTTTTTGCTAAGTTGTGTTGCAACAGAAACTGTGAGCAACAGCTCGCCCTGGAGAACCGCAGGATTTGACGAAATCTAGTTCGAACGCCAATTGCTCTTGTGGGATAAAACGACTTCATGCATTCACTTACCCTCGTCGAGATATGTTTTTTAGTTTTGAACCCAAGCGTTTATTAAGACAGAACGTAAGTAGAGTCCTCATACTCTCACAAAGATAAACCTTCCCGGAATATTTCTTGGAAATCAAACTTGTATGCACGACCCCCTGGTGAATTCTTCACATTTTTATTGATGGTTGGGCTTCCACGGTTAGCACCCAAAATATAATCTTTGAACTTGCCCTAGCGGATACCTTTTACTTCCGTTCATTCGACATTTAAAACCCGTTCCCACATATTTTTCATCGGTTCCGTCCACGCAGTCAGCCTTTCCATCGCACAATGATGTTACCCGGATGTCAAACCCTTTGTCACACGATACCATCAGCTGGAGACCACGTGCAACATGTGCAATTCTTAAAATCAGAAGCAAACCTAGAAATACAAAAGTTACAATTGTTTTAAATCTGTTGGTGAATATTATACGCTGCACACAAATTTAGAAACAAATTTCAGGTCATCGTTTTCCCAAGCAAGCGTCAGGCAACCTGTCTTCCAAAACTACGATACTTTTTCTGGTGCACGATTTTAAAACAAGCGCTAGTGGTTGTGGTGGGGGTGGCTCGTATTAAATTGCATGACGAGCTCAACCAGGACTTTGTTTCACCCAAATGGTTTGACCATAAGACCAAGCTGATCAAAATTTTTTGCAAATACTGTAATGTGTTTTGTGAAAACAAAAACAATTGGTATTTGTGCAGGTTGCTACCAACTCCATAAGTAATCGGTCTTTTATGTTTTCCGCAACGCTTCTTTCAGCAAACAGTGAACTCAATGCGTACAAATAAAAACCAAGGCTTCTCAAATGCTTCGTGTGGTCCGTTCTTATGTATGGCTGTGAAACCTGGACACTTACAACAGAGACCAGGAAAACTACAAGGAGCTGGAATGTGGTTCTACCGCGGAACCTTTCGTTTCCACGGACAGCATTACAAAACCATGTGACAACCCTTCAAAGAATGAGGCAAGAGCGTAAAAGACTGTTGCATAGAACAACGACACCTCATATTTTTGGGCCATGCTATACGCAAATGAAAGATTGAAGATCTTGCTCTAGGTCAGTGGTTCTCAACCTTTGCTGGAGGAAACCAAATCCAGACCTTCGATTTTGTTAGAGCGCCGCACTAAAAAAATTTTATACAAGTCAATTGACACATTTTTTATTGCAGAACGAAGTCTATTACACAAAATATTTGAGGTAATATTGAACGACTGCCGCACGAACTGTGCTTGGGAGACGTAGTTAGAACCACTGCTCATAGGTGGCAGAATCCCAGGAAAACGTGCAAGGGTTGCCCAGCGTTTAACTTTTATCAAGAACTTTAAACTTTGTATAAATATCCTGGAAAATTATGGAAGGCTCCCGTAACAGAACAAAATGGGAAAACATTCACTGAGGGTTGGATCAGCCATGATACCGAAAGAGAGAGAACTCAATCGAGAGTCCACCTTTGAAGCCTGTTTTACACGCAAACGTCGCAGCAAGAGAATTGCGATGCATCACTAATGATCCGTGTGAAATTCAACTGCTCCACTCGGAAGTTGCTGAAAGCATCAGCTAAAAATGACCTGCGTTGTATAAAACTTACAGTAACTTGTGGCTGAGGTCGGACAGGCAAGTGGTGTTTTGCAAAAAAAACACTATGAAAATAAGAACCATCAAAAGAAAGAACATTTCAATGCTATAGCGCAGGGGTCTCCAAAGCACGGCCCGCGGACCAAATCCGGCCCACGAAGCCTTTTCATCCGGCCGCAAAGACATTTTGTCAATAATGAAAAATTAACAAGTTTACAAAAAACTTGTTGATTTGGTAGAATGCAACATATCCCGAAACAATCACATTACGTAAGATGTCCGTCCCTCGAACTGTTGTGTAACAGCTTATGTGGCCCTCTGGCAAGAAGTTTGGAGACCCTTTCTACAGCGGTACAGCGAGCGAGACAACGGATTCTGCAACTGCGGTGAATCGCCTCGTGGCAAAACAAGGCAGTTCTGACGGTTGATCGATTGCCGCCAAAATAACATTCCAATTTATAGGGAATGCGTGGTTAACGGATCGAGCCGCTATTGAACCCGAACCAAAAGTCAAGTGGGATCAATGAATTTCTATGGAGTTAAGATATAACCTGACGTGCCGGTCAATATGAAAAATCACGAACCAGTGGTAAATTTGTTAGAGTTGCAAGAAAAACTACCGAGATAAATCTAGGTTCGCGCAAAGCTGATCACTCGAATATTGGTTAAGGAATGATTGCATGTCGCAGTCATCTTCTTTATAGGAATAAAACCTCTTTAACCGCTTTGAAATTGAAAACTAGCTAAATAACACCTGCAGCAGAAAACACATACGATAATATCAGAAGTAGACAAAGATTTACAAACATGCACTAATACGAAAGTTCCTGTTTGTCTTTGCTACAGCCTCGCACTTTTACACCCTTGTCGTAGAATATGCGTGTGTCTTTTGAAAATTTGCTCTCAGTCCAGTTTCTATTTTCTAGCAGAAGCTACACCGTAACTAATGCGCTGCTACGCTGTTTTGTACCTGCACAAATTAGGATGCACACCGCAGTGATGTCGTTCGACTGGATGAAAATTGCGCGTACACAGGTGTCAGCTTAGTTTTGGTTTGGCCCGAAAGAAATGTTGTTTTGTCACCTCCGTCAAATTTTTCTCCAAGCAATTGGTATAAGTGATCGCATCCGTAAGGTATTAATGTTTTCGGATAATCCCTACATGGAACCTGCTCTTCGATTTGAAATGGGTAAAAACATAGCAACATGACAATACATTGCTGACTTGTAGATATTTTTTAAATTCCTGCTGTTTTTTGCCAAACCTCACGAGAGATGTCTGTTGAACTGCCATTATTCTTTTGAAGTAAAGTTCAAAAGAGAACTTGTCTTTGTTGTTGGTTCAAAGTTCAACTCACTGCAGGAGACGACCGTAGGATTTCTATCATCATTCAACCAAAAGTAAACCAAGTAATTTGCAATCGTGCCTGAAATATAACCTTCTGTATACATCTTGACCTGTAGTACGTGCCATACTACACCCACCCTTGGCGCTCACCGTGCAATTATGTGCTCTCGCTCTTCAACTTTTAAACTTGCTCGAATTCGTTTGGACAGTCAAGGGACAAGTCACGATTAACAGAGACAAAGAGAGCGAGAGAGACACTTTTGGATAGCACATGTTTGCGTTAGATCAATACAGCAAGTTTTATATACAGAAATTACAAAGGTCAACCAATAGAAATTACAAAGGTCTGAAGGAGACATTGGGAAACATTGCGAGCTTTTCCTTCGATGAAACCCAGGTTTTACGCGTTTTTTTTCTGATTGCATCAACGGTAAAATGAGTGACACCGGGATATATCAGCATTTGCTACTCAGGAGTGAGGTTAAAACTTGAACATTTCTCAACAAAAGTTGCTTGGTTGTAGAAATATTGATGCTCGCGTTTCAGGCGTTTACAAGAAAAAAGAAAATGCTTCAGTAGTTTTCCATCAATGGAACAATAACTGAATAAATTTTAAGGATTGTCATTATAACTTTAAACTAACAATTAAAGCAACGAGTTAGCATGTGCTGGCAATTTCAGCGCTGAATAATATTTCACAAAGGGATAGGCACCCACATTTCCATCTACCTGTGAGGGTCAGTGCAAAGTATAGCACTAAAAAGAACGATGAAGGCACAGCCTCCGCAAATATATACGACACGCTCACAACAACGAACAAAGCAGCACCACGCCACCAACTGAATACAACAACAATTTTATTTTTTGGCCTTAACGCAAGCAGACTTGTCAGTGCAGACACGGTAAGGCCGAATAGCGCCTAATTAGAAAAGTACACCGGGATGCAAAAACGCACATAGATTTACAACAATATCGGTTGTAAGTGTTGCGCCCTTTCAAAACATTTGCAGAAAGTAGAGTTTGTTGACGTTGTTGTGCAACCCAATACCCATCCTTGTCAAAAGCATTCACTGAGTTAATCTATTCAGTGAAATGCAGTATTCTGACGCATGATATAAGGTTATTGAAGGACTTAGGGTGGTTCTCGGCCAACGGATCCAAACAAAAATAGTTTTGAATGTTAACTTGGTATGTACGACACGCATTCTGTAAGGTGGAAAATTAAAAATCAGATAGGATATAAAGTTATTATAAATATTTGAAAACTGTCAATAGAGTGAAACTTGAAAGTTTCGCAAAGTTGCATAAGAAAGAACAACCAATTATTGAAATAAGATGAATTTTTATCGAGTTGTTTTTATTTGAATCTTGTATAGCATCGAAAAGACAACAAAATATATTTGAAAAATTTTTTCAATGTTTGACGTCTAATGAAGTCATCACTGATGATTTGCGTTGATTGTGAATGTCGTCCTTTTATATTGTAGTTTTTTGGCACATATCGCTACATACAAAGACAAATGACACGAATACTTTAAAGGCTGTACATTCTTTTTGCTGAAAACTTGTGCGGCACAAGGCAGAGCGAAGGTACCCTTCGGTAATTTGCTTTTTTACACTTTTCAAATTACATAAACACCGTACGACTAACCACGGGATATTGTAGATATCCCTGGACTAAACACTCACCTGGAGAAGCACATCTTCCTAACATGACACGTAAGCTTCAACCGAAACTGCCTGACTATATCTTGTAGTTGCAGCCGAAATAGGCGTTTACTTTCCGGTCTTCATCTGCCACCCAGTCAGCTCTGCTGGCCTGTGAGTGATGCGTTTATTCACACAACGTTGTTCGCATCAGTTGGTAACCTGCCATTAAGTGGAAACATCAACAGTTCACAATGCTGTCTTTAGTCTAAGCTTCAAGAAAAAAAAAGAACTGCAAATGCAGATGTTGGAAAACTCAGCTCAACCAGTATGTATTGCTATTTTAAACTACTAGACACATCTCAAACAGTTGTAAAACTTCAGATTTGTGACCTTGCGGACATTCCAAGTTTTATTCTGATTTCTACTGCAACCTTATCACCTGGAAAACATCAAAACCAACGCAAAAATAGATAAAACTTTCATGCTGAAATCCCCAAGAAAGAAGGCTTCCATTAACCAGCACAAAATAGAATAAAGCGGTTGGCGTGGGGGCATAAATTGCAAACAGATTCGGAAATTAAATTATATATATCGCAGCTTCCATTGCACACCTGCCTGCTATCTGAGCATTTCGTAAATACCTAGGCAAGTTGTAAATGATTGCGTGCACGCCATGCGGAAGCCCAGCCCAAGCTGACCTGATGGTTACATTGAGCAAATATTGACAGAGTAGAGTCGCGCACGTAAACAGACGCAGAAAGACATATTTCTCTGCATTGAAGCATCAAGATAATGCGAACCGAATCTTGTCGATCTGACCGTTACTCTACATAAAGATACAGAGCGTTTAAGCGGAGATTCACAATTCGAAAACAGATCTGCTTTTCAGTGCCATGTATGATGAAAGGTGCCGTTCGAATCTGCAGAAAAAAACAAGCTGGATTTTGACACGGTACTTCGGCATATCGTTGTTTGATGCATGGCTGCCGACATGCACTTCCAAACTTTAATTGAAAAGCAACGACCACTTTCTTAACCTTTTTGCGCAACTACACTTGTCAACGTTTTTCGAAAACGACTCTTTTTGAATTGTTTTAAAGATTATGAACCTATTGACCTTTTTAAAAAACTTCCTACCAATAACAACCCAAGCAAAGTAACATCAATAAGAAAGTAGGTTAAGGCTCCAACTTAATTTTCCTTGGATTGGTGGAAAGCTACCCGCATTTTTACAACTTGCTTCATTACATCCTATACCCTACCCTTTGCGGCTGTGTATTCGGAAGTACGTTGTTTTGTATATTTTACTTCAGAAGTCTTTCCCCTTCATCATCTTTTGCTTTGATTTCAACAGTCTTTATTAGACACACTGCTGTCCCCAGTTTTTCAAGAGTTGCGCAAGCTACCGTTTACTGCGGTGTTGTTCGTTACAAGCCAGGAACGCTTCAGATTTGCTGGCAACTGCGCCTCCAATAAATATTTCGAATTTCTTTTTCTCAAACCCACTGCCTTGACCACGGTGTTGCTTCAATTTATAGCAATCTATTTCATGGAGATACAAGGAAAGCGCAACTTGCATTCAGCAAAAGATTGTTAACACAAGTTGCAGAATGACAATTAAATTGGCTGGTTCATGAAAATCTATTGCGCAGAGTGTTTGACACTTAGCCCCCGACGCCTCACAAAATATAAAAAGTAAAAAATCGTGTTGTCTATCAATAACAGCGCAAAGCGTTGGGGCGTCTGGTCAACTATAAGTGCAGTTCAACTTATTTTGACAAATAGAGACTTCGTGAGTGAAAGCATTTGATAAAAAACGTGATAATTATCCCAAATAACCCACCACGTTCATTTTTCAAACGATTGAACAATGGCACTGTCTAAAAACAACTGATTTCGTGACTAGACTCAAACAGTAGTGTTTAGCTAACCAGAACGCTGATCTCAGTAAAACGTACATTGCGAAGTGTTTTAAATATACTGCTAAATTTTCAAGCGGAGTCAGTACATAGTTTCTTCTCCGAACCAAAAGTACTCGTGGAAAGCAGCTTAGAGACACAGTCTTCAAATCCAGAACCTTTATACTATTTTTCAGCACACTTTCTGACTGAGTCCACTGGCATCTGCAGCAAACGTACTTTTTCAATACTGAAGATGGAAGTCAATTGCAAAATAACCTGTACATTATCTTCTGACATAAACCATGTGCTCCCACTAAGGACTTCCAGCTGACTGTCGGGTTTTGTGCACTTTCGACCTTGGCGTGACAAAAGTCATTAAAGGCGTGCCATTTGGTCAACAATCGCTTCCGCGAAAGTAGACTCATTGCGTCATGCCGGCAAATGGCGGAGGCACACACTTTTTGAATGGCTAAAGAGAACCGCTTACTGAAGAGATTCACATTTATAAATTTTGTTCGTTGTTAACGAACGTTGCTGTCACTCGCAACAGAAGCGCTGTTAGTCAAGAAATCAATTTTAGCCGCTATGTCTTTTTTATTCACACATTTTCTGCAGGTAAGCCTGGAGTTTTTCTTACGTTTTCTTAACTCCGCTGTAGTGTGCTCCTTCCCAGCTACGTCCTCAGTCCTAAAACTGATCACCGGTACTTTTAATGTTCTGTCTTAAAGTATATGTCCTGTCGAAATGTTAAAGCAAGGTGTTGTACAGTGCTCAAAGCAAATTTTGCAAATTGTTTTATGGAAACTTTTCAAAATAAAAAAATGCTAGCTGACAAACGTTTGCTCCTGAAAGGCTACATTAATGAAAAACTTAACGAATTTGGGAATATTTCAGAAGAGATGATACACAACAGGGAAAAGTTCATATGACAAGTTATTCTTTGCATAACTTCAATTATTTTCTTCGTTCAAATCTGAACGGATTTGATCTGAGCTCCTTGCATGTTTTAGTGAACCGCAATAAGGCTCACACAGCTTAATCAAACGCCATGCATAAACTTCAAAAAGAAAGAACGGTTGTAAACCAAAAGCTGCGCTTTTTGTAGTTTCTCCACATGCATTGAGGAACTTTTGACAGTATGATGTGATTTCATGTTTTGTGAAGTAACTGCTTCTAGGTTTTCATATGCAAACTGCGAAAATTTTCACCATATCATACACGGACCAATTTTTCAAGATTCGCACATCTCGGGTCAATGAAGTGATTTTGGTATATTTCTGAAAAGTCTAAATACCAGAGCTCAGGCGATGATGCAACGGCAAATATTGCACTTCGTGACGTTGTTGCTTAGTTATCGCATTCTGAGCACATATGCTTTATTTTTACAATTTTAAGCACCTCTTACTTTGTTTACTTTTTCTGGATCCATTTTTTGTACAGCATTATACGAAAGATTTGCGAAAATTACAACACAGCAAAATTACCAGAATCAGAATTTGTGCTTGTAAAAATTTTATGCATGATTGGGAACTAATCTTAATTTCCTTCAAGTCAGAACAGTAGCAAAACATATGAAAATGGGAAAGCGATTTATTAAAACTGGACCACCTCGGGTCGGCATTCCAATTATTACCCTGGATCGGGAACCATGGATTGTTCACTGTTATAATGACGTTATCGATCTGACCTGCAGTATTCTGTTTACTCCTTGCAATGCTACACCCGTAAGTTGCAGGGCAAAACCAATGCGACTTTTAGTTTGCCATCTTTTACATGGTCGTCCCACGACGTGCTTAAGATGCCTTAAGTACCCCGTGGTCATCTTATGGAAACGTTACATACACTCTTGCTACTAGTTTAATTATGAGAAAGAGATTCTCGGCGCGACTTGGTTTACCAGCCTCTCAATGACTATTTCATATGCGAATGCCTGGTACGTATCAATATAGCATGGACTGCATACAACCATTTCTCTCTTTTAGGTCTGGTTTCCCCTAGAAGGGTCATAGCGCATGCCGAATACTAACAACTCAATGAATTTTGTTCAGTACGCTACAGGAAACTTTATATGGCTTATTAGCCAATGTCGTGTTCTGTTTTTATCATCTTTAATGGCCGACATGCTTTCTCCGAGAAGCAACTATAAAAAACGTCGTTGCAACTCGGCAAGTATCCAGGAGTCGTCAATAGCGTTAAAAAACCCAAACGTTTTTCAAACGTTGCATGATACTAAACAGCAATTTCTGTTATCGAAACCATTTTCTTACTGCACCATGCTGTGCTTCCTATGACTCAGCTGTAGCTGTCCAAGCTGCCCCACAATCTGTCACTGTTTTGCCAAAACTTTCAAAGCGATTTTAGGTATTCAACACGTTCTGATGATAGCTTGCATTCAATTGGTTGTAATGATAATTGTTAGCGGGCGTAACATTCAGTCGAATCCGGTGTCAAGCGAAATTTCTGGCTTGCGAAATTTCTGACTTCACACCATGTGCACATGCATAAAGTAATATTGCACATATCAAATATTCTAAGAAAAGTGATGATTAGGGCTTAGTTAAGGGTTCGAGTTTAGGTAAGTGTGTTGGGTTAGGGTGAGAAAAAGAAAAATAATGGAGGTCTAAGACTAAGTCCAAAAACTTTCAGCTGTTAAAGCTATTCCCGTTTGTTTCGTTTGTCAAGCAGTGAAGCTAATTGCAAGTAAGCTGAAATTATTTGGAAGAAACTGGATTGTAGGCAAGCTATAGTTGAATATAGTTAAACTAAATAAATACAAACAAATCTTCCTCAGCAGTGTTTTAGTCCGGAGGCTTTCGCTCAGCGATACTCAAAAATAATCACAATTCCATCTCTTTCCATAGGCAAGAACTACTTTTTGTCTTTACTGATCTCCGTTCCGTAGATTTTGGAATGCACTTTTTCATAAATCCAAACTATTCTAAACGTTTTCTAAAAGATGCTGTGACAGACAATTACATAACTACTATACTGCGTAATACTGGGTGCATCGCCCCCTGACTTTAAAAATGCACAAGGGATAAAGTCTGCGCACACCTCTAAACCGTTGGAGGCACTGACTGCCTGGCAGCTTGCATCAGGTCTCGCTGAATGTCAGAAAGGTCTGGCACTTATGTCATGCTACTCCCGAGTAGCGAAAAACTCTGCGACTGCGAGGTCCGTCGACGAAGCAAACCAGCGGTTGCCAACCTATGGTACACACGTACAACTACTGGTACGCGAGGATATTCCGGTTGGCAAACGAGCAGCGCCAGGGTCATATCCAAATTTAGAGTCAGATCAATTCACGGCTTGCATTGTTGCAACTGTCGCAAACTGCAAGTGGCTTTGCAATATTAAATCACCCTGTAGTTAAAAGAAACCCACGGTTACTTCAGTTGAACAGCTGTTGTTACTAGGCAAACACTTGCAACACTCGCGTTGAATTGTTTTTTGTTGATTTATTTGTGTGTTTTAGTAGTCATAAGTACATACTAGCAAAGCGACTTCTGGAACAGACTTTAGGCAGCGACAGTAAAAAACGCATCAGCTGGCGTTTAAAAAAATGTTGAGATTTAGACCTGTACTACCATCCTTCGCTTTGCCTTGTTTCCGGCGTGACGACAGTCATATGCAAACAACCTAATAACAGCTTCGCTTTCTCGGATTCATTATAACAAGAGCTATCTGCAACACTGATCTGAATATGTGCGTTAACTCGCAGTTACTGACTATTTGCACAAGATGCCCACGTCTTATGCTGTGAAAAGAAAGTTGCGCTGCTCTCCAGGGACTTGAGGAAACTGTTGCAGAATCTCACGTGTAAACAAACTTATCTTTTAGAGACCATACAGAAGCGTAAACATGTGCTTTGTTTGAAGTTCAACGGTTGATCCTTTGAAGAGCTGCTCTGTGCAGCAAGTTATTTTGACAGCTTGGTTTACGACAGGTTTGCAAACGGGAGGATGAGAAAGTTTCGAAGCAATGCTGCTTGAAATTTGTTGGTAGTATCAAAGCATGTTCGTTGTTTTGTCAAGTCAAATCCCTGCGTGGTTGCAATTTCTTGACAACGAAAATAATGCCAATAATTCATTTCTGGTCAAACTTCAGGAGGCAAGTTTACTTCCTGGGTATTAATTTGCTGAAGAACCTTTTTGACATCGTAATGTTTTTACATTTGTCAAGACAGAAAGGACCATTGCCGTCTTTAATATCCCAAGGCGCCATTGATTGTGATTTGAGCACCAACCAGTGGTGATCTCGAAGCCCCAGACGACATTGTCTGGTGCACCACGAAGGGCTAATTAGACAAGTTTTAATACTGAGCACACTACTTGGTGGCCGTCATTCCTTACGATGCGTGCAGCTTGTCAGAGTTTGCAGTAGATGCATTAACACTTTGTGCAATTTTGGTTTTATTCAGTGTTGCGCCACAAATGTTACGATTCCGGACCGGAGCGAAAAACAAATCTATCTCGTTAAAAAGCATGTGCAGCAAACAATACAGCATCCGAAATATCTAATCTTTCACCACAGCTGTTCACGAATTTCTTATCAGAGCAGCAGCGACTCAAGGAATGTGAGGGGCTCATCCTTCACGTACTTCCAATCCGTATAAATGCATGGGCCGCCAAACCGAATCTGGTATTGATGGAAGTGATTGCACAACAGCTTTTAAATTATCCCCGAATGAAACTTTTAGACACTCTAAATCATCACAAAAACGCTGGTTTTTGCAGGCGCCGACCACTGCAAGGCATGTAACAACTTGGAGTAATAACTTACCCACGGTGTCAACCCTGCTCAGTTGCTCTAGGAAAACTTTAACTGTTGATACCAGTAGCGGATTAAGGGGGGTGCTGACTGGGCTACAGCCAGGGGCCCCCACCATTTAGGGGACCCCCAATTTCTAAGTCGGTAAAAAAGAGTAATGTGTGAACAACACACAATACAGTACACTGTAAAAGCTACCATCGCCAATCGGGATTGATAAGTAGGCTCTGTGCTCACTCGTTGAAAATGCTTCGTTGACGTAAAGGTAGTTGATTCTTTGGCGTGTGGTCTGGCCGACACTCACTAGCAAGTTAGTATTCCAAGGTCTAAAAAGGTAAGGTATTCGACCCGCTTGTCTTATGTCCGTTTCGGATGCGCATATCGGTCCTGCAGACAGCCCTGAAGAAGTTGGGAACTTGTTAGGTGGTGTCAGGTCTCTTAACAATGGTGAAAGTAGGTCGATTTTTGCTGAGGATAATAAATCATAGTGTTATAAGGCAGGACTTCCAGAGGTGGTACTTCAATACCAATTCTGGTACTATTTACTTCCGAGATGCAAGTTTGGACATTTTAATACATATTACTCGTATGTGAATCGCCATTATTTGGCACTATTCTTGATAACTGACTTAAAACAGAATAAACGCAATGATAAACAGAAAGGTGGCAGATATCAAGATACTTAAAACGTTAGCTGACAACAAGAATTAAACCGTATCAAGCACGTCACGTCTAGACATGGCGTACTATTTTTCTCTACCGTTGTTAGTCATTTCACCAAGAGTTAGTTTTAGTTGGAGAAATTTTTCAGCCATTAGCATCAACTAGTTAGATGTTTCAGTCATTTATTTATTTGAGTAAA
>Ga0210059_1004895_pt1 | contig 21560 bp, 11 predicted proteins | sample Ectturendosymbi2_FD_188042 | JGI IMG/M metagenome (GOLD analysis project Ga0210059, IMG submission 188042) | Ecteinascidia turbinata endosymbiont from Florida, USA - Sample 2 (SPAdes) (version 2) | ecosystem: Host-associated > Tunicates > Ascidians > Unclassified | place: Key West, Florida...
AAAATTTAGCCGTTCAAAGAGGTCAGTGGCTAAGCTTTCTTTGTTGTTATGTTGTTTGCGAGATGGAGAAAACAATTTGCCCTCTACCCCGTTTAAAATTTATACTGAATTCAATAAAAAATGTGCACGCACCAACAGTGGCGCGCGTAGAAAATTTTCATGGGGGGGGGTTCATTCAGTGACATAGGGTAGTCATTTGTATTTGTTGTGCGCTATTTGTGACGTCACAATTTGACGTCATAGTCGTCTTTCCAAACCAACGTTTTAGTGAAGTTCGTTGACATAATATGCACGTTTTGCTATACATCCACTCTCCTTATTTTATGTGTCATTGCACTGAATATACCCTATTAGCGCTCCAAGTTAGGCTATCGGAGGAAAATACACCCAACGCTATGATACACAGTTCGTAACTGCAAAAATATCAGGCGGTGCGTTAAAACAAGGGGGTCAGCGCTTACGCTGATCAGCCTTAGCAGAAAAAATGAATGCAATTTTTCGGATAAAGTGAACTATCGCCAAACACAATCTTAAACATGTAGAGCCTAGTGGACGAAAGGTCTGCAAAAAGTGGTGAGATGGTTTTTGTACCCAGACGATAACCCAGATTCCTACTGAAACCTAATTATTACTTTTTGGAGATGGTTTTTGTAGCCAGACGATAACCCAGATTCCTACTGAAACCTAATTATTACTATGCGATGCTTCTAGCGACTGGTTTTGCAACAGTTTCACAAATCATGTTGTGTCATAACGTGTTGTTACAGTTGAGTTAACAAATATGACTTCACAAGATTACGTCATAAATATTAAAGTTATGTGGAAATACTAGTGCCTTCATCGATCATCCTCTATCTAACATTTGGTATTTGCACATGGGGCCCCCCACCACGCCTGGGCCCCAGGCCCCCCCACAACCTGAATCCGGCGCTGCTGTGATTACACTGTAAACATACTTGGAGTCATGGCACGGAATGCTGAAAAGATGCTTCAGAAGATAATAAATCAGGGGTGACGAACATGCGGCCCACAAAAGAATTTCGTGCGGCCCGCGAAGCATTCAGGCGAGACCAGCAGTTATTACTTTCGTTTGTTGTTTGTTTCTGTTGATGAACAATTTTTTTGCTTTTAACAGGTTTCATAGTATGACTAAAAAGTTGTGCAGCCCGCTTACTCAGCGGTAACTGACAAAGTGGCCCGCGATAGCAAATAGGTTCGTCACCCCTGTACTGAATGAATGATTGTGCAATGTGCCACTTTTTCCAAGAGCCAGAATTCTCGAAATATCGAGAAAAGCGTTTCGGATATCCTTATCCATATCTGGTTCCCGTTTGAAAGCAGTTTTTGAACGTCCGTATCCGGTTGAAAATTCACTATCCTGCCGGAAATCCTACCGGCAAACCGGATATTGATCGTCTCTGATGCACACATCTGTTTCAAGATCTAATAACTCCGTAATGTAAACTTAAATGATTTCAATCTCGCCTCCCATGAGATGACCAGTCATCCATAACATATGATCGTTATCAGTGTATGACATTTCGGTTTCGTCTTGACGGTCTCGTGATGATGATAATATAATGAAAGGACCACGCTGCGTTAAATCAAGTAGCCTTTGTTGTGAGCAGTGGCGTAACTCACGGGAAGGCAGAGGATCGAATCTCCTCCTCGTGATAAGCTAAATGTAAAAACGGGTCACCCACTTAGGCACTTAGTAAATATTTCGGTTTTAGGCCTAGGCTACTTTTTACCTGAAAAGAACTACACAATAACAAAAGTAAAAATGCAATGGAAAAAAATGTTATTATTAATGGCGGTGTGGTGTCATTGGTCAACGTAAAATTTCCGTTTTTGTAACTCCAGTTATATCATTTTATATCATGCAACCATTACTAAGGCTTGTTTAAAGGTTTGACCTTGCTCTGGTGGTCGTAATCGTAATCGATTACAGTTTTTCAGGAATCGTTGTCGAAACTGATTGAACTGACTAAAGATGAAATGTTAATCGATTACACTGCCAATTTAATTGTGATCGACAATTACTTTCATGATTAAAACTGGGAAATCTTCACCCCATACAATGAATGAATACATCACTGTGTGATCAGAAACACTTAAGAATGCTCTTTATTCTGGCAGACTTGCGAGCCACTTGTAACGACAATCTTTCCAAAAGGTAGTGATTGGAAACTGGAACATCATGTCACTCACCAGGAAAAAAGCCAAACTATAGACAAATATGGTTAATATTGCATAATAACCAGCTTTTGTATGCATGTAACTCAGTGGTTCTCAGACCTTATTTTGCCCATGGACCATATTTAAAGATATATGATGGACCACTATGCTGACACCTCATTAACAACTGGTCCATGGTCGAAACTATGTTGAACATAGGTCAGTGGATGTTTTATCAAGGATTTATGGAACTTTCTGTGGACTACTAGAATGTAGAAATTCCAGATGCTCGATCGAGTTGTCCACCTTGACTATGTTGAGAGTCACTGACCTTAACTGAAATATTCGATTATCCATATGAGACAAATATTTACAAGTTTGGTGCCCAACTCTATTCCGTTCAAATGCTTGCTACCTGACACTCACATGCTAATATCTGGCAGCTCTGAACACAGAGATTTGTAGAAGTTTGGAATGTGAAAGTGCTTCTAAAGGTTCTGAAAATGCCTTTGTCCTGACGTTTCAAATTTTAAATCTTGCAGTGCTTAGCAAACCAACAGTCATCAAATGAAACATAAATTCAAAGTTGTTGCGACGGTGTGCATTGTATGTTAGCTTTTAATGTGTTTACTATATGTGTGTCACACAATACCTATTTGTGTCACTTGAGGCCATTATTCTTCTGCTTGCTTGGACTGTAGTGCAGTTGTGAAAAAGATGAGATCAGAGCCCAGTCAGCTGATTCCTTAAAAGCTTATATCAAACCTAGAGCTTTTAATTGTCTAGTACAGTGATTCTTAACATGGGGTAAATTTCGTCTTTCTAGGAAGTAAATTTGCTGAGTCATAAATTGTAGCAAACGCACATTTTTATAAATTTTTACAAAATGTAACATCATGCATTAATTACATTAGTTATAGTTACAGGTAAAAACACGAAAATACATCTGAAAGTGTTTTGTTCGTAGATTTATGAGAGACTTAGTGTCAGGCTTCATAGAGTATTGTTACGAAGTAGGTTTACAGATATGTCACACAAACTGGAGATGTTGCACCTGACCTTGGATTATGATTCAGAGTTATGCTTAGAGCAAACAGGAGCGGAGATATTCATCCGCAAAGCCACAATCGAATCAGCTGCTTTTTGCGAACCGCTTGAATTAACCCGGCAGCCAAGGTGTTAAGCAGTATTGCCATGTGGTACAATTTGGTAATTCAATTAGTTTACACACAAGCTAAGGCACAAACAAACAAATGTAACATGTGATAAGTTTTTCAAATTCCAACCAAAATTTTTTTGTTGCAACAATTCGTAAGATCTCCTTGGGCATCTCAATTTTTTCAGTTAATATGTCACACTTGCAGGAAAAACTAATTGGATTTTTAAGACTCAGTGACAATTCACACGTTCACTGCCATGGCTAAGACACATGAAACTGCTTGATTTAGGCTGAAACCACGCCAGCAGCAAAGATGCTAAGCTCCAGATGTTGTTTTTGACATATATGTTTAACATTTGTTTTTACAATGCAGGTTAACATTGTTATAAGATACAACAACTGCCATTGATTGGCAACAACAAGCATAGTTGTTCTTAAGTTTCTTGTCTAAAGAAAGACAATTCTTTTTTTGTTGTGGCATCTTTCAAATAACTGTTCACACGATGGGGCTCTTTGGTTCATCCTCGCCATTTGATGATGCAATAGGTGAGTGTATTTATGTTTTGCAATAATGGCTGCATGCAACCAACATTAATTAGCTCCCTCTTTATTATTAATTGGAAGTTTGGCTTGCTTTTGTCTTATCCTTGCTGCCAAAAATTTGGAATAATTATTTAATCTTTCAACAACGTGGCTTGCTAGCTGTTTATTCCTTTCTTTGTGGCTCATCTTCCTTGACATATTTGTTTTGTGATGTAGTCTTGGTACCAGGGTTGCAGAGTCCGAGGTAAAATGTCTGAATCCACCTTTTCCAAATTTCCTGCTCTGGACTTCTCAACATAACATGAATGAAATTTGGCTGTTCAACATTTTTTAGCAACTAGCAATCATTGGAAATTATGATCCACAGCAAGAATTATGTTTCAGTGAGAGAGAGTTTTTTGGCACAAACATTAAACAATTTTATACAAATTAAAGCTAAGGCGCCCAGGATGCCGAAAAAAACTGTTAAACAGGTTGTCTCGTCAGTCACCCCTCGACAGTTCAATAAATTCCTATCGTGGTTTAAAGTTGATGGCCGAATTATTGCGAATTTAATAAGGTCATTGTTTTGAAGAGGTTGCAGTCTGCTGGATGATCAACACAGTTGCGCGGGAGTGCTGGGTTGCAACCGGTATCTGTCGTTGTTTGCTCAGTTCTGCAAGGAGCTGAGCATGGCAGAGAAAGTGTAAACCCAGCTAAAATGAAACTCTGCCTGGGTTTCCATAACCCTTTCGCATCCCAGCAGACAATTGTTGCTCTGTAGCAGTTCGTAGTTTTGTGCCAAGAAATCAAATCTCCAACTTCTGCAAAAAACCAGCCGCTTGAGGAGCCATGCACACTGTTGTGTACAAGCTTCACAAGTTGTCCAGAAGCATTTCATGATGGTGACGAAATCCTCCAAGACGCTGGCCTGGTGCATATGATGGAGAAGAACCTTCTCAGTGGATCGTCCCTGTAAAAGAAACAAAGAGACAGCGGCCGCAAAAAGAAAAACAACAACAACAACAAAAAATGAAACAGTAATAAACAGTCAATTCATGCACACAAAACACTAGAATCTAAAACTGATGTTGCACTTACAGTATATACTTTTCTGACCGAATCAATGGTACATGATGGCTGCTTGCGAACAAGGCCGCGGTTTTTGAATACCGTATCTTAGTGACCCAGGTTTGCGCAGAATTCCATGTTATACGCTTCTTTATCGCACTGAAGTATTGTCTTTCAACTGTGGTTTGGGTGTTGCACAATATCGGCATTGGTTATTGGCAATGAAAAATAAAAACATTGGTATCGGCCCAAGAAAGCCTTACCGATCGAGCTCTACCTAACATCCAATTAAACTTGGATAGGAGGACTAGTAGCCTAGCACATCTAACTATTTAGAATAGATAGTGGAATTGATCTCATTATCAAAGCACACAAGGAAATATTTCTAAATTATCATTGCTTTTGATCATAGTGGATTTATTACATTAAAATTCATGTTTGTTCCTATGAACATGGTGCTGAAAAGATACTTAGCTTGTTAAACATTCAGCAAATGTCAGCCATACAGCAATGAGAGCTGTTTATCCATACGTGCATACACTTAAAAAATCGATGCTGACAATCAGCTACACAACTGCGTCTGTGGAGCGCTGTCTATCAAAGATGGCGGTGTTTTAAATATACCTACCATACTTGCGAAATCACTGCGGAAAAGAACGATTGAGTTGCAATTGCTCTGATGATTTTACATCGTAATGTAAAAGTGACTTACTCGAAATCAATTGTGGACTTCTTGCGCAGCAAACAACATCGTCAACTGTTCAATTCTGAAAAGGCTATTTTCGAAATACAACGCTTGACTGATGTTTTATTCAGATAACGCGACCACAATTTCTGAGGCTAGCTGTCACACCTTTCATTATGAAAAATTCCTTGTAAAAACATAGCTTCAGTTGAAACGAACCGTATTACTTGGCGTGACGTTGAGGCCTAAACTTATTTGATTGTGATAACCTAGTAGGTGTAAACAGCGGTTAAAATTTAAGCCGAAACTGTGAAACAAAACGGTCGCGAGTGGACACTGTGTCCTGTCGCCATGAAGCAAAATATTACAAAACAGCTCTGCGTGTGCGTGGCAATGTATGAGCTTCTGACAGCTTTGCTTGCATTGGAGTTGGCACTGCTAGAGGAAAAAATTCCAAAACAGGTGCGTTCGACACAACATCAATTTGAAGTGTTCAAAAACATGAATTGTTTCATGTCATTGCACAGGTGCCATTTAGACAAGGCAGGGCTGTTGTTTCATAATAGCGCTACGCAACGTCACAAGGGAAATGCAGGCTGTTGCCTGCTCCAAACCATTCGCATTAGAGACCTGCAGTGACAGCCTTTGATATTTTATCAGCTTTAATGCTGAGTACCTGCAGTACAAAGGGGCCTGTCATGACAGCCAAACAGACCCCCTGGATGCGACCCTCATCTTGGAAGAAGTTAGAAAAGATTGACAACTGAGCATTTCAACAATCATTTCATGACAGACCCCTTGTACCATGAAGTACTGCATTAACATCAATCAAATATCGAGAACCATCACTGGAGGTCTCTAATGCGGGTGGTTTGGATCAGGCAATAGGATTTCTCTTTTAACGTATGGAACAACAATGTCGCTGCCTTGTTGGAATAGTGCTTGTGGAAAGACATGAAACAATCTACGTTTTTGAACAATCTAAAATGATATTGCGTCGAACACGTTTCAGGATCTCCTATTCTGCCAGTGCCAGCTCCAAGCAAGCACAGCCGTCAGAAGTTCATACACTGTTGAGACATTTCATTATAATTCAACAAATATATGAAAAAAATGTAACCACTAAATTTTAAAAAGTGATAGTTTTGATATATGTGGTCGCATGTATTAATTGAATCTCTACAAAAAAAGAATCATCAGAATCGGATCAGTGGTTTTTGGTAGAGATCGACCGATATGTTTTTTTTTAAGCCGATACTGATATTTCCAAAATTTTTAAATCTTGTTTTCTGCTTCATTATCAAAAAATATGATGTATTTTATGCCTTACCTTTTTTTCAAAAAATCAGGATTTGTAAGCTAGAATTTTTGAAACTGCAGCAATTACAATACTTGGGTAGCCTAACTTGTTAGCATAGACTGTTTACAATGAATAAACACAGTGCCATGAATAAAAAAAGAATGTTAAAATAACAAAACACTAAGAACAGATCAGTGAATGTAAGAGAACTGCCTACGGTGTTTAAACCCGAAAAAGCAAAAACAGTGTTTGAAAGTTGAAAGATGCTGAACAATGAAAAGGAAGGAAGTACAAAATGGAGCATCAAGTTAAAGAGGTTAAAATTAGTACAACACTGTATTCAATTAGCCATTGCCAAAAATGAAAATTTTTCCAAAACAGCAGTAACTTTTTTGGTCTTTGATAGTATGTTTGTTAACAGTTACTGTACCACATAAATCTTGTAAAACTTTGTTTTTGTATATATTTCACAAATCAACCTTTCAGACTCTTCTGCAACTCAGTGGGTTTTCAATTTGAAAAGTCAATCCAAGTCGCAAAGAACCAAATTTGGAATTTTGATGTAATGTAACATTAAATAACTGCACGTCCTTAAAAAATAAAAACTAGTTCCATTAGTTACTGCAACTGAAGTACTGGCATTGGTATGAAATGAAATACCGCAACTGATTTGTCAATTCTTAGTAGTTCCATATCAACAGTTTAAGATTGTCATGCAGAAAGCGAAGTTTATCTGCATTTTCACCATGTAGCCTACAGTGAGTTAGCCGGTCATCTACAACTTAGCCTAACAAAATCAGCACTAGGCTATAACCGATTAGTGCCCCTCCGCCAGAAGTAAATTCCATAAGAAGCTAAGGTGTGCATTAAGCATCCGATGATTGTGCAATAATGCCGCAGTAGTTCTGATCCAATTACAAACAATGCGCTTTTAACTTGCATAAGTTGTGTTGTTGCAAACACTGCTTTTGCTGATCTTGTTTAACAGACAACAGCAATTGTGATGCAACAATGAACACTGACTACTGCGCTGCTATCGGACCGAATGACAAATCATCGTCTCAATGTATTGTATTTGTGAAATGTTGGAGTAGCGCTCCCGTAGCTTGTGTGCCACATCCACAAATGCTGGTTCATGTTTGCAACACTGCATCAGCTTGGATTGTGAGATCACAATTATCATGCCTCGTGGAAAATGTCGATTAAGTTAACCCACAATAATGATGTTTTAGTTTGCGTGCAGTATGAACCAGCACGCTTAAGCCGAATACATCAAGTTAAGAAAAGTAGAATCCTTTTAAGATGTTACATGCAACTGCTTCATAGCGAAAGGTGTCGTCACTAATGAGTAACGATTGCATTTGAAATCACAGATATTCATAGCGCCATAAATATTGCTTAACATAACGCAATTCATTTTTCATGCAAGCTTTTTTAAATTAATCTGCGCTAAACTAGGCATCAATTGGACTTCTGCACCTTAAGTACCAGTAAAGTTTTCGTGCTGCGAAAACTTCCGGAAGTATAATGGGAGTTTATTCATACACAACACCTGCACGTGGCTTCAACCATTGCAAAACTTCCTGATGATGCTTTTGTTTCGGTTGTGACAGCCGACGCACGCTTCATGGTTAATCTTGTCTGTTTGTTTATGAAACCACACCTGCTAGCGTTGTAAGATAACTGTCTTGACTTGCTTCGTTGTGCTTTCTTGCGCAAGTAGTCTGGATGCGTGAGGAATATAACAGCGTTTTGTCAACTCCTTATCGGCCGTTTTGGCCGATACCGATATATCGGTAAAACCCAAATATCAGCCAATTTATCGGCCAGACCGATATATCGGTCAATCTCTAGTTTTTGGCCACCACTAGCTGGTGCTGTTTATCCACTTAAACAAATTTGCAATTACTCCAGGGAAAAAGTTAAGTGTTGGTTCACCATTTTTCATAGTGCAGAATTCAGAAATGAAGCCCATTTTTAACTACAGGCAGTAGTTAATTAGTTATAAGGCTTTTTATTATTTTGGAGAGCTAAAAACAACCCTCAAAATTCAAATGTGGAAAACCGGATATCCCCCAAATTTTTGTGGTATTTGCTAGTTCCTTGTATGTGCTTTCTTGTAATGGTTCATTTTCAGATGAGACTTGTATATTATTTGCCTAATATAGTAAAAAAAATCAATATAGCCACTCCCGATTATTGCACTATTTGAAGTTATTATGACGCCTTGTGATGTGACAATACCATGGGTGCAATTTGGTGGGGGACACGTCCCCCTACTTTTTCAGATGGGGGAGATATAACATGCCATGTCCCGTGCACTTTTCTTTAGGTTTTTTTATTTGGAGAGGTTTCAAAAATAAAAGTGATGTTGTCAAGTTTTGTGTGAAGAGCTTTTTATGTTAATGTTACACATAGCCAAGTTGATGTTTAAACAGTCTGGTGTGGTATCACTGATTCTGATACACTGTAGACCCGATATAATGTGGAATTGGATATAACGTGGTTTGAGTATGGACCCCGATTTCATAACTGATTTGCTGCAATACAGTACTTTTTGGTAAATAATTTTAAACATCTCAAAATGCACAGTCATATACGGTTTTGTCACAATCCAGACCACGTATGATGTATGTCAGGTATATCCCCGTAAAGACCATTGGGAAAATTCCAGTCAAAGTCTCTGAGAGACTGTGCTTACGGTTCGCAAATCAAAACAGACTAGCTCTTGTGACGTCACTTTGGGCTACCGACACACGCAACTGTGCGCTGCTGTTATCATTGTCGTTGTTGATACTCGATGATCACAACAGAAAGAGCAGTGTTGTGAAATGGAGGGCGTAAAGAGGAAGAGAAAAGCATGTTCAGTGCAAAAAATTAAAGGCACTGGAAATGTTGTAAACTAGAAAGACGCAGACAAATCTGTGCAAAGAGTTGTTGCCGCATCTACTTTCCAGGGGTGGTTAAAGGACGAAGAGAAGCTAAGGCAAGCAACCGCGTTTTTCGATGAAAGTGAAGGCCTACAAAGGAAGCGTTTAAAGCAAGCTAAGGACTCGCAGCTGGACAAAGCCGTGATAGCATGGTTTACCCAGAAAGAATCAGATGGGACTCCTATATCAGGAGAGATAATTAAGGCCCAAGCACAAAAACTGAAAAAAGAGCTTGAACAACAGCAAGGCATTGGCAACAGTGTTGCAGATTTTCAGGCCAGTTAACGGATGGCTATCTCGTTTCAAGAAAAGACATGGCATACGTAAAGACGTAGGATCGGGAGAAAGTCGCTCAGCAGATGAATACCAGAATAAACTTAAAGCTCTAATTGAGGAAGGTGGTTACTGTCCTGAGCAGATCTACAACTGTGATGAGACTGAGCTGTGTTACCAGATGGTGCCTGATCAGACTCTTGCTAGGAAATCAGACGAGAGCACGAGAGCAGAGCTAAAGGATTCAAGATGGTGAAAGACAGAGTAACTTTACTATTTTGTGTCAATCAGACTGGCAATCACAAGGTTAAACCCCTTTGCCTTGCCAAGTCAACGTTTCCACGGTGCTTCCATCACAAAAACATGTAAAACCTAGTCTTTGACTATCGTAACAGCAAGAATGCTTGGATTATAGGCAATATTGTTGAAGAGTGGTTTCAGAAGCTCTTTGTATCTTCCGTTAGAGCACACTTTAGGTGGCTACAGCTTGAGCCCAAAGCACTTCTACTGCTTGGCAGTTGTCCAGCACATCCACCAGCAGATGTCCTGGTAAGTAGAAAGGCAAGAGATAAAGTAAGTTATCTGCCTAAAAATACCACATCAATGATCCAACCATTGGATCAAGGCAAAACTGCCACTTTTAAAATGCACTATTGAAAAAATCTCATCATGTCGATCGTCGGGCAGGAGTCCAGCCTCACTGAGTGTGTAAAAGGATTGACCCTCAGCTCAATGTCCAACTTGGCAGAGAAAGCTTGGAATTCAATCACTGTGCAAACAATTCAGAAATGTTGGTACCGAGGTCCAAAGGTTAGCAGGGGCATTTTCAAGTGAGGGAAACGAATCAGATCGTGATGTTGCGTCTAATAAAATTGAGGCTGATACTGACGTAGAGCATTGCAAAGAGTTGTTCAGAAATATGGTGATTGAAGATAAACATGAATGGATACATATCGATGACAACTGTCTGACATATGAATGTCTTGCAAATGATGATATTGTGACAAGTGTTCTCAATGTTTCTGCGAATGAGCATGCTACCGATATAGATAATATTGAGGAAGATGATGACCTACCACCACCTCCACCAAAATTACATGATGCCATAGCAGCGATCGATAGAGCCTTGCAGTGGCTAGAGTGTCAGAACGTGGACAAGATTCACGTCCTACACTTGAAAGAAATACGAGAGATTGCAAGGAAAAAGAATAGACAAGCACTGAAACAGTCAACCCTGGACTCCTTTTTAGCATAAACATCACATTGTCATGGAAATATACGTTCTTGGTCATGACTGCATACCATTTGTTACGTAATAAAATACCTCGGTATGACGCGGTCTAATGTTGTGGATCTCGATATCTGCGTTATATCAGGTCTGCAGTGTATTTTATAGATTTTAGCTTCGATAAAATGATTTTGAGCATCTTTCAAGTTTCTAGAGACCGCGAAAGATGGTTAACTGCTTCTGTCCGACATTCTACTCTGTGCGGCGTACTGTTAGAAAGGTAACTTTCCTGAAACAGCGAGAGTTTTACAGCTGCATATGTAAGAGTCCACAGTGCAGCCATGATTTGTTTCGTGCAGAAATGTAACTGGATTAGCTGTAACGTGGGTTGTCACGTATTCAGCAACAGACAGTGTAAAATTTAATGATTCTAGTGTATATAATGTCAGAAAGTTACATTTTCAGGCAAATCTCTGTGAAGTTTTTGCCGAAGACAAAAACAGCACTATTGTGGAGACTTAGTTTTAGGATGGGCGGTTTTACAAAAGACTCTGCAACCAATATTAAACAGATTTCAGTCAAAACGTTGGAGACGTTTACCTAGCTATATATTGACCTACAGCTCAAAACTTGGGAACTTGACTAGGAATTAAAGATAAAATATGCATTTATCCTCACTTCATGTGATGTCGCGACGATGGTGACCAACAAATCCAAAAGATGTTTATTCTGTGACACCTACACTTTGTGCCTGTTCTGAATACGTTTGGTTCGTATGTCATCTGATTTACCTAAGTTTAACCAAACCCACAATGCAACAATGTTTTCATCCAAGTGCAAAACATTTGCTTCACAGGTGCATCACACCTAGTTTTGCTGGACATTTTTTTCGTGTTAATGCAGGTGAAACTTGGTACTTTTTGCCAATTCACCGTTGTGCACTTTGATTTCTTTTTAATCTCAAATATATTTTCATGTCATTATGCAAGTGTAATTCTTAGAATGAAACTTTTGACAATGATTTCATCTATTAAAATTTGATGATATACCTGAAAAAGTCGATTGTGAAAAGACCAAGCTAGGTGGCACTATCTAAATAGCTAGTTGCGCTAGGCTGCTAGCCAATTTGATTGGGTCTTACGGACACCTATAGAAAATCTGGCTTTATTCTGAAAAATACAATATCAAAAGCTGTCTTTGCATGACAGACCCCCTTTTGCCAGGCTGGATGTGCTACTGTTTCATGATAAGGCACTTTTTCATGATAAACGCATATACATTATATAATATTAGTTTTAGAAGGCAAAGAGTTCTTATGGTGACAAAAGTTAAAACCACTTGGAGTTTTATCAATCATTCATAGCAAGTGTGAGGTCACAGATTCTATGTCAAGCAAGTGCAAAAATAACATGTGGACTGAAATCACTTATCCTTGCACATTCAGATGTCATAACTGTTAGAATGCCGCAAGTATGAAGTGTAGACTGGCATAAAGTCAAAGTTGCATTTTCCATCAAATATGAAGGCTGTTGACCGTAAACATAGTTATACAACATATTTTTGATTCATGAAACAGATATATTATGATTATTATTATAGGTTTTTAACATTTTGTGTATATATGCCATGAGTGTCAATGAAATTACTAAACTGGCAGTTTCAGTATTGGCATTTCAATAAATATTTCGTTTTGTACACCGGTACTTGTGTTGTGAACCTATTTGTATTAACACATTGGCGTCTGGGTGGTTTTGGCGATTTTCGCAAAAAAACGAGCAGTTTTCGGTTGCCTTACCAACGCCCTAGCTCCTCCGCCGATTGCGCTAGAGAGCTGTTCAACGGCTCAAACGGATCAGCCAGTCTAGTAGATTGCACTCGAAAAAAATATTTTGCTTGGGGGGTGCGGGTCTTTTGTGAGTGACGTCATAAGTGGAGGACTTTAGGCCACCTTGGCCCATTTTGCCTGGCCCTGGGCGACAACAGTTAGGTGTTAGTATTTCGCTGAAGTTTTTACTGGAAACTAGGCTACAATCCGAGTCTTTTGATACTTTGGATGACCTGCTGGGGTTTCTGGTTCAAAAGTTGTGATGTAAGTTAGTAAAAATATTTGACTAATTAGCTAATTAGTTAATTAAGTAATTTGTTTATTTTAGATCATAAGTTTTGAACCAGAAACACTAGAAAGTCGATCAAAGGCTCAAAAGACTCGGACTCGAGTCTAGTTTCCAATGAAAACATCAGCGAAACACTTTGGCCTAGTGGTTGGGCCCTAGGCCGGGCAACATGGGCCAAAATAACCCTAAAACTACTTCACTTATGACGTCAGTCACAAGAAATCCGCACCCCCCAACCAAAAAATGTTTTTTCGAGTGCAATCTACTAGACTGGCCGATCCGTGTGAGCCGTTGAACAGCTCTCTAGCGCAATCGGCGGAAGAGCTAGGGCGTTGGTAAGGCAACCGAAAACTGCTGTTTTTTAGGCCGAAATCGAAGTACGAATATACCGTAGACCGGCAGCCAACGAGTTACGGGATATATATTGCATAAGTTCAAAAAAATTTGAACGAAAGTTCAGCTATTTCTAGTCAGGGTTGATGGATTTAAATCATTTCATTTAAATCAGTGATAAAAGCAAAAAATTATATGCAGTTTTAAAGCTTTCTGTGATTTATTTTGCATATTTAATTGGTTTCACTTATTGTTAAAGAAGGCAGAGAGTTGTTATGATGACAGAAGTTAAAAGCAATTAAAGTTATATCAATCATAGCAACTGTGAGGTCACAGATTCTCTGTCAACTAACTGCAAAAATGACTTGTGAATTGAAATCACTTGGCAGACTCGGATGTCAGAACTGTCAGAGTGCCACAAGTTTGAAAGGGTAGGCTGGTGTAAAGCAAGCCCGTAGCCTGGTTTTGAGGTTTGGAGGTCAAAATAAAGTGTTAAGGGAGACAACTTTTCTGGGCACAAAAAATTTAGGATCACTGTCCCTGAATGCCCCCATGGCTACAGGCCTGGCATAAAGTAAAAGTTACATCTAAATTCCAGCAAATATGTAGGCTGTTTAAATAGTAGTTTTGGCACATATTTTCTATTCAGATTCATAATAACATATAATAATAGGTTTTCACCATTTTATGCATGTAAGGTATACTTTTGCAGTAAGCTGAACTAGTGAAAGCTGCATTACAATAATTTTAACAATAAACTTCACACCAAAAAGGCTGGCAAGCTTGCATTTTTGTACAAGCTTCTTAACATGCCATAAGTGTTGATGAACTGATGGTGTGAGCAGTGTCATTCCAATAAATATTTCGTTTTTACACTGGTACTGGTGTTATGAACTGATTTGCTTTAAGTGTGATGCGTAAGTGCAAAGTAAGTTTGAATGAAAGTTCAGCTGAATTCAGGTTGCTGCACTAGAAGAAACAAAGCACAAAAAAAGTTATATTAAAACAAACTCTTTAAAATTAAAAATTAGAAGTGTTAGGTGGCCACCCTCTACATATTAAACCAAAAAATCTGATTTAAATAAAAAAAATCAGATATTTTTGTTTTTTTAAATCATGATTTTTATCAACCCTGCATCCATATATGTACAGCAAATCCAATGGGTTGTTTAGGCACGGGAAAAAATTTCAAAAGACGTTGTGATAAATTTCTTTGACGCTTGCGGTATTCAACTGATAATGCTGAAAAATTTTGTGCCTACAAAGTGAGCTTGCTAATACATTTGCTGAAGAAAGTAACATCAATGGTGATGACAAATTGACGTACTGTGGTATGATATTACTGGTAATGTAAAATACATTTTGTAAATAGTCTGTGTTTGTGTTATTGCGCATTGTTTTACATGGTATTGCCAATGAGAATTTTACAGAATTTCATTTTTGTAAATGATTTCTAGGATGATACTACAGGACCATAATTTTTGTCATGTTTTTATGTGGCTTTTAATCAACGGCAGCTTCTATTATTTTTTCCTTTACTATTCTATGCACCTTCTAATCGAGGGCAGCTTTTGATCAAGTAAATACGGTTATCTGGTTCATGTGAACCACTACATGTTTATTCACTTTATCAAAGATATGCAAGTTGCAAAATATCCCATCCTTATCAACGCTTTTGAACAAAGTTCCATTCATTACACCTTTTGATTATTATTGAACAATGTCAATTTGTTGCATGATAAGTTACATCAAACATTAATGATTTTTGGCACACAAAGCCAATGATAGGCTCTTCTAATGGGGACCACTTATGGTCATTCCATGTCAAATCACCCAAAAAAAGACAGTTTTAAACCCTACCCTTTCAGAATTTCATGAAATTTGGCATACATGTTGGTTTTAGCCCTCAAACCTCAAATCTAAAATTTTTTGTTGATCTATTTCCGAGATATGGGGGTTAGTTCTTTGAAAATTCAGAGAAATTACAGGGGGGGCGCCCAACTTCAAAACACCATATCTTTTGAACTAGTGGTCCAATCTGGAAAAGTAAGGGATCTTCGAAAACGGGAAAAAGACACAAATTCAAATCTGACGTCATTTTTGTGATTTGGGTAAATTTTGGGATGATGACCTATTGACCTATATTTTGACCTTGAAATTGACCCTGCGGATCAAATTATAAAATGCTGATGACCATTGCATATCGTAGCTCTATTTGTTACCTACATTATATCAAAAGATGGAATACGTAAAATTTTTTGTTTTTGAGTAATAACAAATCGAAATTAGCATATGTAGACAGTATATTGATCAAGATCAAATACATTCAATGCAAAGCAAGTCTTCTAAATGCCATTATTTTACCATGTGCAACTTCAATGCCAGGATTAGGGCTACAGTTTGTGTTTTTGACATTGCAGAAGGTCAAGTTAACATAGCAAAAGTATATTTCCATGGTTAAATGACAATGTCAGAAGGTTATGTACCCTACTGAAAGTGTGTTACCTACACTATATTCTGATATGAAATGTGTGTTTTGAGGTACACGTAAGTTTGTTAACACTTTGAGAGCCGCCGTACGATATATTCGTACCTAGATTTCAGCCTAAAACCTGCAGTTTTTGGTTGCCTTATCAACGCCATAGCTCCTCCGACGATTGTGCTAGACAGCTGTTTAAGGGCTCAAACGGATTGGCTAGTCTTTTAGTCTGCACTCAAAAAAAAATTTTTGGTTGGTTGTTGCAGATTTTTTATGAATGACGTCACAAGTAAAGTAGTTTTTGGGACATTTTGGCTCATGTTACCCGGCCAAGGGCCCAACCACTAGGCCAAAGCATTTCACTGAAGTTTTTATTGGAGACTAGGCTCGAGTCCGAGTCTTTTGAGCCTTTGATCGACTTTCTAGTGTTTCTGGTTCAAAAGTTATGATCTACAGTAAAATAAACAAATTAATTAATCATCTAATTAGCGAATTAGTCAAATATTTTTATTACTTTAGATCATACCTTTTGAACCTGAAACCCCAGCAGGTCATCCAAAGTATCAAAAGACTCGGATTGTAGCCTAGTTTCCAATAATAACTTCAGCGAAATACTACCGTCTAACATTTTGAGCCCAGGATCAGGTGAAGTGGGCCAAGGTGGCCTAAAAGTCCTCCACATATGATGTTACTCACAAAAAATCCGCACCCCCCAACCGAAAAGTTTTTTTGAGCTTTTGCACAGGTCAATAGCACTTACCAGAAATTCCCATGCAAAGCCACGTGCGTTTCAGTGTTTTTTTCTCAAATCCCCGAAAGCGGTCGGACACCAAAGTGTTAACATGTCAATATCAGTGAGTAAGTTAAGTTTTTACACTGATGTCAACCCCTGTAGCCAGAAACAACATACCACTAAGCAGAATAATTCACTGATAATACAGGAAGATTTCAAAATGTTGGCATTGCAAAGTATGATTAAGTACTCCATATCAAAACAATGTTTCCATCATGAGCAAGGATTGCTTAAGAAGTTTTCATTGCAATGAAGAAATTTTAGTGATCCATTTAATATTCATCCCACCAAGCAAAGGACAAAGTAATTGCATGTCCTTTGTAGCTATGAAAATGTGAAAAATCTACCCCAAAGTGTAATTCCAAGTGAAAAACACTGCAGCATGCACACATGTGCAATTAGACTGAATAAAAAATGAAAGATATGTCAGGTTCTACATACACTAGAGGGTCCACTGAACCAAATGCTGGTGTACTAAAGCATGAAAAGAAGAATTAATGGATACAAGTTCACCACAACAGGATATCAATGATGTTGATAGTGTCACTGTTGGTTCTTAACACTTTGAGAGGCGACGTACGATATATTCATACTTCGATTTTGGCCTAAAAACAGCACTTTTCGTTTGCCTTACCAACGCCATAGCTCCTCCGCCGATTGTGCTAGAGAACTGTTCAATGGCTCAAACAGATCAGCCAGTCTTCTAGACTGCACTCGAAAAAAATTTTTTTGGTTGGGGGGTGAGGATTTTTTGTGAGTGGCGTTACAAGTGAAGTAGTTCTGGGGTTATTTTGGTTCATGTTTCCTGGCCTAGGGCCCAACCGCTAGGCCAAAGTATTTTGCTGAAGTTTTCATTGGAAACTAGGCTCGAGTCTTTTGAGTCTTTGATCGACTTTCTAGCATTTCTGGTTCAAAAGTTATGATCTAAAATAAACAAATTAATTAATTATCTAATTAGCTAATTAGTCAAATATTTTTATTAGTTTAGATCATAACTTTTGAACTCGAAACCCCAGCAAGTCATCCAAAGAAACAAAACACTCAGATTGTTGCCTAGTTTACAATGAAAACTTCTGCGAAATACTACCATCTAATGGTTGGTGCCCATGGCCAGGTAAAGTGGGCCAAGGTGGCCTAAAAGTCCTCCACATATGATGTCACTCACAAACAACCCACACCCCCCAAGCAAACAATTTTTTTTTCGAGTGCAAACTGGAAGACTTGATGCGTCTTTTGACACTACGACCAGGTCCATAACCTGTGCAGGAGCGGAGTAATTCCTGCGCAAAGCGACATGCGTTTCAGTGTTTTTTTCAAATATCCCTTTTTCGGCCGGACGCCAAAGTGTTAAAAGGACATTTTGCTTGTAGAATTAAATGGAAGAAGTCGATGTGGAAACGGCAGCTTCTAAAACCGGCACAGAAATTAAAATATTGTATTGAGGAGACCTGTGAAGTTGAATTGCAGTCATTTGACTCAGAATTAGATGAGAACAACAAAAATATTATGCTTGTTTCAGGCTGTGTTGGAAGAATGGCAAGAAATAATCAAAAGATCCACTTTTTATATATAATGTGTTCTAATTTGAACCCAGTCCCCCTTCACCACAGAAAGAAAAATAAATGAATTTGGTGCCTCAAACCACTTAGTAAAGAAGAGCAGAGCATAAAGAAAAGGGCATTTTTAGAAGAGGGCACCGAGAACAATGGCCAAGCAATTTCACCTGAGCTGAAGCAAGAACTTGTTGAATTCTATGAAAAAGATGAAAACAGTTGAATATTTCTTGGAAAAAAAGGAAAATGAGTGTGCGTGGCAAGGATGGTGAAAAAATCCTAGACTGCTCTCTTAGAATTCCCTTTACTTTTCTTTCTTCAATGCTCGGCTCTTTTTCACAAGGTGGTTTGAGAAATTCTTTCATTGTCCTTTCTATGGTGTGAAGGGGGATTGGGTTAAAATCTGAACATGTTCTATACAAGAAGTGGATGTTTTGTACGTTGCTTGCAGTTCTTCCAACAGGGCACAAAACAAACAAATCTTTGTCATTCTCATTGAATGCTGAGGCAGATGACTTCACTTCAACTTTGTTGGTCTTCTCAATACAATGTTTTAATTTCTGTTCTGCTTTTTTAAACCTTCGTTTCCTGAGTTATTTGTTGATAGAGCCAAGTGCCCATGCTTGACTGCTGTTTCATGCAGTATTGATAATTAATGCAACATTTACATCTACAAGCAAAGTGTCCCTTTCAGGAGAACTGACAGTGACATTATCAACATCATTGATATCCTGTTGTGGTGAACTTATATCCGTTAGTTCTTCCTTTTCATGCTTTAGTACACCAGCATCTTGTTCAGTAGACCCTCCAGTTTGTGCAGTATTTGGCATACTCTTCATTTCCTTATTCAGTCTAATCGCACATGTGGTGCAGTGATTTTTCACTAGGAATTACATTTGGAGGTGAATTTTTCAGTTTTTCATAGCTACAAAGGACCCGCAATTGTTTTGTCCTTTGCTTGTTTGGATTAATGTTAAACGGATCACTACAATTTCTTTGTTGTAACGAAAACTTCTCAAGCAATTCTTGCTCATGATGGAAACAAATCATTTTAATAGGGTGTAGTTAAATTTTACTTTGCAATACCAACATTCTGATATCTTCCCCTCATCAACAGTGAAATATTCTGCTTAGAGGTATGTTTTTTTTTTGGTTACAAGGGTTGACACAAATGTAAAACCTTAACTTACTCACCGATACTGACATGTTAACACTTTGAGAACCGGCGTACAATATATTCATACTTCGATTTCAGCCTAAAAAACAGCAGTTTTTGGTTGCGTTACCAACGCCCTAGCTCCTCCACTGATTGCGCTAGAGAGCTGTTCAAGGGCTCATACGGATCGGCCAGTCTAGTAGATTGCACTCGAAAACATTTTTTTGGTTGGGAGATGCGGATTTCTTGTGACTGACGTCATAAGTAAAGTTGTTTTGGGGACATTTTGGCTCATGTTGCCTGGCCTAGGGCCCAACCACTAGGCCAAAGTATTTTGCTGAAGTTTTCATTGGAAACTAGACTCGAGTCCGAGTCTTTTGAGCCTTTGATCGACTTTCTAGCGTTTCTGGTTCAAAAGTTATGATCTAAAGTAAACAAATTAATTAATTAGCTAATTAGTCAAATATTTTTTCTAACTTACATCATAACTTTTGAACCCGAAACCCCAGCAGGTCATCCAAAGTATCAAAAGACTCGGATTGTAGCCTAGTTTCCAGTAAAAACTTCAGCGAAATACTACCACCTAACGGTTGGTGCCCAGGGCCAGGTAAAGTGGGCCAAGGTGGCCTAAAAGTCCTCCACTTATGACGTCACTCACAAAAGACCCGCACTCCCCAAGCAAAAAATTTTTTTTTGAGTGCAGACTAGAAGACTTGCCGCATCTTTTAAGGCTTTTACCGGGTCTGTAGAGCATGCCGGACCGGAGAAATTCTCGCGCAAAGCCACGTGCGTTTAATCGTTTTTTTTTCCGAAAATCCCTGAAGCCATGCAGACACCAAAGAGTTAACAACCTCATACCTTAACACTTTGAGAACTGGCATACTATATATTCATACTTTGATTTCAGCCTAAAAAACAGCAGTTATCAGTTGCCTTACCAACGCCATAGCTCCTGCGCCGATTGCGCTAGAGAGCTGTTTAAGGGCTCAAACGGATCGGCCAGTCTAGTAGATTGCACTCGAAAAAAATTTTTTGGTTGGGGGTGCGGATTTTTTATGAGTGATGTCGTAAATGAAGTAGTTTTGGGGTCATTTAGGCTCATGTTGCCTGGCCTAGGGCCCAACCGCTAGGCCAAAGTGTTTCGCTGAAGTTTTCATTGGAAACTAGGCTCGAGTCAGAGTCTTTTGGGCCTTTGATCGACTTTCTCGGATTGAAGCTTAGTTTCCAGTAAAAACATCAGCGAAATACTACCACCTAACGGTTGGCGCCCAGGGCTAGGCAAAGTGGGTCAAGGTGGCCTAAAAGTCCTCTACTTATGACGTCACTCACAAAAAACCCGCACACCCAAGCAAAAAATTTTTTTTTCAAGTATAGACTAGAAGACTTGATGCGTGTTTTCAGACTTTTACCAGGTCTGTAGAGCATACCGGACCGGAGAAATTCCCGCGCAAAGCCACGTGTGTTTAGGCGTTTTTTTTCTGAAAATCCCCAAAACCAGCCGAACGCCAAAGAGTTAAAATACACATCTCATATTGCAATATGGTGTAGATAGCATGCATTGAATTGGGTACATAGCATTGTCATTTCACCATGGAAATATACTTTGCCATGTTAACACTTTGAGAGCCGGGTTAATTCAAGCGGTTCGCAAAAAGCAGCTGTTTCGAACGTGGCTTTGCGGATGAATATCTCCGCTCCTGTTCACTCTAGCGACTCGGCGAAAATCTCAAAAAACGTGGTCAGTCTAGTAGATTAGACTCGAAAAAAAATTTTTTGCTTGGGGGGT
>Ga0210059_1004897_pt1 | contig 21556 bp, 14 predicted proteins | sample Ectturendosymbi2_FD_188042 | JGI IMG/M metagenome (GOLD analysis project Ga0210059, IMG submission 188042) | Ecteinascidia turbinata endosymbiont from Florida, USA - Sample 2 (SPAdes) (version 2) | ecosystem: Host-associated > Tunicates > Ascidians > Unclassified | place: Key West, Florida...
CCCCCCTTTAGAAAAATCCTGGCTGCGTTCCTGCTCCCAGGGACAACTGAGAGCGGGGGCGTTGCTTCCCCTGTTCTTTCAAAAGGGAAGCAACGGGGACGGAGGCAACTTTTCATCACGGTATCATAAATAATTTCATCTAGTTGAAACCAATTTATTGCAGCTATTGACGCACCCACAACGTTCAGAATGGTTTTCTACACTTACTGTTATTATTTTTGAGGTCAACATTGTTGCTGAACAGAAACAAACATATTGGTGAAGAATTTGTTGTTTTTTTGTAAGTTTGCATTTCCCTCAACACTTACAGACCCCCTGCCCTACCGCTGCTTCGGCTGCTACCTGTGTTTTATGTAATTCCACCTATAAACTGAGCATCTCCACAGACATGATTATTGAAATTCAGATCACAAAATTGCTAGCAAAACTTCTCACAGAGAGTCACTGGCGTTAGATATTTTCTAGGTTAAAATATGTGGCATATTTAAATCATATCAGCTTTTTTATAAAGTAGTGGATAAATTTTCAGCAGCAAAAGGAAGAAAACTTTGTCCTTGGAATTAGATAATTGCAAGTAAAGCATTAGATTCCAGTATTTCTTGTATTTAATGCTGTCACGAACGGGCTGGGTGGGAACGCTTAAACTGAGTTTGTCCCCAGGCGCGGGAAACCCGAGGTACGCCACTGCTTGAAGTGTCGTTTGTTTTTTGCAGTGCTTTCATGTTTTTTGCTGCAACGTGTTACTGTGGATAAAAAAGCTATTTAAAATCTACGCAGTCGTATATAATTTTTTTTAAACAAGCACAAAAAATTATTGTAACTAACCTTGGTAATGAAATGTCGCTTTTCTGCTACATCACACGTTCTTTTTCTTACAGGCGTCACAGCGTTTCTTTCACATTGCCGTTAGTTTGTTTGGGAAAATGTTATTTTCGTAAGCGTGATCACAGGGTTCTGCACTTTGAGCTTCGTGCCTCGGCGGATTGTGCCAACTAAACTCAAAACAAGTACATAAGTCCGTTTTTTCTAATCTGACGACTTCAGTCCTATGAAAAAATATCGTCTTTGAGAACCGTGAATAAAAGTGTTATTACTCCACCTTAATAATGGCGTTGTCTATTTTCATTACCATTTGCATTCTCTCAGATGCTTACAACGTTCACAAGCCCAGCAACAAAAATTTTGCACCAGTTAAAAACTAAACTTTTCGCTGAACAAAAAATGCACAGTAACATTGAATAAAAATCGCCAGTTTGTCAAAATCATCGTGAGCAACATAATCTACGCGATTACAGGCATCCACTTTTGCTTTTCAAGTAACATAATCAGTTGTTGGGCTACGTATTTTGCCCAAATCGAAATGTTTTTGATACAATGTTACAATTCAAAGGTCTCTCTGGGCTACCTTCTTATTTGCAACGAAGCTGTTGTATACCTAAGCACCTCGGAAACGCTCTTCAAAACTGACCAAGTCGAAAATGAAAAATGTTTTGCGGCTTAGCATAAACGCGCATAGAAAGCAAAGCTTCTTTGTATTCCAAGGGTTGCACTACTTGCAAGCAAACCTAATAAATGGCGGCGGTCATTTTTGTACCGAAATATCTCATGTTTGTTGTAATGTATCAAACCAACACTGGACATCGAGCATTAAGCCTTTACAATATATCCAATGCGCAGAACAAATTCACTTTCAAATGTTGTAAATCGAGAGCTTTCAATTGTTGATGTTGAAAGGGTTATTTTTTCAGAGCTTATGCGCATTGCACACCTTTAAAGTTAAAGCATTTAACTATTAGGCTGCACATTCAAAGCTGGAATGTTAAGGAAACGGTGGTTGGTCAATTCCCTCTCGAATATCAAAATAACCATTCTTTGCACGCAGGCTATATAAACTATATTTATAACTACGTAACTATCGCGAATAAACTGAACCATGCAGAAACAAGGACCTCAGCTTAAAATACAAGTAGTCAATAATCATAGGCCCGTAACCAGCTTGGGACACCAGGTATGGCGAAGAGTTTTCTGAGAGGGGCCCTAATTTTTTAAACTGTGTCCAACACATTTTCCAGGAGGAACGTATAATTTTCCAGAATGGCCCCCTGCGCCCCCTAGTTACGAGGCCCCCTAGTTACGGGCCTGTCAGTAGGTTTCACATGAAACATAGTTACGGGCCTGTCAGTAGGTTTCACATGAAACATAGTTACGGGCCTGTCAGTAGGTTTCACATGAAACATAGATCAACATAACATTTTTTTTACTGTAATTCTATAATAATGCATAAAAATTTCGTGGGAGGCTTTGATTGCTCGGTTTGTCCCCCACCCTGGTTGCGGGCCTAATTCAATTTACACGCGCATTAAACTCTGTGACAAATAGATTTGATCTTTTATTGCTTTGCTATTCTCTTGAGTACTGTACACGCAGCACAGAACTTGCACTGATGGGCACTCTATGATTGGCGTTTCTGCTGTCTGTTTCATTTATGTAAGCATGCACTGTAAAATAACTTTTCCTATATCATAATTGTTCAAGGATTATTTTTCAGATCACATTTTTTCTTTAACAATTTTTTTCAAAAAAACATTTCAAGGTTAGGTTTTTCAAAATAGGTCCTACGTCAGTAAAACAACACCAAAAACTTTTTTTAAGTACAGCAAAAGGAGCGGTAGCGAAGGACGGTAGCGATAGCTCGCTACTATTTTTATTCGGTAGCCTAACGGATGCGGAGCCCTGCTATTAAATTTAACAAGTAGCGGGAGCGATGTTGTTAATAAAGTAACGTTTGCCCACCTCTGCTCATAAATGTCATAAGCTGGCATATGAATTAGCTTTGCAAAACAACATGGCTATTCCTAATTTTTTGATTATTAACAAACTTTCTGATGATAAGCCGATAACGGTTATGGACAAAAACAATTTTTTTTCCAGATAGAATATATGACATGGATGAAACAGGTGTTACAACCATTCAGCACTACAAGCCATTTGTGATGATAGCAGTGATGATCACTTGCCAAGTGTTGAAACATTATAGGGAGATTATGTGCTTGTAAGCTTCTCTGGTAAGAAAAAAAGTGTATTATGCTGGACTTATTGAGAATCTAGATGACATCACTGGGGAACGCGAAAGTATTTGAAAAGAGGAAGGAATGATCCCGTAGACGTAGCCAAGGGGGGCCACGGGATATACCTCCCAAATTTTTAGTGTATCTAGTGATTTTTATTTTGAGAAACGACGTCACAAACAAAACTACTGTTGCTCGCCTAAAGTCAAAGATTTCGCCACCCCCCCAAAAAATTTCGGGTTGGCTACGCCACTGAATGATCTTGCAACAGGAAGACCAGCAGTCACTTTCAACTTTGTTGACGAGTGCTCTTTTCTGAAACGTGACATTGTAACATACTCCCGTTTCTAAAAGAGTGAGACAACAAAAGAAATGCGTATTTTCAACGGATTTCAAAAATCAAATAAATTTACTCAAGTGAAAGTACTCCTCCACTTCTTCATGCATCAATGGTCAAATGTGTATACAACGGACTTATATATTTCTGAATAAGATCACTCAAGTGTAACATTTCCACCATTTCGTTCTGCATCAGTTCGTCTCTGTGGCGTATCTTCATTTCGGTTAGACTTTCCCCACTGCCTGGTTCAACTTACCCTACGCGTCGGGTAAATTGAACCACAAAAGTGGTGTTTTTCATTTTCAATTTATGCAAAGAATATAAAAGGCTATATCAAACAACATGCGTGCAAATGTGATAAAAGGATTCAACCACCAAACTCCGCAATTTCAGGTTTCTAGTGCCTACATCAAAGGAGAAATGGCAAAAAAATATAAAAATGGTTCAATATTCCCCGTTCTCCCCTCATCTAGCAGGGCATATGAGTAGGCTACCTATCAAAATTGCTGTTAAAAATATTGGCTGTTCTAAAATATTGTGCAATATATTTCCTGTTGCCAGGTCCAACTTTGTTTTCTTTTTGAGCCGAAAATATCCGCATTTTCAGGCCACCCATTAAAATATGCCTTAGGGCCAGCTGAGCCTTAATCCGGCTCTGTTTTCAGGGATAAGTGGATTACGATAATTCGCTTGTGGTGACTATCACAGTGACTTCTTACTTATGGTACAAGTCAGTGACTTGTTACTATTCCTTGCAAACACAGACAATAAATTTGGTTTCAAGGCTGGGCATAGTACTAATCAATGTAGGCTAAATTTTGTTGAAACAAACTGCTTCATACTTTGTAACCCATGGTTCATCAGCGCATGCGTTTTTTTAGTTGGCTCAAAACAAAAGCATTCGATCGAGTACTACACATGAAATTATTTGAGAAGCTAATTCAAAGAAAGGAGCGTTGGAGCAGGTGGGAGCCTCAGGTAGCTCTCAACAAAGTTGTGTTGAATGTAAACAGGAGCGAGACTTAGCCAGTGTGCTGTTGGACAGTGTATCGGACCTGTTTTATCAAAACGCCCGCAAGTGCATGACGACCGGAGGCGGTAACATCAAAGTAATCTCACTGCTGCATGTAGCGCGCCGACTGTAGCGCACTTGAACAAAAACAGAGGGCAGAGTTCTCATGCGCGACCATGCAACAACTGCGCGAAGTTAGGCGCATCACCAAGGCCTCCTCAAGAAACACTACGAGGCCTTGGCATCACTTGCTGAACCTCGAACTTGAAAGAATGGATAAAGTTGACGATGATATTAACGAATCTGACGTTGAATCTGTAATGTAAAGTACCTGTTCAAAACTGTATTATGCAAAACTGACGCGATATGTGTGACGTACTATTCCTAAATGACGTACTATTCTTATGATTATTTGTATTTACAGAAGTGTAAGTCATGTGTCCGCTGATGTGTTAGAACGATGGTCAGAAAATAACACTAGCGTTAGAACTGAAATCCGTGAAGGAGAGTATGAGAATCGCATCCCATGGCAAGCGGGTTCAGATGATGTTAATGCTGATATACTACTATTAATGGTGGTGCATTGGATTTGTAAAAACAATGGTTAACATTCGACATGTAAAAATAAGCGCAATATGTATGAACTAAAATCACCGTGTAAATACCGATTATGATACAGACACTGTGTTCTTGTGTTGCAGAACTGCAAGATTGTACAAAAATGCGTGTAATTAAATACTTGTGCTTCAGAGGCCGACAAAGACTGAAGAAAGTGTTCAAAAGGAAACTTTTCGTTCGCAGCGATGTAACCAAAATGAGCGAGCTGGAATCAGATGAAGTCGCTGGAGTAATCATAAACCAACTCTGTAGATTAAAGAATCATCAGTACTTCTACATGCAGGTGCGCATAGACAGCGGAATAGAAGGGAAGAGATATTACGTCGGATTGTGAAGAAAGAAGCTTGCGATGTGGATAAAGTACATGCAAACTATCCCGCTAACCCCGAACACTTACAGTTAAATCTGGGCCGCAGCTCAAATGGTAAAACATATCAATACTACCGTACTACGAGAAGCTATGGAAAAAGCGGACATGCACAATCATGTGGTAATTACAGGAAGACCAGACGTCACTGCAGGATACGATGATCCGATAACTGTTCTATATGGTGAAGGAACCAATACTCAACCTGTAAACGATGGGTATCGCAACTGGGATTTAGTTTCAGTGGAACCCGAGGTGAAGCTAACCAAAGTCACCAGCATTAAAGAAGAAAGGACAACGCCAAGAGTCATAAACCCGTAAGTTTCAGGCTCACCTTTTGTCCTATGTTCAACTTTGCACCGATTGTGAAGTCAGAAGAACCAGGCAATTCAGGCAACAGCAAATGGCCGAGAGCAATGGAGGGACCACGAGAAAGCCTGTCTGAGCTGCTGTACTTGTTTACCAAAGACTGGACCTGACAAAGACGATCGAGACAATGTAAATTCACTGACCTTATAGTTAAGTTTTGCTGTATTTGTCATAGAGTGTAGAGAACCCGTTGTCAACGTTTACTTTAAATGCGTCTTGTGGGCATGAAACGCAGAATCGATTTATAGGGGCGAAAACAGACATTGTACCTGAATTGCAGTAGAGGCAAACGAACCCACTAAAATGCAGTTGCGGGTAACCAAAATCAAAACATTCTGGCGTTTCAAGGGTTCCGGAAAATGAGGCATAAATGATTTCTAGAAACATTACGATACGTGATGTGCGTAGCGAACGAGATTAAATGTGCCCAGGATTGAATCCGTGAGCCACAATTCCTACCCGAAAGATGGAGTAAGGACGGTTTGAACCAGAGGTCCCAACCTGTGGTACACGTTCCACTAGTGGTACGCGAAGGTCTTCCAAGTGGCACGCGAGTAACTTCCATTTTTTCACGAAAACCTGGATTCACAGCTTTCCAGTGTACGTACCTGGCTTTGTTTCAAATCAAATAAATTTTTCTATAGCCTGCTATTCCTATTGTTTCGTATCATTATGATTTTCGATGCGCTGTTCGCAAATTTACGCCACGCATCGACCAATTGGTGGAAGGTAAACAAAAAGAAAAATCTGATTAAATTTAGTTGTGGTCTTTTATTGTTATTTTAATGTACATCATTCTTCTGAAAAAACTGAGATTCGATCAAATTAGTTGTTCTGTGTAGCATTCACGCTAGTGCGACCGCTACATGTAAGCAAAGTTGGCCAAAGCAAGGAGAAAGGAAAGACCAAGCAAGCGACACAAATGAGTGACTTCCATGCACGTGGAAGTAAGAGCTCTCTTTGGCCGATTCGTCTGGCGTGCCAACGGCACCAACAACTGCTAAGCTAGCGTCTGGCGTGCCAACGGCACCAACAACTGCTAAGCTAGCGCATCGAGGTTTCTGGGTTCAATCCCACACTGCAGGTGTGCGAACACAACCGGTTCTCACAAGCTTCATCTAGAAGAAGTGGTACGCGTTGACAATATGGGGTGCCTAAGTGGCACAGGATCGTGAAAAGGTTGGGAACCCCTGGTATCGACCTCTGAAGGGCTGGATAAACTGTACAACGATTCGGGAAATCAACTTTAAATATGCTGCACCAAGGTAAGTTGGGCAGAAGAGAAATCTCACACTTAAAGAGCAGACATCACTATGATTCATGAATGGATGGCAATGTAAATTTGAGGTCGTGTGCGCCGAATTACGCTTGGCCGCGGCATTGTAGGGACTTGTACAGCACTGACTGAGCACAGAGCACCATGCTGCACTTGACTTTGTAAGCAAGAAACGCTAGCCAATGCTAAATGCTGCTGATACTTACTGTCGTCATTTGGATTGACATGTGACCTGTATTTGGCGCCTTCCGCGTATCGCATAAATGCTGTAGTCGTGATAATAAATAAAAACAGTCACTAATTTATAGATTACGGGTTATTCCAGCGTCTGACGTCGTGTTAAGATGTTGTTCGGGGACTGACGTAACTAAGCTAGCTTACATGGCGAAAACAATATGTTTACGCCCAAACAATATTAAAGCAAGGTCGTAGAGACTTGGCAAAAAAAAAACAGAAACCCTTTTAATCCGGGAAAGAAGTGTGAAAACAAAAGGAGCCAATGTGCAGTGTGCGCCTAATGAAACATTGGTACAAGGAACAAACGATGCAAATTAAATAAACAAGCATTTGTTTGAACCGTTTCATGTGTCTAACAGGGTTAGACAAGGTGGAGTACTGAGTCCATACTTGTTTGCTGTTTATTTAGATGATTTATCCAATGATCTACACAACATTAAAGCAGGGTGTTATATTGGTGAAGTCTTATTAAATCACTTGATTTTTGCTGATGATATTTGTGTGTTTTGTCCAAGTGAAGATTGGTTGCAACGAATACTAGATGTACTTCCACGATGGGTGTAAGCAAGGAATCGATCAGCAAATTTTTAATAGGAAATCGATTTCACGTAAAATTACGCATCCTCAGTCCTTATTGATTCTATCTGAATAGGGATTGACGATGCGTAATTTTACGTGAAATCGACTTCCTATTAAAAATTTGCTGATCGATTCCTTGCTTACACCAATCGTGGAAAGTACATACTTGAATAGAGATATGTGCAAGTTTGAATCATCGCATAAAGACGAAAGCAGATGGCAGTCGACTGATTCCTCGAAAGCATACAGAAATACTAGTGCTTTTAAGTGAATGCTAGATATGTGTCAGCTTATGCAGAATCGCATGGAATTATTTTCAACTGCAACAAAACTGTTTGTATGACGATTAAGGCTTAGTGTACAAAAAGCACAGTCACCCCATTACTGACACTGGGTGGTCAAAACGTAAAATCTGTTAACCAATAAAAATATCTGGGATTGTATTGAACACTGAACTCAGATGACAAAGGCATTCAGAGACAACTGCGATATCAATATTGTGCAGCAAACAAGGACAAGCTGCGAGCCTCTTTGTCCGATGTTCAAATGCAATTAAAAATGTACTTTTTCGTTCCTTTTGTACGCCCATGTACGCATCACAACCATGGTGTAACTTCAGGAAGTCATGCATGCAGAGATTGCGTGCGGCCTACAATTTTGGATGCAGAGCTCTATACAACCTGCCCTGGAGAGTGAGTGTTAGTAGCCATCAGGTTCAATGTAATATTCTTACATTTGAAGCATCACAACGAAAATACAAGTACTTGTTTCTCGAAAGATGCAGAAAGTCTAACAACATTTGCCTGCGTGCTTTGATGCAGTCAGATTGTTTGTATTCGTTCTTATTCTTTGAACACTACAATCACATTTTACTTTGTGAATGAGTGCTCGAACATTGCAGTGTCTGTTTGATTGATGGCACTTCATGTCACAACGCATTTGCTTTTACCTGGACTAGACCTATTTAGAGTTAGGCGCCCTAATCCTGTAGTAGTGTTGTAACAAGTGTTACGTGTTAGCTAACAATAGTGTTAAGAATGTGTCTGTAACCCTGTGGTTCTGCCCTCAACGCAGTTGCAAAAAGTGTTGTAACTCTGGTTACGCCGGCTCCAATGCCTTGTAAAACGTTGTGTTTTGTCTGTTTTTATCGACCTGCGTTATGCAGAGTGTGTGTGTTTATATTGTGGACTTCGTGTCTACTCATGAACAAATAGATTAAAAATTATGGGCACCATCTAGCGGTAACCATTCATGTGCATGTGGCGCCATCTCCAGGCCGCCACACTACGTTTGTTTCACTGTACCTTTGCAGTGCTGTTATTGATAGCCTGGTCTGCATTTTTGTGTAGTGTGTTGTCATCGTTTTTTATTTCGATGCAAGTGATAAAATATATTTTTTGTGTGAATATGATTTACTCTGTTCCTCTTGCTGCTTGCCTGACTGCCTTCCTGCAAACGCATCATGGTCGCGTGACTCCTGACGTCATTCGACGGGAAACAAAGCAAAATTGACAATTCAATTGTCTGCAGGTTCTGATGGTATGGAGGGGCAGGCGTACAGTATGTACTGTTGTACAGTATTAGCCTGGCATTTGTTACTCTGCTTAGGCTTAGGTTAGTGCAGTTTCCCAAACTTTTGGAAACATTCTTTTATTTGTGTCGTTGTTTTGGAAACAAACTGAAACTCTGATTTGTTTAGTTGTTTTATCTAAGACACTACAGTGACACCAATCTTCCGTCCCATCAGTTTTTCCACCCAAGGAAAGGATGCTCATGCAATATCACTATCACATACCCAAAAAGTGTAAGATCCATTTAGTTCACAGATAATGTTTAAGACACAGTACCACAGCAGCGCATATGTTACAGAACAAGCATCAGTGTTGCCAACCTTGCGGTTTTCCCGTGAATTTGGGCTTGTTTTTTTGTGGAGTTGCGTGTTGCTTGTTTTTGGGCTTGCTTTAACTGAAATTTGCTTGTTTTTTGGGCTTGTTTTTTCCAGATTTCTGTTTTTCTGATTGATTTTTCATCAAATTTCATGGCAATTTCATGTTTCAATTTGCTCATAAAGGCATATTCGGTGTGTTTTTGTGAAAATATGGTCAGTTTGTTGCTTGTTTTTTTCGGATTTGCCACCATGTTCTTTTATTTAATTTACTTGCTGATTTTTTGTTTCGTTGCATTTTTCTGCCAACGCATGTTGGGCTTGTTTATCGGTCAAATTACCTATTTTTCATATTTTCTTGCTTGTTTTTGCAAAATAACCTGGCATCACTGACAAGCATAAATGTCAAATAATATACACACACAACAATCATTCACATAACACAGATATGATAGTGGGCAAGCAGTGGGTGAAGAATTGGAGGCATGTACTGATGAGGTGAATCATACACACAGGTGTGATAAGTAAGCAACAACATAAGATAAAAGGGTTATGAGGTGGAGACCAATGCAATGGACATAACATTTCTAAACATTTAGCAATGCCAAAAGCAATTTTTGTCCACAAAAAAATAGAGAAGAGAAAAACAAAAGAAAGGTCAACAAATAATACACCTAAAAATGTTATATTGTACATTTGTGAAATAGGTGGCTGTGTATATCACATAAGTCATGACATTATATGAGTGAAATTTTACCTTTTCTAGAACTAAATGCTCTTCATTAACTAAACATGTTTTGTTTTTCATTTACCTAACACTTATTGGATTAATGTTTGCTGTTAAACTTATATTGTAATCTGTTTGTGCCCTTGTCTTTTCAACATCATTTGGTGATCGTGATGCCATGTGTCTGGTGGGACATACTTTCATTCATGGAACTCACTCCATTATGGTCCGTGGGTATGGTCCTGCTCATCTGTACATGCCACAACTCCTTACCCATTGCTTGCCCATAATCTGTTACGCTGATGTCTACTGTGTATGTACTGTGAAACAAAACGTTTTATGTACTTTATTACGTGTATTATTCTTTGCCCTTAATATATAATATTGTTCTCATATGCTTAGGCATTTGAATGTAAACTTTGTGTAGGCTACAAATTCTTGTAATTGTTAACATTACTTTTGTACTGTACTGTTTTTAAAATTTGAAGAACTTGTATTTCAAAATTTTTTAAAGTTATTAGCCTGCCACCTGTCACGTGACATTAACGCATGACCAGTGTGTGCATGACTACGCTACATTTGCTAGTAACATACTAAACCCTTAACCCAAACACATGAACATGTGCACAAAAACAACAATTGTTTTACAGTACGTACACAATAGACATCAGTGTAACACAGGTGATGGTGGACAAGCAATGGGTGAAGAGTTGAGGTGAGGTATGTACTCATGATCACAAGGCATAAGCAGGTGAAGCAAGCAAGCGCATAGGTGAAGGAAATGAACAACAATGGGCCACGAGGCAGTGAGCAGTGCATTAGAACAGAACATTTCATTGCAAAAACAAGTAGCAAGGGTAGAAAACAATGTTTATACATATAAATCGTGAAGTACAACACAATTACCCACGGACCATAATGGAGTGAGTTCCATGGATTAAATTATGTCCCACCAGACACATGACGTCACCAAAAATCATGAAGATATGAAACAATTACCAACTGACCATAGTTAAGTACCACAATTGCATTTCGGTCCCACCAAGCACAATGTTTTTATATACCCCTTTTATGTGTGTGGCTCTTCACCCTTTGTTGCTTCTGTAAATGCTTATTGTCACCATGTTTCGCATTCTCTGATCTGTACATACTTGCACTCTTCACCCATTGCTTACTTACCTATTATGTGTAATGTTTTTGACTTCCGTTTTTTGTACTTTTCTTTCTGTCTATTCATTGAAGCACAACTTCCAGTAAGAAACACTATCATTTCACATGTTCGATTCACTGTAGTTACATTTGTGTGCAAAACAAATAGCACAAAGCATCACCGAATGAGGTTGAACAGGCAGAGGTAGAAACATATTTAAAATTATAAAACAGCAGTAAACAGTATTCCAGTAATTGTCAGGTACATGAAAAACAATATAAGGTTATTTCAGGACTGAAGAGCAGAGCATTTAGTTCTATAAAAACATTTCATTCACACGACTCATGACCCATGACATATATCTACCTATTGCACAACTAATATTGGTATCATGACATTTGGAACCATCATCCTGCTTTACAAAATTGCAGGCTTAAGTAATCAAACTGAAGTCAATGCCTGTGAGATCCTGGAGGTGAGCGTCATTCTGTTTGCCTTGAAAGCCTTGTATTGCAGCAAAGGTGCTCCTCAGAAGTGCAAATCTGAGCATTGTTCTAATGTAGGTCATGACAGATGCATGTGGCTTACCCAAGGCTTACCCAAATGTAAGTGTTTTCCTACACCAAGTTAGCCATGGTGTCATGACTTTTGATGCATTATTGAGAAATAATCTGCTCTTCAAATGTCTGATGCTTTTTACAAATATTCCATTTTTCATCAAAATGCTCTTGATGCATTGTACTACAGTACATGTCTCATCAGTATAAAAATACAATCATCTTCAGCTACAACATCTGGCCTTGAAACACAACGTACTATGTACGTTGCATAATTAACAGTGCAAGATCAAAATTATATGTGTAAAACAAGCATCACTACACTTACAGAAAGCACCACTGCATAAGCACATGTCATTATCTCAATGTCTTCTAAGATTAACCAGCACCTTTCGCAATAAATCTTAAGCATAACAGGGTTGAGAAAATCCCAGGTTTAAAAAAAACAACCCACCTGTTTTTTTTAAATGTGTTTTTTGGGTGTTTTTGAAAGAAACAAGTTTTTGTTCTTTTAAGTGAAATGGAAAAACCCCATTCTGAATTGTTTTTATTGCATCATGCAACATCACCATTTTTAGAATCACACAATAAATAACCAGGGTGGTGAAGCCGGGAAGCCCCCAGGGCTGGAAAATGTGTTGGACATAGTTTAAAATTATTGGGCATAGTTTAAAAATTTAGGACCCTCCCAGAAAACTCTTCGCCCGCCTTGACGTCCCAAGCTGGTTACAGGCCTGTTGCCCTACTAGTTCAGCATCTATAGAATGTAGTTTTTCAACAAATGATTTGGTATGGATCAAGAGTCAACCTACGGCCTACGTCCGGCCCGCCAAGCAAAATCATCCAGCCCACAGCTCCTTTATATACAAATTGTAGTAATTGTATCGCCCGCCTATAAGTGGTATTATATTTGATGAATCTGCCTTCCTCACAACATCTTGTATTGCATACTTATGAGAAATCGCACTGTACTATAATTGTACTTTATGTCGCATTTTGTACTTTCATTATGAACTTTGAAAATGAGGAGTTATCTGATTGAAATTCCATAGTTGTAACAACATCTCAAACAGCGAAGAGAACAGTATTGTTCGTGGAAAAATACTACGGCTTGTCAGACTTAGCAGAGTTTGTTTTTGTCCCGCGACTAGGGAAAGGTTGCTGACCCCTGATTTAGATAGAGAGAAGGCAGAAAAATTGGTTAAAATATACCAATTGTACAGAGCTGAAGAAGATAACCATTTGAATTTACTAAAACTGTTTGATTTTTTATTCTCTTTTTTTCATGTCCTTCAAATTTTGTCGCTGTTCGTTTTGTTTGATTAAGAAAAATGTATGGTTGACTGTACAAGTGTCTTGCTTATTTCATTTTTTACTTAGATTTTTCAAAGGAAAAGTAAAGAGTGGGTTTTATTGTTTTTTTAAGGGGACTTTTTAAAAAGAAACAGGTGTTTTTTTTTGGGTTTTCTTTTACAACAACCCTGAAGCATAATCCCTTGCAACTCTCCAGCTGGTCGCAATTCACAAGTAAAAAATCTCACCAGTGGTAGCACCAACAGCTTCAGAATTTTCCAATTTATCAAAATATTTTTCCTTACTTTGCCATGCAAAATGCGTGAGTCTTTGGTTGACCTCAAAGTCACCTGGAAAATTCTCACTAGACTTAATTATTGCTTCCAAAATGCACACAGCCAGACAATCCCTCAGCTTGTTTTTACTGTCATTCAAGTGGGAGAAAATTCTTTCAACCTCATCAGTGCTTTGCGGTGTGGTAGTTATTAATTTAATTTTTTTGTTTGAACAAACACGAAGTCCACATGATAAACAGTTACAAGCACATTGCATAACAACTGTACTTTTCACTGTACAGTATTGTACATGTACTGCAGGCTTTGCAAATTGGAATAGACTAAACTACACCTAATAGGCTAAGCCTTGGCTTCCACTCAGTTGTTTTTGCATAACAATGAAAACCTTCCGTGTGTTTCATGGTGCGCTAGGATTTCTTTATTTCTTGCTAATCCTTTATCACCTCCAGTACAGAAAACGTGTAAATGTGCATAAGACATATGACTGGTAAAACATTAACTTTGTTGCGATCGGAAATCCTGAGCGGCATGTGCGCAAAGCTTCGCACCGTGGCAGCAAGCAACAATAGAGATCATGCATCGCAATCTCTCTTATTGTTGCTTGCGTGCACCACGCATATATCTTTTTGTTCTTCGTGCACATCCCATTCGTGATGAATCGCACAATCAACACAACACCACCGGAGAGGTTGCAACAACATCCCCTCCTTTTTACAACGAACCACATTGATCGCACGTTCTTTGTGTGAAGGCTGAACTCAGCACGACCTCCACGTCCTGGTCACAGCACCATTTTGTTGCAATCCGAAATCCAGAGCGGCATGTGCGCAAAGCTTCGCACCGTGGCAGTAAGCAACAATAGAGATCATGCTCGCAATCTTTCTTACTATTGCTTGCTCGCGCTATATGTATAATGGTGATATTCTTCACGCACATCCCGTTCGTGGTGAATCACGCAATCAACGCAGCACCACCGGAGAGGTTGCAACAACATCCCATCCTTTTTACAACGAACCACACTGATCGCATGTTCTTTGTAAGAAGGCTGAACTCGGCACGCCCTCCACATCCTGGTCACAGCACCATTTTATTGCGATCGGAAATCCCGAGCGGCATGTGCGCAAAGCTTTGCACTGTGGCAGCAAGCAACAATAGAGATCATGCTCGCAATCTCTCTTAATATTGCTTGCTCGCGCTACATGTATAATGGTGATATTCTTCACACACATCCCATTCGCGTTGAATCACACAATCAACGCAACACCACCGGAGAGGTTGCAACACCACTATGAAACACAACAAATCAATGGTATCATGTGTTGCACAAATAATGAGCAAAACTAAAATCTTCCTGCTGAATCAAAACTTGACATGTGCAAACTATGGTATTTATGTAGCCACTTGTGTGATATGCCATGAACAATATGTCAGCCAAACCATGAACAAATTTTCTTAGAGATGGTCATCGCACCGCAGAACCGTCACCAGAAAGTTTTCAATAAGGGGGCTTTACGTTGGTGCTGGGGGGTTGCCATTTTTGAAATTTGATAAAAACTCCACCGATTCATAGTGCTTCATAACCCAATTTGGGGGAGGTTGGAGGTTTCTTAGGGGGTTAAGTCCCCAAAAGCCTCCTCGTGGTGACAGGACTGTCGCACCGCAGCTACTGGAACAGACCCAACCATAAAAATAACCAAGCTGACAGAGGAAGTGGCCTTGTCGCAGTACTATTCGGTGTTCCACGGTATCGTAAATAAATCACCAATACATGAAGCTTACACCGTTACTTATGGTTGAACAATCCAAATATAACTTTTTGAATATCTGCGAAGATGAGTGGCATCACCAACTTAACGCACAAATTAATATTCAAAACATGATCCTCCTCCGCATGAGATTAACCTTACTTTCCTTCGTAGTGAGCGTTGACGTGTTTTAATTTTCGCAGCTAGCGTGTGGAAGCTGAAAGGATGACCACTTGCACAGCAGGCATAGACATTAATAAACAACTTGACTATGCTGACTGTGCTGCTAGGGTCACAAACTCAATGTTATGTATTGACAAAGTTGTATGCAGTTCAGATGGCAAAATAGTCCCAGAAGGGCTTTTGCCACTGATGGCAAAATAGACAACTACCAAATCAGAAATGAAAGGGGTTTATGGCAAACATGAACAAAATATCAAAATGCATTTCAATCAAGCAACATATGTAACAAAAATACATATGTTAAATCATATACATCAGTGGTTCCCAACCTTTTTAGGCTTGCGGCACCCTACAAAACAGAAATATAATTTCTGGCACCTAGTGGCGAACCCATAACAATTTGGATTGAGTTTTGGCGACATTTTGAAAATATCTTTTCAATGATATAATAAAAAACGTATTAGCTCGTGGCACCCCTGGGTATTGCAAATGGCACCCCGGTTGGGAACCACTGATATACATAATAATCATTTACCTTACACAGACAATGGTGGGCAAGCAGTGGGTGAGGAGTAGAGGTACGTACAGGTGAACAGGTGAGGCATGCACATGATAGGTCAGAAAGTAAATGATTACAACGGTTATGATGCAGTGAACAGTGTTTATCCACACAAATGTGAAGAAGTAATATAATTACCCAAGGACCATGATGGAGTCCCACAGTTGCATATGTGTTCTATCAGACACTAGCATCACCAAATGAGGTTGAAGAGGCAAAGGTAGAAACATGTTATAAAAACCAGCTAAAATAAAACTCTGCTCAGGTTGTCATAACCCTTTCGCATCTAGCAAGCTCTACAATTGTTTGGCCTCTCAAGTGTCAAGTTGAATGTGTTCAGTGTTTTTGACTGAGTGCGCAGTAATAATGCACAATCGAGTTGAGGCTTTGCAAAGGTAATGCTCTTAGTTTTCATGGAAACTGCAAGCTTAAGTTTTCTGGCAGGTGTGCAGGCTCTGAGCCCAAATTCACCACTCAAACGACATTTTAGGGTAGATGTATGACATCTTCACCTGTGAGCAACAAATCTAATGAAAATCTTTTTGCTTGAAGTGGCGGGTGAGCACATTACTGTCTTCTTCATCATGCAATCATCTCTTTGACTAGTAACCTTTGGCCTACCAGCCCTGCTCAAGTCCTGAAAACTGCTAAACGTCTTGAATCTGGCGACTGCCTGATGGATTGTAGTCTTGCTGAACTTCAATTTTTTGGACAATGGCCTTTTTGAATACCTCTTTTCATGCAATGTAACAATTTTTGACGTCTCTACAACTGCATACCCCCTTTTTTGTCCATTTGTTCAGCAGCAAAACTTGCAATAATTTTTATTGTTTTTAATTTCCAAGACAACCAAATCGTTGAAAAGCTCATTCTTAAAAGTTGTAATAGAAGCATCAGTTATGTAACAATGTGACTAAACAAATAAGACAGTTTTCCTGACTTGTTGTAAAAATCCAAATTTTAAGCCAGTAGTCTCAAACTTTTGAGCACAACTGTATTGTCTTGCAAGTGTTTGTGCTTTCTGTAAGTTTTTGTTGTCCCCCTGTGCAGTGTTACTTCATTCATTGGTCAACTATCTTGACTATCGCATAGGCTATGATGATGCTACAGCATTGTGATATGTACACTTTGCGTGAAACTCTTGAGGCACAGAAAAATTAACATTTGTGTACCCATACCTCTGATTGCTTGCTGCATTTGTTGTCTGTCTATTTTCTTATTTGTTTTGTTTCATGGCCTCCCTTTTTCATTCAGGTTTTGAAATCAAGACACATCATTCATATCCCATTACACACATTCATTCATTACATTGCCTAGCTGTTTGAGGTGTAACTCTATCTGGCATATACCTCTAGAGTTTTATATATGGTAAGAACAGGTTTAAACCATTGTGAAACGAAAACAAACAAAAGACAAATAAAATACAGAACAGCAAATACAAAAGAGCAAAGGGAGCAAGGATGCACACAGGTTGAGCCATATACACATCATTCATTTTTGATAACACAGATGGTTGGCAGCAGTGATGAAGAGTTCAGGGTTATACAAATGATTAAGTGCGTCATGCACATACTAGGTGAGAGAAGTAAGAGATAATGGAGGTTTTGAAGGAGAACGCAATGTAGCAACCATAACATTACAGAACAAATGCATGTAACAGAGGAAAAAAACAATTTAATTATTTATTTGCCATTAGACTCGTGGTCCATGTCAACACAGATCATGAAGAAGCAACACAGTTACCCATGGCCCACAATGGAGTACCACAGTTGCATGTATGCAAGAGGGATGTTTTTTGCTCATATTTCAGTGGAAACTAGGCTAAAATCTGAGTCTTTTAAGCCTTTGATTGGTAATCTAGGGTTTCTGGTTCAAAACCTATGGTCAAAAAAACTAAATTTGGATGAAATTACCTAAAAAGATTATGATTATTTTACCCTACGTCGGGCAACCTTATGCTTTTCTCCCACATCCTTGTAGGTATGTGTGCTATTAGGCATGGCTTTATCTGCTGCCATTTTGACTGCCTTAACTATATTGCTGTAGAACTGTTCTAGCATACCAATGTGTTGTTGGTATTTGCGGGTAGGGTTGTTACATTAAATAACAGAATGGAAAAATAACAAAGCAATAAGAACAGAACATTGAATGAAAGAGAACTACTCACAGTGCTTACAACAATGAAAGCAAAAACAGTACTTGAAAGTTGAAATATTGTGAACAATGAAAAGGAAGTACAGTACTTCCTTTTCATTGTTCACAATATTTCAACTTTCAAGCACTGTTTTTGAGCATCAAGTTGGAGGTTAAAGTTAGAACAATACTGCAATCAATTAACCATTGTCAAAACTGAAAATTTTCTGAAACACCAGTAAGTTCTTTGCAAGATAACTGTCTTGACTTGCTTTGTTGTGCTTTCTTGAGCAAGTTGTTTGGATGTGTGAGAAATATAACAGCGTTTTGCTAACACCTTCTGAGGCCAATTTGTAAAATCAACCAAAAATGGCCAAATATCGATATATCAGTAAAACCCTGGGCCGATATATCAGTCTATCTCTACTGTATACACATTAGTGCTATCAATTTCATCACAGAGCATTCAAACTTTACTCAGATAATTCAGTAGTCACCGTAGTTAGATTAACAGCAATAGGTGTGTATACATTCAAATTCAAAAATGTTGAACTTAACACTTTTCGTTACCCGTGGATGTAGATCTGTGTCCAAAGTATGCAGGCCACTCTTCTTGGCGCACATAAATTTATGTTTTTGCTATCCAAAGTTCCTTCCAAAGTAAGTTTGCGTTCTGGAAGCGGTCTAAAAATGTAGTTCTAGACTAGGGGTTCCCAACCTGGAGTACATGTACCCTCAGTGTTCATTTGCCTAACCAAAGACGTACATTTAAGGTTAGCAGTAAAGGAGAAAAATATAATTACATATTTATTTCCAAATATTTATACATGTGTCAGCGATAATATTTTCAAAAATCCTTATATGCTTATTGTTGAATATATCTGTGATTAATCATAAAATATTTTGTCATAAGAAATTTTAGGGTACATGTTTATCTGTCAATGCTGAAGAGGTACATGCTAATCTGTCGAAATGCTGAAGGGGTACATGTTAATCTGTTGAAATGCTGAAGGGGTACATGGTAAGAGAAAGGTTGGGAAGCCTTGTCCCAGACTGAGTTTGAACAATATTAGGCCTTGGAATGAGAATCCAAACTTCCTGTGGTTCAGACACTGTTGAAAGCATGGTTCTTGTGACTTGGTCCACCTAGGCAAGACCATGTCCATTGGACCTGCAATTTTGTGCGATGGAAGTGATTTGATATGTTCCCAGATGCTAAAGAATATATTGCACATGTTTATGTAAGTGTATTTGGGCATGTTGATAAAGTTTAATTGCTTAATGCCAGTGTTAGCTGCTTTCATTGTTTAAAAAAATGTTTCCAATGAAGTGAGACTTTTGCAAAATTTGAAAAAAGTGTCTCTGGTAGGCCCAGGCTTGTTGCAGTGGTGTGTAGCCTAAACTGTTTTGGAAATGAGTTGAAATGTAACAAAATGTTTGCCAGGTTCACCATTCTAGCCCGAAGCTAGAAAACGCCTAGCAGTTATCTACCTTCTGGGATTTTAATTTCCCGCCAAAACCATGTGGTAACAGTGGATATCGTGGCAGGGAAACCGTTTGGTAACAAAAGTGTTTAACATACCTCCAGTCGATGACACTTTGTGAGTCGATGACACAATTTCGCTGATTGTTCCACAGAATTGCTGCACCACAATAGGGTCTGTCAGCTGCTATGCCTTTTGTGCAATCCACTTTAGCTGTTCCACAAGCAAAGTGGTTATCACTAATGTCTGTCAGCTGGTCTAGTGTTTGCTTGGCCAACCAAGTTTCTTGGGGAAAAATTATGTGATGCATATTACGAAGTTGTTTGATGTCATGCAGTGAAGATGTCAAGCCATGGCAGTTGTAAGTAACCACAGACAAAAGTCCCTTGTTTTTTTTGCCATTATTAACTGTTGTTGAGTGTTGATCTTTCCAGCTATTTTTGTTGCTGAAAACCCTAATTCTAGAGAACTTCTTTACTAATATGCCACTTGGCTATTGGTGAGTTGAGGATTTCTTACCTTTGCACACCCTGAAGGGTTGCTGTAAAAGAAGTGTGGGAGTCATGTCTTGTTTTGAGATTTTCACACAAATGCTACGAAAGAATGTATCAGAAACGCTTTTGTAAGCATGTTTAGACATGTTGATAAAGCTTAATTGCTTAATGGCAGTGTTAGCTGCTTTTATTGTCTCGAAAAAAGTGAAACTTGTGCAAAAAAAAGCGGTTCTGGTAGGCTCAGGCTTGTTGCAGTGGTATGTAGCCTAAAATCTTTTGAAATTGATTTGATATGTTGGCAATCAGTGGCACAACTAGAAATAGTCAAAGGGGTTTGGCAACAAACTCAAGAGATGCTAGTTTTGAATGGGTAGACTCAACAAGTTTTGGATGGGCAGATGGTGCATTTGGACCAGGTGATCGCAAGATCTTCGCTGTGCCATTGCTAAGGAAATGGTCATTTCTCAAATGTTTTGAATGTTATTTTCTTTGGCCGTTAAATTGTCATATAGCTAAGAAACAATACAATACAAGGCTGGGCTAGTTTAGCTCAAGCTAAAGTGTTGAACAACGATCTATCTTATTGCAACTGGCTACCTTTGAACTTTTGTGTACACAATGCTGTTGTCAAAAGCAAGACCATCATAGATGTTCTAAACAGTCCCCCTAGTTGCACCCCTGTCGGCAACTGATTCCTGTAAAGGCAAAAAAAACATTTGCCAGGTTTACTGTTTTAGCCTAAACCTGGAAAATGCAATATAGCATCTGCCTTCTGCAGAAGCAGACATCATTTGAATTTCCTGCCAAAACTGCCTGGGAACCATGGATATTGCCATAAGGGAACAATCCTAGATCAAAAGTGTTAAGAGTGGAACTTTTTACCAATTCTACTACACTTTCATTTGTTGTTGGTTACAGTTTTCCATTCTTCATCTTTCTCATTTTTCTCCATTCCACTGGATGTTCAACAGGGTTTGGCCGTGTTTTTTTCCAGGAGTTGAGATTTGATTTTGGCTAGTTGTTGCTTATTTGGAGGTTAATTTAATTTAATGTAATTGATTTGTTTGTTAGCAGACACGAAGTCCATAGTATGAACACACACACTCTGCAGAACGCAGGTTGATAAAAACAGACAATACAGAACGTAGTACAAGACATTGAAGCCGGCGATATCACAGGGTTAC
>Ga0210059_1004898_pt1 | contig 21552 bp, 16 predicted proteins | sample Ectturendosymbi2_FD_188042 | JGI IMG/M metagenome (GOLD analysis project Ga0210059, IMG submission 188042) | Ecteinascidia turbinata endosymbiont from Florida, USA - Sample 2 (SPAdes) (version 2) | ecosystem: Host-associated > Tunicates > Ascidians > Unclassified | place: Key West, Florida...
AGTTTCTGAATTTGGATATTTTCTGAGTCCGTTTTGCTTCAATGATTTTGCCAAATTATTAGCTTTTTTGCCCTTGGTATGTTATACAATAACTTCACACATGAATAAACACAATAGTTTTCACACAGGATTGTCCATGTTCTTTTCTCCACAATTCTTCAAGGAATGTTTCATGTACTCATGATCTTTTATGAGACAGTCCTGATAACGTGTTAAGGGTTAACTTAACCTTAACAATTGTAATGTAATTGAAACATTTAAGGGAGTAATTGTAATTGTAATTGAACTGAATTAATGTAATTGATCCAACTCTGGTCCCATGTAGGCAGCCTATGGTAGTTTTTATGAGAAAAAACACTTCTTTTGCAAATAAAATGGTTTAAAGATAAAGTATGCAACCAAGTTGTTCATTTTTTTGTAATTTGCAAGGGTGCAGTTGCTTGATTTTGACATAGGTTATGGATGGGTTGCCCACACCTGGCCCATAAAAGCACTGGTGGGTTTAAGGTTGGGGGGCGAGGCAATGCTAAGAAGAGGGGGGGCCTCTGATCACTCATCATACTCAGCCAACCGTGATAAGCACTTTTGATCAAGCCTAAAACACGGCAACCGTAGGATACGTTCCTGAGACTACGGCATGACTGATATAGCAGGAAAAAATGCAAAAGGGTGTTCATGATGCACAACTTTGTAAACACTGAAAGTTAAGAAGACACGGCTGGCAGCACATGAAAGTTAGGCAATAGCAGGTTGAGATCGCCCCCACTTCATTATTTTCGTGCCCCACTTCTCTGTACTCACCATCAAAAAATTACAAAGTTTATCACTTTGAATGTTTCACACTTTACCCCTTTGAAAAAATGCTTGGAAGTTGGTATCCTGAATTTGTTTATATTCATGCCTTTATGGGAATCCACGAAACCATAAACAACAACCAAGAAGATTTAAAACACTAAATTTGTTTTAAATTTCACTCTTTCAACTACAAGAACATAGCATACAAAATCATCCATCCTGAGACTTAGTTTGGAGAGCTTTGAGGCTGGATCAGTCAAGGCTGGCCTGATCTTGCCTTGACATTGGTTGTTTGAAAAATGTGCAACGGTAGGACATAATTCATCATAAACGATATCACTAACATTTCTAGCAAGTAGCCTACACAATTGATTAAATCTGTGCTAAGAAAAAACGGTTCAAGTTATACTGGCTAAGCGTTGGCAAAAAAACTTTAACATCATCTAGCAAGTCTACCTCAAACCAACCACTTACTAGTCAAGCTTCAAATAACCTGTAACTTCAAGCACGGGCTAAATTCAAGCCACTGAAAATGCCTGAAATATCTGTAGAGAGTACTCATAATACTTAAAACATGCCATTTCTTCTACCTGATAAGAAGCATGAATGTAGCCTTGCTTATTGACAGTCTTTGCAGCACAAAGCAATAATACAAAATTACTTTGCGAACTAAGAAGAAAATTTTCTATAAATTAAAAGATATAGTGTGGTCATTATATAACAATTGCATGTTGTCTTATTTCTGATGGAAATGTGTACTAAGGTACAACATCACAAGAAATGAGGAATTTGTCTAACCTCTTCAACTCAGAGACATAAAAAAGAAATCCTTGGATAGACATTTGAATGTTCTAAATCATGCATTTATCAACTTCAATTTTGCAAAACTTGAGCTTTTGTGTATCTGATTATGCACTAGACAGTTATAGCCACTGTTAACAACTTGGTGCGTGAAGCTGCACTCCCCTCTGTTGGCTCACTAGTACCCAATCTGTCGAGGAGACCTTTACATTTTTCGTCAGCTTTATTCTTTCTTCCTTTTTCCTTCTTTTAGCTGCTCCACTTGGATACTTTCTGTTTAACTGTGGCATTTTCATAAAATTATCAATAAACCAAATACTTCAATCTCTAAATATCATGATTTGGTATCACTATTTGCTGTTTTTTGACAAGGTCTTTTCAGAACTATTTGGACGATATTTAACTCACAATTTTTTAGGTATAGAAGTAGGTTTGAAGATTTTCTTTATTTGAACAATGGAGATGGTGGTGGGGCTCCATTGAAAATATAGTAGCCTACTTACAAATTACAGTTGCTGTTAGGGGTCTCTTTGAAAGCAAGGTACTTATACATTAGAGCTGCTGTTGGGGGCCCCTTTGAAAGCAAGATACTTACACACATTTGATGTTGATGTCTGGGCCCCTTTGAAAGCATAGTACTTACACATTACAATTGCTGTTGGGAACCTCTTTGAAAGCAAATAATTTTAAATTACAGTTGCTGTGGGGGGCCCATTGAAAGCAAGGTACTTATACATTACAATTGCTTTGGGGGCCCTTTGAAAGCAGAGTACTTACACACCAGTTTCTTTTAGGGGCCCCTTCAATGAAGTTTAAAAGCAGAGTACTTACACATTTCAGTGGCGGTTGGGGGCCCCTTTGAAAGCAGATTACCTTCAAACTGCAGTTGCGGTTGTGGGCCCCTTTGAAAGCAAAGTACCTGAGCATTACAGTTTCTGTGGGGGGAGGCCTGGAAAGCAGAGCACTTACTTATGATCTGCTTTGGGATGAGTGGTTAATAAGTTTTTCACCAAAAGTAAGGAAAATTTATTCGCGTAACACATCAAGGGGGGGGACCCAAAAGGGGGGCCCCAAAATGGAGGGCCCGAGACAAGTGCCTCGCTCGCCTCCCCTTAAACACACCACTGCATAAAAGAAGCCTTTTCCCACTTGTGTGTGGGCTCTCCACTTAAATACTGGACTTCATTTACTGTATGGTTTTTCTTTTTTATCGAGTTCCATCATAGAAAGGTAAATTATGAAACCAGGTTTGTATATATTTTGTGGAACGAAATCTTACAGTGTTTAGTTTTAATCTGGGCTTACAGTGGGTTGCCCACTTTCGCATAAATACTTCCACTAGTGGCTTCTTTGTGCACTGCGGAGCAATCTTGCTTGGTGAACGCCTTGTGAGGGCACTAGTCATCAAGCATGGTCATGCCATGCCTTTTATTTTTGTAAACTATAATGGCTGATCTGACTGTGATTCCCCTAAAAACACTAAGTATACATCTGAATTGCTGATTTTTTGTGACCAGATTGTTTCAGTGTTGTATCTTACTGAAAAAGCATGTTCTGTGAAAAACTAGAATTTTAGCAGTGTTGATGTTGGCTAGTACTGTAGTAGGCCTACTAGCCTACTGCAAATTAATCGTGTTAAATGACACATCTTGAACTTATGACACGTTTTCGTTCAGTGCTAAATCGTGATCGATGTGTTCGCCACACTGTGAGTCGACATGTATCAGATAGTAATATTATGACTAGGCTCAGGGCTCCCACGCAGTATTGAAAATGAAAGTATTGAAAAGGTATGGAATTGTGAAATCCGTGTTCAAGACCTTGAAAAAGTGTTGAATTTTTCTAAAATGTACATAGTGTTGAAAAAGTATGGAAATTCCAAAGTCAGCCGTTTGTTTGATTGTGTATCATAAATAAGTATTTGGAAAAACGAAGATAAGTTAGACTTTTTAAATTCAGTATTGAAAAGTATGGAAAATGTTATTTGAAAATGTGTGGGAACCCTCTCGGATATGTATGTCTGGAAGTTACAAAATTACCCCATTCTTTTCCTAAGACAATAGGAAAACTACGTTGAACATATGTAGGTCCACTGTTTTTTTGGTTCATTAATATTTTCAGTAACCTACAGCATACCTAATTGAAATCCCATGCATAAAGGCTGTTTGCATGATATAACTTTGTGGAATTTTGTGAAATTTGACGAATTCATATAGCAAAAATTGACACTTTTATATGTGTTGCATGTGTTTTACACATAGCCTAAGCAAAAAGTGAATTATGGTTAAAACCAGAAAAAGCCACATAATTATTTATACTTTACTGATGGAGCAGGAGCACAATGCATAATATGCGTGGCATAGAAGGCTATAATACTTAACATGAAAATGAACATCAAAAATTTTCAAATATTGATGTAAAACCTCATGTTTATTAAACTCTCTTGTCCTTGGTTCAGTGAGTGAAGTGCTTTGCGAATTATCGATGATGATGTGTGTTTGCCAAACAATTTCTCCAAACTCTTCATCCTTTCAAGATTTACCTTTATTCCTTAATTGTTTAGCCCAAAGCTGTATGCACATGGCATGCGTCCTGTGCATTTTTTTGGGCGCATGCGTCTGATTTCGTGACGTCACGTCCTTTTCTGATGCGTCTGGTATGGTCTGCATTCGAGTAGGCGTGATTATATATTGACGCACCAGACACTCCGCCCAGGATTTGGGAAAGAGCAGTGATGGGATGTACTAGTAGACACTGCTTGTGTTGAGGTAAAGAAAAGGATTCAGGACGTGCACAGAGCAATTGCTAATAGTTTGTGGATAGCTGAAATACACTGGATTTGTGAAAGATCAATTTATCATCTAGTCTTCAGTAGGCCTAGCGGGTAATCGAGTATGTGTTTAGCGCTCTTTACATGGTTTACCCGTGGAAAGCTTTTAGCTGGAATCGCCAAACATTCAATGAGTGTAAAACGCTTGGTCGACTGGACTGTGTCTAAATGTTCGGACACAAATATAGCTTTCCAAACAGCCATTATCGTGATCCAGGTCGTAAGAAATAACAAAAGGTCACCAGGCATTAACAGCAAAATTAGCGACTGTCTTTCCAGAATTTGTTCGTTTCACCGTTATCGTGAGTTACGTTTCTGCTAGCAACTGCTCTCTGAAACGTCTGAACTTGTGATTGTTGTTTCTTCGCTGATTTTCTCATGATAAGGGGAAAGAGCGCTGATTGTAAAAAACTACCAGATGACCTACTCAAATAAGTTTGGTAGAGTATGTTCTTTTAGTTTTGTGTACTTGCTATGTTACATTTTTTATTCAACTTGAGGCACACCACGACAATTGAAAATAATGCGTAAAAATGAACAGAAGCCGAAGCCATGCTATGAAGAAAAGAACTCTGGAGCTGGAGCTACACCTAGTGACAGATTTACGCATAGGCCATGGCCTAGGGCCCCGCGCTTTTAGGGGCCCCACACAACTCCTTCCTTTGGCGACTCATTACTCACTTAAAATTCATTACTAACTTAAAATTTGCGAAATTGCGCAGGGGCATAACTTCACAATACTTTAAAACGAGTGAAAATGCAAACTTCAAGACTTATCAGTACAGTGACAACATGATAATATTGCTTGTTACGCAATGTAAGAATGACAATACCTCTTTTCTTCGGAGGCAGAATTGTCACCAGAGAGTCGTCAATAGGGGGCTTTACGTTCGTGCAGGGGGAGCTTGACTTTCAAATTTGACAAAAATTCCAATAATTTGTAGTGTTTCATATTTCAAATTGGGGGGCTTGGAGCTTTTTTTGGGGGACTAAGCCCACCAAAGCACCCCGTAGCGACGGGACTGTTTGGAGGTGTGTAGTGTCTGGCGGTCTTGCGTTAGAATCTGATGTCGTACTAATTTGCGAAAAACTTTTTGACAACTTCGCTTGCCTGAAGGCACGAAAATGTTTGTGATAGTAGGGCTGGGTTCAAGTAAACAAAAAGTTTTTGTTTAACTAATAACTAATAAGTAATTTCTAACATGTAATTCAAGTAAATCAGGAAAATCGATATTTAGACTTGAAAACATGCAAGCACATCAAAATCATTGCGATTATTAAATCACATTGTGAGTGAATAACTACTTATTTTCTAAAAAAATTCGCACAAGACACAAATTGTCAATCATCTCAGGGGAGGAAGACAGATGCCTTCACGTGGCCCTCCCTGTTGAGGCATTTCTTGAAATGCTTACTGAATCTGTCACCAAGAGAGCAACCACTGCTACTCGTGCTGGATGTATTCAGCATGGAATGGGTCAAACAACGCCCTTCTCAGGGCGCGGTGGTGGAAATGCTGCTGAAGATGACTCACGACCCAACATTCTCCAGCTGAACACCGAGGGGCTCACTGACAACAAGATCTCCGTCATTGAGCAGCTAGCCTATAAGAACAAGGCTTTCATCATCGCCTACAGGAGACTCACTGCATAACTGCAGACAAGCTAGTGATTCCAAACTTCTCACTAGCTGGGTTAATCCTGAGCAGGAATCACGGTCTTGCCACGTTTGTCCACGAGCGGTTGGAATGGTCACTGGTCGATCAGTCTCCAGATCAATCAGAGACTGAGTGGTTGTGCGAAGACGTCGCAGGTTACAAGATCGTCAACGTCTAGAAACCTCCACGCTCGCGACTCACTCCTACGACTATCCCGACATTCCCACACCCCAGTCTGTACGTTGGCGACTTCAATTCCCAGCATGTCAACTGGGGTTACAACACAACACCCCCGACGGCGAGAGCCTGGACTCCTGGGAAACATTTAACAATCTTGGACTGCTGTACAACCCAAAGGAAACAGCCAGTTTCTTCTCTCGCCTTTGGAACGTTGGCACCAACCCAGACCTGGCCTTCGCGAGTTTCGGCCAGGACAGCCGACTGCCAGACAGACGTGTCCTAGGAAAGTTCTCGCGGTCACAACGTCGACCCTCCCTCATAACGCCACCAAGATTCAAGGTGTCTGCCCACAGCGATCCGGTGAAGTGTTGGAACTTTTGCAAGGCCGATTGGAACCACCTTTGCCTTCTCACAGGTGAATCCGTCGAGAGATTGCAACCTCTGGACACACCAGACATTGAGAGGGCATACCAGGATTTTTGCGAGAGCCTACTTTCTGCGGCTAAACAATGTATCCCACGTGGCCGTCGGAAGAACTACGTGCCATGCTGGGACAAAGAGTGCGAGACCCTCTATCGCTTCTTAATCCGATCCCCAGTGGGGACTGGCTCTGACAGAGCCGCCTCATCCCTTCTCTCTCGGCTACAAGAGAAGAAGCAGGCGCGATGGGAGGAAGCTGTCAACTCCACTGACTTCTCGCACTCTAGCCGCAACGCGTGGAGAACAATCAACAAAGTTACTGGCAGGTCTGGACGCTCCTCACGCCTGTGCCCCGTCTCGGCAAATCCCATTGCCTCTCAACTCGTGAAGAACGGGGCACACAAGACCGGAAGCTGTGAGTCCATCAGGCTCGTCAACAAACAGCTATCCGATCTATGGAAGATTCCAACACCTGAGGGTCACAGTATCTCCGAACCCTTCAGGTCGGAAGAGTTTGCTGCTGCCACCAGATGCCTGAAGCCAGGAAAGTCTCCGGCATTGGATTCCATCTTCCCAGAGTTTATACTCCACGCCAGGTCGGCTCTCAAATCTTGGTTCTGTGACTTCCTCAATTCCTGCATGCGCCAACTCAAAATTCCAAAGATCTGGAGAAAAGCACTAGAAGTTGCGATCCCTAAGCCAGAGAAGCCACTGGGGGACCCAAAGAGGTATCGTCCTATATCTCTGCTGTGTGTCCCCTTTATAATCCTCGGGAGATTCATCTACGCTCGTGTCAAAACAATCATTGACCCATTGTTCCCACATGAGCAGGCGGGCTTCCGACACGGGACGTCGACCGTAGACCAGGTCATCCTGTTGACACAGGCCATCGAGGAAGGCTTTTTAGCTAAGAAGAAGGCCGGAGCTGTGTTCGTCGACCTCACAGCAGCCGTAGGCTACGTAAACTGCTTTGCTATAGTAACCACATATTTTATGGAACAAAAAAGCACAACCCATTCAGTGGACACAGGATTGAATTGTGCCGTTTTTGAGTGGCCATTTCCCAAGCAACTCAAAACACAGTGTTTTAATCCACTGCACTATCATAGCCTGATGGTAAACCGCATGAAGACAGTTTTTGCACAACAAAGTGTTTTCGCAACACCTCAGCAAACCATATGAAATAAGCCCAATGTAGACACGTATTTCCAAGTAAAACTCACGAGTAGCCGTTCTAGCTGATTTAACTAACATCTATATCTAGAGCTTCAACAAGCAAGCTCTGAATACTGGAGATCTAATTGGAAACAACTAAACATGGGATCCGCATCAAAAACGCTACAAATTTGCCTACTAAAGCTCATATTACAGAAACAGTATAATTGACAAATCGATTACAGAAACAACTATGCTGCAGTGGCTAGGATTCTAGTATTTCAGAAATGACTAATTGATTTACTGGTGGTCTGCAATAACAACTTTGACAACTGAAGCCCACCACTGATAAATTAAATAAGAAATTTTATAAAGCTGTAGTACTCTACCTTTGCTATAAAATACTGTACAGAACAACAAGGTATTCTATAGAACAGGATAGTAACCAAAGGGACACGTGAGCCATTGTAGCAAAATGACGCCACTTTGTGAATATTTCTTCAAATTCATGAGGAAAGTAAGGCATCTGTGTTTTTGATCACTCCAGTCGAAATTTCTGGCTAGAGCACTGCTCTTGAGTCTTTCTGTAAATCACATTTGAAACCGTTACACAGGTAGCCCTCGCTAGCATAAGCAAAAGCAATTTTATCCATTAAGCAGAGGGCAAATACAAAATTATCTGCATCAACTGAGACCAAATGTTTGCCACCAACATATCCAGCAGCTCACAGTCTATTATATAGGGTTGGGTTCAAGTAAGTAATTACTTACGTAAGTAATTACTTACTTGAAACTCTTTACTTGTTACTTGATTAAGCAATTTTTCCATTACTTGATATTTCAAGTAATTTTATCTTGGAAAAGTTTAAGGGTTAAGAAGCCACATCTGTTGTTGTAAACGCAATATTATACAAGACATGCACCACCAGACATAAAACAAACCATTGAAACGAATAGATTACTTGCCTGTGCAGAGCGCTTGTGAGTCACAGTAATTCATTGTCATCGTGAAGCGATTTGGAGCTAGAAGCTCATTCCAATAAATTGAATCGCAGTGAGCAGATGCGAATTTGTCTGAGCAGTTCAGTAACAGCTAATAAGTCATTTTTGTGATTGTACAATGTCTGAGTCGAGCAACTGGAAAGAGTGTACTGGAAAACGATCAGAAGTGTGGAAGCATGTGTTAGTTAGTGCTGGAATTGATTCTCTTGTAAAGCGCAAATACTGTGCGTCAGGGTCAGGGCCGGCCTTAAGCCGATGCAACCGATGCAGCTGCATTGGGCCCCGCGCCATGCTGTTTGGGGAGGTTGTTCATTTTCGCCAGATACTCCTTGCACTCGAGAATTGCAGAAACGGCTTATAAATCTCATTGTTAGTAAACAATTATCTCGTTTGAACGAATGGTGAACTTCCTCTAATCATGTTGTCAAACGAGTTCAATGCTAATGCTAGGACGTTATATCTGCTTTCCACCATGTCCTACTCTTTATGGATAGATCACTGCTCAGAGAGGCCCCGCGCATAGGTCTTGCATAAGACCACTGCTCAGAGGGGCCCTGCGCCTAGCTCTTGAATTGGGCAATCGAGGAAGTGATTAAAACGCCGCGCCAGACGATTCGACCAAAGACATATCCCCTCAGTCACATCGCGGCTAGGCACCTTGGCGTCTGGGTGGTTTTGGCGATTTTCGCAAAAAAAACCAGCAGTTTTCGGTTGCCTTACCAACGCCCTAGCTCCTCCGCCGATTGCGCTAGAGAGCTGTTCAACGGCTCAAACGGATCGACCAGTCTAGTAGATTGTACTCTGCAGTCGAACGGACCAGGGTCAGGGTGGCTGGTTGTTGCTCCAGCGCCCCAACCGGAGCCAGCAAGTCGCCTCAGGAGTGCGACACGTGATGTTAGCTTCTTGTGGAGTGACTCAAGGTGTCGGCGGTACGTGAGCGACCTGTCCAAATTAACTCCGAGGTATTTGGGCTCGGAGCAGAAGGGCAGGGTTTTGTTGTTGAAGCTGACTTTCAGCTCATGCTTAGCTTCCTTGTTGTTGAGATGGAAGACCGCTGACACCGTTTTCGTGGTACTGAGCTTCATCTTTCAAGTCTGGAGGTATTCACCTAGCGTTGCCATGTCCTTGGTCAGCACCCCTTCCACCGCCTGCCAATCTCCATCAGCATGCATGATTGCTAGATCGTCAGCATATGCATACTTTCTGGAGATGATGGTTGGCAGGTCGGAGATGTACTGTAGATGTTGAACAGTAGAGACGCCAGGACAGATGCCTGTGGGACGCTGTTTTTGAGGCGTCGTAACTTGCTCCTTTGACCATTTCCGGTGGTAAAGGTAAAGCTGCGATTGCCAACCATCTCCATGATCATGTGCACGATGTTCCTATCAGGCAGCAATCGCAGCAGCTTGCAGGTGAGGCTGCGGTGCCATACGGTGTCGTAGGCCAATCAAATCAACAACTAGACGATAATTTCGATTGCGGCAACACCATCGCGCATGCAAACGTTTAAATCCGAAAAATAAACCAACAAAAGATGCTAGAAATCACGGATATTTAACGAAGATAACTTCTCAACTACACAAAAAAGTTACAAATTCCAAGAAAAGATCGCATTGCTATTTGTTGTTGAGAAGAATGTAGGAAAACCTTTAGTTTCTTTTGAAGATCTAAGACAATCACAGAATTAAAGTCGGCACCACAAAAGATAAAATTTTGAGGGGGAATCACACGTCAGGACATACTTTTACGCTTTTAAGACAAGCTACGAAATAGATCACACCTGCGTGGGGCCACAAAAACTAAGGTGACCTAGGGCTCCGCGCTCCCTAAATCCGTCCCTGGCTACACTCATGCAAGGGCGTACGCAAGGGTGGGGTTTTGGTGTTAAAACCCCCCCTTTGAGCTTGATAAATTACAAAAACTTTATTACCTTCACAAAGAAGATTAATTGTTTTCGCATACTTTTTGCTTGTTAGTTTGTCGACTTAATGCAAATATCACAAAACAAATTTTCATGCTAATTTCAAGGAACATGGTAAATGTGGCAAAAAGTAATAATTAGGTTTTAGTGGGAATCTAGGTTATCGTCTGCGTCCAGAAACTATCCCACCACTTTTTGCAGACCTTTCGTCCACTACGCATGTTTAAGATTGTGTTCCGCGGTAGTTCACTTTATCCGAAACAATTGTCTTTATTTTGTCTGCTATGGCTGGTCAGCGCAAGCGCTGACCGCATTGACTACATTACCTATTTCCGTAGCATGATAAAACTGTTGCACGAGCTCAAAAACAGCAGTTTTTAACATAGAAGCATTCAGGCATTTCATAATGTCTCAACAGGGAAAAAGGAAAACTAAACGTTTGTTGACTTCTACACTGTACGAAAGTTTTCTTGCGTATTTTATGCGCATTCTCAATTCTTGTGGAGTTTAGCAAGATTCGATCTTGGAAACCGGAGCGTGGCGGTTTGCGCCAGCCAGTCCAGCCGTACACCTATGATCGACTGCTCGTATTCGACAAGACATCAGCGCAGCCTTATTTTGCAGTTATAACTTGCTCTGACGCAGTGATGAGTATGTTTTACTCCATTGTTTTAACACGCAGCTTGATATTTTGCAGTTATGAACTGCTGTGTCATAAGCGTTGAGTTTATTTTCCTCCGATATCCAACTTGGAGCGCTGATGGTTTACATTCAATGCAATGACACATAAAATAAGGATAGTGGGTGTAGAAGAATATGCCTATTATCTCAACAAACTTTTGCCAAAATATTATGTATTTGGAGCGCACACCAAATACAAATGACCACCATATGCTACTGAATGAAAATCCTCACCATGAAAGTTTTCTGCGTACGCCACTGTACTCATGAAAACCAAGAGCTCCGGAGTTGGAGCCGGAGCCATGTTCATGGAAAGAAGAGCTCCGAAGCCGGATGGGTCTCGAGACCCCATCACCGGTTTTTGGGGTCTCGAGACCCCATCACTGGTTTTTAACGCCCTCATCAAAATTCTATCGTAAGAATGGTCTCGAGACCCCATCACTGGTTTTTAACGCCCTCAACAAAATTCTATCGTAAGAATGGTCATTGTTTTCATTAGTATATAACTAAGTGTTTTCACTAGCACCTCGTTAAGACAGAGAAGGCTTAAGTTTTGAAGTTGTTTTCTGTTTCATTTATAAAAGCGTTTCGTATTTGGCTGATCAGATTTCAATAGTTGCTGCAAAATACGGATCGATAGTTGTTGATATTTGAATAGTTTGTACTACAGGTGTTCTGAAGGTAACGTTTAGTTCATGATTGCAAATGTGTGCTGCTTACTGCTTAGTCAGCCTTTTAACAGCGTTGTTCATTTTCCCTCTTGCAAAGATTTAATAAGACAACCTGAGATTGGCGAAAACGTTTGAAATAAAACTAGCTTTAATTATGAATGGCTATTTCAGGTGTGCAAAAAATAACGGTTCCTTAAAAAGTAACAGAAAATTGCTAACATTTGAGCCATTTGTAATGTAATAGAACTGACAATTTGTGAAACAAACAACAAACAAACAAACAAACAAACAACAACAACGTGGTCTGTTACGAACGGGTCTGTTATGAACATGGTCTGTTATGAACATGGTCTTTTATGAACGGGTCTGTTTTGAATGGGAACCATTTTGAAGAATTGTTATGTTTTATGAGTCACGAGTTTCAAACTGTTTACTGTAATTGGGTTCGGGGCAAAAGTCCCCTCATACTGAAGGTGGTGTTGGCAATTGCATATGTTGCAACAATTTTGACCTCAAAAATAAAAATGTAAATTATAGGAAATGATTCTGAAGTTTTCAGGATGAGTGGAAAGCTTAATTAATAATGCACCTCCAGATAGTGATGGAAGGAAAGATGAAGCCCGCTTTTAACTTCAGGTATTCCAGAGCTAGCCTATATTGATTTGTCAGAAATTGAGAATAAAACTGTGGAATGCTTGCCAAACAGCTACAAAATCCTGCACAGAATTGGACGTCGAAATCTAGCATTTTTTGGTCCAGTAGATGGAGTTGGGAGTCAATAAATTTTATCGAATGAGCTTTGGCTACATTGACAGTACAACAATATAGTTAGCCATTAGCTGTAAATCCAACAATGATTGACTGACTATCGGAAATATACTACAAAAACAATTAACCCATTAGCAATATCGACAAAAATTTCCTCATTGGTTGCAACAGAAAACTATTGTAAATGGAATAGAAACATACTGACATTGACACCTTTCCTTTCTGGAATGACTGCGTGTAGCATGCATGTCACTCGTGTGACATCACAAAACTACTGGCTCCCCCCCACCCCCTTGTCACAATTTGTCACAAATCCGGTGACCCCCTCCCCCCCGTTAGGGTGTGACGTCATTTATGGACGACCCCAATGCCACACCACATTGAAGATGGCGACAAAGCAATAGGCAGCCAGACTGGTCATGTAACACCAGAGAATCAAAGTGGAGGTTTATGTACGGGAGGTGATATAAGTCGTTTCGAAAGTGCTGATTCTGACAAAGAAGGAACTTCGTCAGATGGTGCATCAGATGAGGCATGCGTGCAAGATAATTCAAAATTTGGGTGAACAAATAATCCTGCTACTTAGCCAGGTGTCCTGAATCGGAATGTTAGGGCTAACCTAGACTATCCTTTAAGTCCCTATCTTTTGGCCAAGTTCGGCAAGTCATACCTCGCCAGGCGATTGCTGTTCAAACCCTCTGAAGATGCGGCTAGCCTAGTAGATTGGATTAAAAAAATGTGGTCGGTTTCGGATTTTGTTTTTTTGTGGGTGACGTCACAAAGGAGTAGTTCTAGCTTTTTAGGCCCTTTTTATCGGGCCCTGGGCCCCGACTCATTGGGCCAAACTTTTGACTCAAAGTTTTTATAGAAACTAGGTTAGAATCCGAGTCTTTAGAGTCCTTGATTGACTGACTAGCACTTTTGGGTCAAAAGTTATGGCCAAAAAAACAAAATTGTGACAAATCTGTAAAGTATGACTTGCCTTAATGAGGCAAATTTTCGTTCAACCACAACTAGCCAGCCGATTGCGCTAGAGAGTCGTTCAAACCCTCTAAAAATGCGGCTAGGCTAGTAGATCATCAAAACGCTAGCAGGACCATCAAGGGCTCGAAAGATGCAGATTTTAGCCTAGTTTCATTTAAAAAAACAAACAAAGAATTATCCCTAGGAGTTGAGGCCCTGGGTCAGGTAACCTGGGCCAAACAGGCTAAAACCCACCCGAATTTATGACGTCACCCAAAAAAACACTAGTCCAAACCTCCCAATTTTTAAAATCTAAAGTACTAGTCTAACCGGATCTTTTGAGAGCTTGACAAACTCTCTAGAGCAATCGCCTGGCGAGTTATGGTAGAAAATGCTCACCACTATCTTGCGCCAAAATTTTGGACTGCACGGCACTTAAAGAGTTCCCCAATAGGACCATCTACAACAGGGACGCCGGAACAGCGGTAGGGCAGGGGGTCAGTAAAAAAGGTTGAGGGCAATGAAAATTTATGAAAACAAAAAAATCGTTACCAACTATGCTTGCTACTGTTCAACAACAGTGTTGACCTCAAAAATAATAAAAGAACAGGGACAACCCCGTCGTCCCTTATTTGTAGGGTTAGGGGGGAAATACCTCCGACACACACTGCACAAGAGCCAGCTTCACTGTTCTGGTATCATGCCGCGATGAGCTGCTTACGGTTCACTCATGCCCGCTCATTTACCTGGAGAGGCAGGTTGCGAATTTGAGAATGAATTTTTCTACTATTGGTCTTTATTGCGTAAAAATAACACGGCAACAAATCTTCAAAGATTCACTTCAAGTTGCGGCAATAGGTTGCCGCCTGTGACTGTTGAACGCAGGCATCTTGGCAAGTAATGCAGCGAGACAGTTACTGCTGATAGCAGGAAGCCAAATAATTTTATGCTGTGTGAAAAGAAGCAAGGACGCCGAAAAGTGACAGGGTCATTTCTCCCTGCTCTTTCAAAAGGGGGCCGAGGTGCTTTTTTCGTTACAGTATTATGGCTAATTTCATGTTTTTTCAAGATCGAATTGAAACAACTTTATTGCAGCAATTCAGGTAACAAAAAAATTCAGAATGGTTTTCAATCATTTCTCTTATTATTTTTGAGGTCAATATTGTTTGCTGAATAGAAACAAAAATATTAGTAACGATTTGCTTGTTTTTTATAAGTTTCTTTTCCCTCAGCTTTCATACTGCTCCCCCTGCCGTTGTTTCGGCGTGCCTGAAAAGAAGCATGAATGAAAAAGAAGCATTGCTGCCAACAAAGCGCATTTTTTAAACCAATGTTCCTTCTAAGTTACGAAAATGCGCAGTACCACCAGAATCGCCGCCAGAAAGTCTTCAATAGGGGGGTTTTACGTCTGTGCAGGGGGGTTTGACATTTTAATATTTAACAAACTCAACTGTTTTGTAGTATTTAATACTTCAAATTGGGGGCGCAGAGGTTTGTTTGGGGAGGACTTAGCACAACAAACCCCCCCCGTGGCGACGAGAATGAATACCACCAGACCATTTGGGCAGTGAAATCTTATTCTCGTGCACTTGCCAGTTGCAACATTCCCAAACATTGTGAAATTATTAAAGCAAAGAGAATATATTTGAATTATGTTTGTACGTTGTTCGTATTTTGATAAAATGATATACTTATTCTAATAATTTACAAGTTTTGTAATTCATTCAGAACTCTGCTAATTCAATCTTAAGAATTAAGATATTCATGCTCACTAAACCAAACATTTGCTCAGTGTAATTTTTTTAGAGGGAACACTGTTTGCAACTGTTGCCGTAACAATGGAAATTTTCTTTTTGGCGCAGAAAAGGTAAAGCGTTTTGTGTACGTCAATTTGCTTTACATCTTCAGCAGCTTGAAGCGGACAAGCGAAACGTCGTTTATGCCCCTGAAAAAAATTCTGCGGACGCCCATGGGGAGGCACAAATGCACGTCAAAAAAGTTAGAAAGATATTTTTCATCAAGCAATTGACTTTAACAATGGACCGAATACTGATTGTGTTGCTTAAACATATTTAAGCAAAATTCAAAATGGTAAAGAGGGGGACCAGGCCTCCCAGAAGAATTTGGGGGACCTAGTCCTCTGCGGCCGTCACCCTTGCTTACTAATTAAAATAGAAGAAATGATGATAAATTCAGAAAAACGTAAGCTCCTTCACGATTATTACCAATGCCATATACTGGTAATAATTCAGCAGTAGTCATTTTGAAGTTTACAGCGGTAAAACCAATAAATCAACCAATTTTATACATCAGTTAAAATAAAAAAAGCAGAAGAATAGATGACACGTTATACAAATAACACCGAGAACAACATTCATACAGACCAAAAAATTGCATGTGATTGAAGGTAGCTGCTGGATGTGCCTGCCAGAAAATCGGCTTAACTACTAGATTGAAAATTATACAGTCAGCAGTGAGAAAATCCTCCTACATTTAGCAGCAAATCAACTAAAATGGCAACTCTGTGTAACAATAGCCTCAATTGGTAACAGGGCTGTAGTGGGGCAGGAACGCGTGGGAACGGCCGTCCCAGACCTTTTCCATGTTTTCCTTTACAATGAGTATGAAGCTGTTTTAAAATGGCTGTTTTTTGGGAGCGTTGCTAAACTCACGCCTTTTCTGCTAGTAATACATCCCTCATTGGTAGCATTTGGATTCCTGCTCTGTGAGGTCACATTTACAACCACAACGTCACTTTCATGAAACGAATGGTTTCACTCAGTGCTCTCACTTTTAGGGATTTTGTCCCTAGATTGGAACTTTTGAGTCCTTTTAGGGATTTAGGGATTTTTGGGGATTTTCAGAAAAGTATGAAAATGTGTGAAATGAACTATTTCAGTTTATTTTGCAAATGATATTTAGTTCTATTTTTCGCACTCCGATTTTATTTATCATTCGCACTCCGATTTTATGTTGCACCACCACAGATTTAGGGATTTTAGGGATTTTTTGGTACTGTTCTGGGGATTTTTGGAGTTGCATTTGTGAGAGCCCTGGTTTCACTTCACAACTAGCACATCAAAGCTTATCTCCGGTTCTGTGCTGGGAGTTTTCGGAAAACATACTACATTGATTGTTTGATTGTTTTATCCTAAATGACGCAGCCCATAAATATGCGAAAAAGTTGTCTTGAGAAGAAGTTCACGTAGAGGCAACGCGGTCTCGAGAACTAACTTTTCATGTTAAGTACGTGAATGCCATCATGTTTGCAAAAATTTCGGAGAGAGCAATTGCCCGGTTTGCCCGTTCCTGGTTGCGGCCCTGTTGAGGACTGTTTCACGTTTTAGTGTCTTTCTGAATTGATACCAATACCACGGCTTGGGAAAAAAGTTTAGTAAAGTGTCATATGAGTGCTAGTCAAGTGTTGAACGCACCAACCTGCTAAACCACTTTGGCTCCAAATCACGCTTTACAAGACCCTAACTTTTGCAACCAGTGCAAGTCCTGAAAGCTCATAGCCCTAAAAGTGCTTCTAAAAGCTTTCAAACAACTCGTGGATGCCAGAAAAAGCCGTTTTGCCCTAAACACACCTGATCCGTTATGCGCCAAAGGCACAAGACACCTGATGCGTTTTGCGCGAAATGGAAGCATTCAAAGATCCCCTCACCCTTGACATAGGCTATCTTTCAAGTTTGGGATCTTCATTTGTGATAAAATTCAAGCACATGCTAGAAGAATTGGGCTAGAACGAATTTGCTAAAACTAGACTAAAATTAGGCACGTTTACTACTGTAGTAGCCTATACATCTGTCACTCTAAAGCTATGACTACACTCGTTGAGTACGGAACCAGGTGTTTGTATGAGAATACAAATTTTTATTCTGTCCTGATCGTTCGGTCTGCATCTTGATTAAAACTGAAAAGTTCTTATTTTCGGAAATGTTGGAAAGAGAATTTTTGTCTGTGTGTCAGGCTTACGCAGAATCACATGGAAATATTTTTAACTACAGCAAAACTGTTTGTATGACGCTTAAGGCTAAGAGTGCAAAAAGCACAGTCACCCATTACTGACGCATGGTTGGCAAAAATCTAAAATCTGTTAACCAATACAAATATCTGGGACCTGTACTGGATACTGAGCTCCCAGATGACAAGGACATTCAGAGACAACTGGGATAAAAATATTGTGCAGCAAACAAGCTGCGAGGCTCTTCTCCTGATGTTCAAATGCAGTTAAAAATGTACGTTTTCGTTCGTTTTGCATGTCCATGTATGCATCACAATTATGGTGAATTTCAGAAAGTTATCCATGCAAAGATTGCGTGTGGCCTATAATTGTGGATGCAGAGCTCTATACAACCTGCCCTGGAGACCGAGTGTTAGTAGTCATGACTCATCGGGTTCAATGTAACAATCTTACATTTGAGGCTATATTAAGAAAAAATATGTACTTGTTTCTCGAAAGATGCAGAAGGTCTAATAACATATCGTAATGGTTGCCTGCTTTGATGCAGTCCGATTGTATATATTCTTCCTTATTCTTTTAACACTATAATTGCATTTTTCTTTGTGACTGAGTGCTCGGACATTGCAGGTTTTGTTCGTTTGAGGGTGTGCGTGTCACAATGAATTCGTACTTTACCTGGGCTTGACCAGTTCAGGAAGTAGCGTCCCACTCTGCAGTAGTGTTGTACCAAGTGAACAAATAGTGTTAGGAATGCCTCTGTAAACCCGAGTCTCGGCCTCCAACGCCGTTACAAAAACTTCTGTTAGTAAGTTTCTGTAGCCCAGTGTCAAGCGAAATTTCTGACCTCTCTAAAATTTTAGACCTATTATTTTTTGTCAGTTATTTTGCTTCTCAGAGTAAAGGAATAAAGTTTAGCGATTACATTTTTGATGTGTGTTGTGTAAATTAAATGTTTCGGTTAGATGCCAGATACCCGCAACAAGCTACAGTACGGGAATAAGTAAAACCAGTGAAAAATATTAGACTTAATCTTAGACTTCAATTATTTTTCTTTTTCTAACTGTAACATAAACCCTTAACCCGACGCACTTACCTGAACACCAAATCCTAAGCTCTAATCATCAGTTTTCTCACCGTATTTGATATGTTGAATGTTGCTCTGTGCATACGCATATGGCGTGAAGTCAGAAATTTCGCAAGTCAGAAATTTCGCTTGACACCGGTGATTCAGCCTCCAAAGCTGTTGTAAAGCGTTCTGTTTTGTGTGTTTTTATTTACCAGCGTTGTGCAGAATGTGTGTGCTTGTATACTATGGACTTCGTGTCTGCGGGCAAAAATACGTTATTATTATATGTGACCGTTTGCGAAAAAGTTGTACCAAGGTTGAATAAGCACGATGACGTCATAGAATGAAATTTCATGAAAATTGCCCCCCCGAAATGAAGAGCTGATTGCGCCCCTGGGCCCCAACCCAAAGAGCAATTTTCTTGACTCGAGTTTTAAAAACGCTAGGAAGTCGATCAAGGGCTCTAAAGACTCGTATTATAGCCTACTTTCCAATAAAACTTTGAACAACGAAATCGGCTCATTAGATCGGCCGATGACATCATCCAAAACACCGAAAAACCTACCCCAATTATGACGCCATTGACAAAACACCCGAAATCCAAAACTTTATTTAAAAAAAGCAATTCTCGTAGACAGCTGCGATACCAATAGTGTGCAGTAAACAAGCTGTGAGCTTCTTTTTCTCGATGTTCAACGGCAGTTAAAAATGTACTTTTTCGTTCCTCCATGTATGCACCACAATTATGGTGTAATTTCAGAAAGTCATGCATGCAAGGATTGCGGGCGGCTTACAATTTTGGATGCAGTGCTCTATACTACCTGTCCTGGAGAGCGAGTGTTAGTAGTCATCAGGTTCAATGTAACATTTCTACATTTTGAAGCATTAGTACGAAAATACAAGTACTTGTTTCTCGAAAGATGCAGAAAATCTAAAAACGTATGGTTGCGTGCTTTGATGCAGTCCGATTGTTTATATTCGTCCTTATTCTTTGAACACTACAACCGCATTCTACTTTGTGACTGAGTGCTCGGACATTGCAGTGTTTGTTCGCTTGAGAGTGTGTCATGACACAACGCAATGGTACTTTACCTGGCCTTAACCAGTTTAGGAATTAGCGTCTTACTCTGCAGTAGTGTTGTAACAAGTGTTACGGGTTAGCGAACAATGGTGTTAAGAATGTGTTTGTAACTCTGTGGCTCGGCCTCCAACGCCGCTGTAAAACGTTCTGTAAAGTAAGTGTCTGTAATCCTGTCAATCAGCCTCCAATGCCGTTGTGAAACGTTCTGTTCTGTACGTTTTTATCAACCTGCGTTGTACAGAAGTGTATGTTTGTGGACCTCGTGTCTGCGGACAAAATAGTGTCATCATCATCATCATCATCAAGACTTTCCGAGTTTTTAGAGGGTGTGAACAGCTCTCTAGCTCAATCTGCTGCTGAGTTATGGCTAACCAAAATTTGCCTTATCAGGGCAAATCATACGTCTTGTGTAACTGATTTCTTTTTGCCAAATTTTGGGTTTTTCAGTCATAATTTTGGATCCAGAAACGCTAGATAGCCGATCAAACCCTCTAAAAACTTATCATGTCCTAGTTTAAAAAAAACTTGAGCCAAAAAATGGCTCGTTGATTTGGCGCCCAGGACTAGGTAACCTCGGCCGAAAATGCGGAAATCTAGACCAATTGTGATATCATCCACAAAAAACTTTTTTATTATAATTCTGAAATACAAGGGTTTGAACAGCTCTCTAGCTCAATCGGCTGGCGAATTATGGTGTTACAAAGTTCAGCAAAAATGTGGCGCACGCGGGACTTAAGGAGTTTAGTATAAATCATTTTTATTGTCAAACTTTAAGAATTGATCTAACCTCGTTACGTCCCTGGCACGGTGAGATCAATCGACTGGTTGGTATTAGTATATATAGACCAGGTATTGGCGATAGTTTTGTGGAACTGTTTTAAGGAAAATATTTGTTTATAAAAATAAAGATCAACCGTGTTTGGCGTTACGATGAAGTACGAAGTTTTGGCCGTTTATGCGAGTTCGCCTGGTCATTGCGCCGATGAAGCATATCTACCGCAACCTTGCTTCACAATCTCCACCTTCATTCGTTCGTCTTGCACAAAAAAACAGGAAACCAATCCATACTTCTACAAATTACTGCAGTCTCAAATATCACTAACTGCTTTGAATTACTGCTACATCAGTACGGCAGGTATAGTCAGTGCCGGATCAACAATCGTAGCAAAAGTAGCAATTGCTGCGGGCCCCGCGGTCTTCTGCAATATATCTCCTTTATTACATTATGCATAAGATTTTTTTCGGTCTAGGAAGTCAGTATTTTGCTACATTTTCCACAAGTGGTAAGCAAGGGTTTTCAATTGAACGCTGTCTGTATCCAGAAATTGAATTGAATTGAATTGAATTTATTGACAAACAGCCAATGAAGGCAGGCCAAGGCCTGAAGAAATCATTGGCAATGCGAAGATTAACACAAAAGAAAAATGACGCACATACACAGAAATAAAACAGCACAAACAGAAAACCTATTAAACGGTGAGGTTATATTAAAAGGGTGGATTTTTGGACAAGAACAGACACGTTTGTTTAAACAAGCGTAAGGACGGATTTTTAGACAGCTTAGGGTGTCCAAAAACAAGTATTTTGACCAGTT
>Ga0210059_1004900_pt1 | contig 21549 bp, 8 predicted proteins | sample Ectturendosymbi2_FD_188042 | JGI IMG/M metagenome (GOLD analysis project Ga0210059, IMG submission 188042) | Ecteinascidia turbinata endosymbiont from Florida, USA - Sample 2 (SPAdes) (version 2) | ecosystem: Host-associated > Tunicates > Ascidians > Unclassified | place: Key West, Florida...
TGTTTCGACAGCTGTGATACGTAGATTCAGGCTGGACTCAATCTGCGCAAGGCGCCGCTCAACTGATTGGAGTAATTGGAATACTTCATTCAGCGTGGGTTCACTTGGTGCATTCTGCCCAATCGGATTTCTTGAATGCCTGAAGGTGACATTCTCCATGACACTGCAGGCGACTGCTCTGACAAGGAGCTCCTTACTGCTCGGCTGCCTGCACAGCTACAACACTGTTCAACGAACTCAGCCGGTCAGACGTATCGGATGTTACAAAAAGTTCAAGAACAAAAAATTATCCAATAAGATGGAGGGTATTTGAAAAACAGAGACTAGTTATGAAACGAGTTCTAAGAAGTTTCGGAACAAAACCAAATCATTTATGTTGCACGACGTATATCTACTCATCAGTCATCACACATTTGTATGAGATATGATATTAGCAAATTTGTCTGTAACTCAGCCTTAAAGAATTATGGTTTATGATTTAGACTGAATTATTGGTGAAATTCTATTGAACCATTTGATGTTTGCTGATGATATTTGTGTGTTTTGTCCAAGTGTACGTGGGTTGCAAAGTATACCAGACGTGTGTCAGGCTTATGCAGAATTGCATGGTATTATTTTCAACTGCCGCAAAACTATTTGTATAAGAGCGCAAAAAGCACAGTCATCCCGTTGCTGACACTGGGTGGACAAAGTGCAAAATCTGTTATCCACTACAAATATCTGGGGATTGGATTAGATATTGAGCTCTCGGATGACAAAGACTCTATCAGCTCTGTCTGTCAGCTCAGATAGACAATTTCGATATCAATACTGTGCAGCAAACAAGCTGAGAGCTTCGTTTTCACGATGTTCATATGCAGTTAAACATGTACTTTTTAGTTCCTTCTGTACGTCCATGTATGCGTCAACGTTATGGTGTAATTTCAGGAAGACATGCATGCAGAGATTGCGTGTGACCTTTTATTTTGGGTGCAGGGCTCTATACAACCTGCCGTGGCGAGCGAGTGCTAGTTGTCATCAGGTTCAATGCAACATTCCTACCTTTGAGGCCTTGTTAAGAAAAATGTGTACGTGCTTCTTGAAAGATGCACAAAGTCTAACAACGCATGGTTGCGCGGTGTGATGCAGTCAGGTTGTTTATATTCGTCCTTATTCTTTGAATACTACAACCTCATTTACTTCGTGGTTGTGACTGAGTGCTCGGATATTATAGTGCTTACTCGTTTGAGGGCGTGTGCATTCCACAACACTTTCGTACTTTACCTGACCTTGACGAGGGTTGGACTCAGCGTCCTACACTGGACTGGAAGTAGTGTTGTACCAAGTGTTACGGGTTAGCGAACAATAGTGTTAAAAAGTGTCCGTAACCCTGTAGTTCTGCCTCCAACGCCGTTGTAAAACGTTCTGTTGTGTCTGTTTTTATCAATCTGCGTTGTGCAGATAGTGTGTGCTTGTACTATGGACTTCGTGGCTGTTTAAAAAGTAAAATTAAATATACAGGCATTTGCTAACTTTAGCGCATTCTGGTGCCATACCACTGGTTGTTGAAAAAACAAGAATGTTGAATGAATATTTCTCGATGTCAATTACTTTTTGTTTGTATTGATCCTCTTTGTTTTTTCATTAAGTTGGTCGAAATAGGACGGTGAGCTAGGATGTGTGATCCTTATATCAACAATTAAGAGCTCTAGGCTTGCTGTAAACTTTCAAGGAATCAGCCGACTGGGATCTGCTCTCATCTTTTTGCGGTGATTCAAACTTGCATGTATCTGTATTCAAGTAACTACTCTCCACATGTGAGATAAGCAAGAAATCTAATTATTAAATAGGAAATAGATTTTACGTAACACAACGCATCGTCAGTCCTTAAATCTGCAAGCAATGCTAACAGGTCAAACGTTGAAAGGCTAAAACAAGAGCAGAGAAAGCAAACAAACACATGAGTACAGTGAATAAATCACAACAAAAGCTGCGACAATTAAACATTTAAAAGTACGTTTTTCTCAAACAATTGCGTTCATTGGAACTTCAAATCTAACTGACGCTAATTATCATTGAGCAAGGCAGACCCATTTAAGCTCGAAACAACGAGCCGTATGATTCAGAGCGTCAGCAGAATGCGTAAGCAAGACTGCTGCATTCGCAGCGTTGGCAACCAAACTCTAATGAGCGCCTGTGAAAACGCTGTGACGGATGTTATCAAAACACGTCAATGAAAAGCGCAAAAGATAGCAAAAATAATTTCATACGGGGAAGGATCATGTTTTAAATATTATTTTGTGCGTGAAGTTGGTGATACCATTTTATCTTCACACTTGTCCAGATAATGAAAACTGGGTTGTTTGGAAAAATTAACAGTGTAATCTTCATGTATAGGTGGTTTATTCACGATGCCATGGAACACTGAACAGTACCGCGACAAGGCCATTTGATCTTTGTCATTTTTACAGTCTGTTTTGTTCCAATTACTGCGTTGCGACGACCATCGCGTGGAAAATTTGTTCATGTTTCGCCCGACATATTGTTCATAGCATATCACACAAGTCGCTGCATAAATACGATAGTTTGTGCATGTCAAGTTTTAGGTCAGCGGGAATGATTGGTTTTTGTCCTTATTTGTGAAACACAAGATACCATGGATTTGTTGTGTTTGCCATGGCAACCACAAAGTACACAGTGACTTCAAGGCCCTGACACACCTTTGATTTGCTTTTTATTCATTACTTAAAGCAAGGTGCTTGTAGTTGGTAAGATTTCGCCCAATTGTGGTAGGTCTTTTGTATGTAATCATGTTTTGTAATCATTACCTTCGGATGATCCAAAGTTTTCCAAGCTGACTTTTCCATTTAGTTTATTGAACGCATTTTTGCATCTGCCACTAATCTTATCTTTGAAAATTTTCCATACTTCCATACAATGCACGGCTGCCTCTATGCCTGATTTGAGTTAATTAGATGTTTGTAGCGTTCCTGCTGCATGAATTATGTCCCATTTAAGCAATCTTGTGATTGATCTTCCAATAATTTGTTTCACAGGCATTCTCTGACACCTGCAGGTCTGATACCAGTGTCTTTTTTCTTGAGTGAGACAAGCCAGTATGCAAGCAGTGTAGATATGTGAACGTGGAGAATAGCGTCCATAGCAAAGTCTTTGGCTAGTGTAGCTATTTAACCAGCTAACTTTGTGAAATGCAACCGTAAGATTTTGATCATATCATTTCTTTCTGTTGAGCTTTTTGCACTGGATGCGATTTCATCTTGTGTTATGATGTGAAAGATGACATCTACGATCTTTGTTCTAGTAGTGGAGCTAAACGCAAATTTTTGTAATTCCTGTGCTTCAGAATATTTTTGTTTCAGTATGTTTTTTATATCCATGCTAATGAAATTTGTTCAATCAATGCCATTCGCAAGTGTCTACCAGTTCCAGGGTCTGTTTCGTTTTTCGTTTAAGCATTAGCCTGGAAATGGCTTTCTGGTCTGATATTTTTTGTTTTTGGCTGATTTGTTCAGTCTTGATTAGATGACTTCAATTCTGAAATCAATTCTTATAGCTTGCCATGTTGCCACTATTCTAGTCACTTGTTTAAGTATTTCATGTGCATTCTATGTTTTGAATTAACTGATGGTTTCTGACGCCCTAGTTGAAGGAAAACCTGTAGCATATCAGTTGTAACGGGCTCCCATTTTTTTGTTGCAGTTAAATAGACCTATCAGGTGAGATACCTCAGATAATCTGTGGTTTACCCTGGGGTTAGGCATATAATTGTTTTTCCATTTAACAATTTATTCTTATGTAACACGTCACTGTAGTCCCGTCGCCACGTGAGGCTTTGGTGGGCTTATCCCCCCCTAACAAATCTCCAAGACCCCCAAATTGAAATATCAAACACTATAAATTAGTTGAATTTTTGTCAAATTTGAATGGCAAGCCCCCCTTGCACAAACGTAAAGCCCCCCTATTGACGACTTTCTGACGACGGTTCTGCGTCACTGTACCCTTAGTAGTTTGTTCTGGTTAGTTGCTCCTACTGTGACCGTTTTTCTCTCCAATGTAAAGTGGGCAGCTGGGGTTGCAATTTTTCATTAATTTTTATTAATTGGTAACTTCACTGTTTGTGGGTTTTATTTTATTCTATTTGTACTTCATGCACTTCGCAGAGCTGATGATGCGAAATATATACTCTGAAAGATCTTATTCTGAGAAAGGATTTCTATCCATAGACACTGTATGTAACACATAGTCATGTCTCTTGTCTTGCACCATGCAATGGGGATTTCTTTTGGTCCACGTTTAATGAATGTCCTTGCCTTTTCCTGACCTTGAACTTTTTGTTATTTCTAACGTAACGATTCTTCCGTGCAAAAGACCTTAAAATTGTTCTCTGATAATCCAGAACAATTGTAGTGGAGCCAATTTACATGCTCCACATCTTAATTCACTCCACATGTCAGCGGCTTTCGCTTGTTATTATCTACAGGCAGGAAATTCCAATGAGTTTTTATGCTCTTTGTGTACGCAAGTCGGATATTGTGAACTCAAACGTGTGGTTCATATTGTGATCATGTCATCATTTGCTTTTCCTCCAAAGTATCTTACCCAACCCACAGATGAACTATGTGCTGGCAACAGGAACGTAACGAGGGGGGACAAGGTAGGCACAATGCCCCGGGCGCCAAATCACTGGGAGGGAGCTGATAAGTCCCAACAATGTTGCAAGTATTTTATTCAACACAGTACTTCTGCTTCCGAAAGACGTTAGGTTCGAACATGGGCGCCTTCTAACCTCGGTACGCCCCTGGCTCGCAATCTTTATCAGTATCTTTGGGTTTGTGACTTCTACATTTTTTACCTTTTTGTAAACGTTTTCAAAACAGTGCTAAATTCACTTGTACTCAGAATTTTTTTCTGTCTGCGTGACGACATTTTCTGAAGGTTTTTCGAGATTTGTCGAAACTTAACGTTTGAGACAGTCTTTCCAGAGGCGTTGCATACTGTGAGGTCTCTGGTGTACCTTGCCACGAATGAAACGCCACAAGAGTGTATTTTTCGGTTTTCCAAAAGCGCGAAGACGGAACTTTCGTCACTTCCCTCGTGGCTTCTATCCCCAGGAACTGTTCTGTTGCGGCGTTTCGTGAGAAGGAAAGATGATTACCTGAAGTACGGTTAAATTGAACCAGTGGAAGTGAACTCTTCCTACGCTATAATGCGATTTTCGGATGGGAGGGAAGTTCCGTCACAACATCTGATCTTGCGCCGCTTCCTGAATCCCCTGTCGGGCTTACTGATACTCCACCGCGTTGAGTGTTTGACGATGTGCACAGCAACTAACGTTGGTACATCGCCCCAATGATAGCCCCGCTACGCCCTGTCGAAACGTGACTCTGCACCGCTCTACTCGAATTTGTAAAGCCCTGGACAAATACGGGGTTTGTGTTGTTTAGCTGTGTCGCTTGCTCAATTTTCGTTGGGGTGAATGTAGCGTGTTTCTACGTTTTGCGCCACCGGCTTTCCATGCCATTAGCTGTCGCGTCTCCCTTCAGTCCGCCGATTATCCAATTGACGCCACACGCGTTGTCTCGCCAGTTCAGTTAGTGCAACTTAGTCTCTGCCAGTCCTCAGTGTGAGGACATCTGTGTAAAGCTGTACAGTTAGCCCAGTGATCTGACCTAGGTGGTGTTTAATTCGTTCTTATACCTTTATACCTTTTCAGGATGTCGCATGGTTATCTTGTTAAATAAAGCCTAGCGAATATTTGTGGGATTGTTCGCATCGATAGGTCTCGACAGGCGTTTTAGTAAATAGTTATATTGACAGAAGAAAAGCATTCAAACAAATTGGAAAATGGTGAATGGTTAATGATGCATATTAATAGAATCTCTATTAAGTAAAGAATAAAACGTCTTTAGTAGAATCCATAAAAGACAAAATCACTTCACACTCTAAGAAAAAGTAAGAAATAATTTGTCTTTTTAAGTTTTGTTGAAGGGAAGAGATGCTAAGGAGGGGAAAAAGAATTTTTGTTTGCAATTAAAACGCGACATAATGAAAGTACAAAACCAGAAGTGCATTAGCTCCCAATCTAAAAGGATGAAATGAGTATCTTGCTTGCCGATACCAAGTCGGCAGTGACACAAGAAGAAAGAGAATGTCACCAGAAAGAGGTGCACGTTTAAATTTCATACACTGATCCATAGTTTGTGTTTGATCTTTGCGTTTTGGCTTTCGCAACATCCTATCCACAATAGAATAATCCAAATACTCTGCTTGAAAATGTCAAACCCAAGCGATCCATTTGATGCAATAGTCATGTTTTAATAAGATTGTGTTGACGAGTGAACAAATATTTCAGTTTGTTGTGGTGTTGGCTTGTTCCGTTTTGTGCAACAAAAGTAAGTTGTAAGTCATGAATATTGGTTGGATGAGGGATGGCGTCCACTATTAAATCGTCACCAAGGTGTTGTTTTGCAGGTTATGGAGCTGTTGCAGGCAGTGCTCTTGCACATCACATGGATGTTGACAAAATAACCTTCACAGGGTCTGTGACAGTTGGCAGATTGGTCCAGAAAGCTTCTGCTGATTCAAACCTGAAAAAAGTCACTCTTGAACTTGGAGGAAAAAGTCCCAACATAATCTTTGCAGATATGGATTGTTAGTTTTGTCAAAGATGTGTTGTGTGTGTTTTGTTGTGTGTTTTGTTCTGGTTGAACAATTAAACAAACATTTAATTACAGTGGATTATGCTGTGGAAATGGCTCAAATCGCTGTATTTACAAACAGTGGTCAGGTTTGTTGTGCTGGTTCTCGCACGTTTGTGCAAGAAAAAATATACGACGAATTTGTGAAAAAAAGTTTGGAAAGAGCTTCAGGGATTAAGATAGGAAATCCTCTTGAATTGAAAACTCATCAAGGACCACAGGTATGTGGCAATATGCATCGTGTTGAAGGCGCAAGTTTGTTTTAAAAAATTTCATAAAAACAAGATTCTTGTGTAATCTGTTTTGGTATTGATCTTGATTTCATGAACTTGCGACAATACATGCACAGAATGCAACACCAAAGAGTTTGATTTTTTGTGACACGAAATGCTTCACGATGGGTTACGAGGCAGAAGGAACCAGAAAACCACCCGCCCTGACCCGTCAAGAAAAAAAGTGGAAGCGGAACAAACAGCCTCTCCTTTTGAATTGTAGTGATTGGTGCATGTCTGCTTGTGAGTAGTCACAACAAAAGGCCAATGACCATAACCATCGCGCATCGGTTGTCGCGCGCGTTAACAAGAATCGTGGTCGTTCTTCAGGCAAAGAGTCCCGTTCTAAAAGTTCGCAACAGTCTTCTCCACCAGCCACCCACAAGTGGAGTCCCAAATTTGGCCTGCTGCACAGCTGGGGAGGCGTATGACAATAGCGCAGAATGCTACTATGGGCAGGGCTGTGAAGCAGTAGCTGGAGCTCAAGTATTTTGGGATGATTGAAGCCGGAGCCGAATTGATTTGCTTTTTTGTAAAAAAAAATAGTGAAGATAAAATTTTAGTAAAGGACACAGCCCAAACACGAATATATAGAAGGTTGATGCAAAAATATAATCTTGGAATGGATAAGAATTATTTTGTATTTTCCACACTTGATGCGTACATACAAACTTATCTGTGTAAAAGTCAGTCCCACACTTTATAAGGATCTGTTAGTACTATTTTTAAGGCAAGAAACACAACCAGGTGATTTTTATCAACTTCAGTGTCACAGTGGGTCCCAATAAAAGCACATGAGGTTTGCATACAATGTTATTTAGTTTCTGCTACAATAAGTGTATTACAAAGATACATTAAATTTTAAGTCATCTATAGGTCATCTCAAGGACCAAGTAAAAGATGTGTTTTTGTCAAAGTTCTTTTGTGTGTGTGGGATGTAATATCAAGCTATGATGTTTTTGAACGCATGTGACTTTAATTTCAAGTGCCATGAAAAACAAATTGCTCAAAGGTAGGTTGTGTTACGCTGCAAATGTTGGGCGTGCTGGTGTTCTTAGCTGAATTAAGCCTGGTGAAAGGTTTCGTTCGCCGGTAGGCATTCTCGTGACAATATCCATTCATTTCAAGAACTTTCAAGCTAAAGCTAATGATATGTCAATTCGTTGGTTGTTTTAACATTCAGTGCCTGCTTTTACTTTTGATCTATCGGCAGTGTCATGCTTTCACTCTTATGGTCTTCCACAAATGTGTTGTTGATGAATAGCAGCGCCTGTTCCAAACTATTTCCAACACAGTTTGTCAGAACGTTTTTGTATATGGTATAACCATGGTTTTTATGACAGATAAGCAAGCAGCAACAAGACAAGATTCTTAGTTTGATCCAAAGCGGCCGTGATGATGGATGCACTGTGTTGTGTGGCGGTGGACCTGCGAAGACGCAAAGTGGTTATTATGTTCAACCCACCATACTTACTGATTTAACTGATGACATGAAGGTTTCGCGAGAGGAGGTAAGCTTCCGGTTTTTCGCCTATGTAAAAGAAGAGAAACAGTCGTACTCCGTTTCTAAGTCACGTGTATCTACGAAACATAAACACAATCACAAAGGTTAAAGTTCGTCAAATCTTGGAAAAAATGACTGTCTCCCTCGCTGGTCGTTCGTTGCAGTAATGTCCTTTCTCAACCAGGAAACTACACAAGACTTTACGTTTAGTGATTGCCGCGGCAGTACGGAATTTTTCTGTTGGGATTGAACTTTCAGAGAAAATGCATTAAAACTGGGCTGATTGTGGCTAGCTTCTAACTATTTGCTTGGCAATTTCGGCAGATATTTGGACCAGTGCAACAAATTTTCAAATTTAGAACTGTGGAAGAAGTGATTGAACGTGCCAATAATACTGCTTATGGATTAGCCGCAGCTGTGTTTACCAAAGATATTGACAAAGCATTAGCCGTTGCCAATGGTGTTCAAGCAGGCACAGTATGGTATGTATGTTTTGCAGAAATAGACCTGTACAGTCTACTACGAACAAGTTTAATGTTTTTATGACCCACTTTTTCCCAGCCTATTAGAGTAAGTAAGAAAAGAAGTTTCATTACACTTGTGTAACATTTAGATTTTTAAGTGTCATTGATGACGTAAACGTGCCCATCTCCGTTTGGGCCTACTTTCATGGTACGTCACTGACAGTTAGCCCCGCCGTGTACAGGGTTGGAAATGCCGCTTTCATTGGTTGCAAAATAATATTTTTTATTATCAAAAATGCCTGCCAATCGATTGGGGACACACTTTTCAAAAAGTAGTAGATTCTACGTTAGTTTCTTTTGGTTGTCGGTTATGTTTTAAAACAATACTGTTAACAAATAAATATGCTTCGATTTTTTGTAATGTTGGCCATTTCTAATCCTTGTGGTGAGCATGCGCATTTGTTTCTCTAGGGTCAATTGTTATTACACTCAAAAACCTCAGTTTCCTTTCGGTGGATACAAGCTATCAGGGATTGGCCGAGAACTTGGAGAGTATGCGCTGAAGGAGTATAGTGAAGTCAAATGTGTTATCGTTAAAATGAGAGACCCATCATTGTGAATCTGATGAATTAAATAACTGATTGATAGAAAGTGGCGTTTTTCTTGATTACCTAATTTTGAATCTGCCTAATTTTGATATTTTGAAAACTACGTGTCGATTTGTTCCGAACAGTTTGCCTGAGATGAACGTAATGAATCTTGTGAATATATGCAATTTGTAGTAATGCAACAAAATTTTTCGACGTATGTGTACTGTATTTATATAAATTTCAGAAGAGTGCATCTCATTCGCAACCAGAAACTTGTTGCTGACACATTTAAGGATATTTTTTTCTGAGAAGGCATCAAATTTTGTTTTGTTAGAAAATGGGTTATCAGCAATATCGTTTGGTTAAATAGCGTTTGACAAAAACCGAAATAAAGAAAATAATAAATCATCACAATATTAAGCAAAACGATAGTTAAACAGTTCCTAAACTCTAGTTAAAATTGAAAAAATCGGCTTAGCGGAACAACTTCGTGGACAGCAATTGGGATAAAACTTTCGGACTTCGGTTCCAATGGCGACTGCAAGGCCTCAAACGATTTGTGTGCCGTTCCATCACTACATGACTTACTGCTTACGTCCTCCTGCCTGTAAGATAAACAACTCTAAATATTAAATGGATGTTTTTTGAAACGTTAGCATAATTTTGTTTTCAGTTAGTTAGATGAAGAAATAAGCTATGCAAGCTTTTTTTTAATTCTGAACTTCAAGTGCAGCGCTTTTTGTTGGTTCGTACTTTGTGTTGCGTATTTCACATGATGTGTAAGTCTTTCATTTCAATATTTTTGTTCATTTACTCACCTGTTAAATGTGCGCGAGTTTTTTGCACACAAATTATGTTACGGTTGAACATTTTCAAAATTACCAAGTAATTTCTTGTTACTGATGATGAAGTAATCGTAGTGGAAGGTGCATGTGAGTGTCGTCGTACTGTTCCACACCCATTTATTAGCGAAAGCGCCCACCTCTGTTAAAAGTGATTATCAGAAAAAAGCTTGTGGATCAGTTTAAGATTAGTGCTTTCCTGAAGAAACCGCATATTTACCAGAAAACGCGTAACTTATTACGCGGCTTTGTGACCAAACACCCTGGAGATTTTCCAAACGCTGCAGCCCATGTAATTTAACATTGTGGTTTTCTTGGGCAGTAAACGAATACGGCCCTGTTGATAGGCCACTTTTTCGAACGCCACTTTTTCGAGGCGCTCTGATTCAACTGAATACATATATCGTCATTGGTTTTATTCAGAGCGGACGTGTATTGGAGGCGAGCGACGACGTTTCGTGACCTACCTCAAATTTACGTGATCTACTTCGACGCTGGTCAGATTTGCAATAGGCTGTGTTTGGATTGATTATTACTTGTATTGAATAACCTAGCTTCACACGATTTGTTTGTTAACAGTGCTTTTAGATATTCAACGCATAGTGTGCGTGGATTACTCACAGGCAAAGTAAGTTGAAACGTCTTCCTTAACCCCGTTTATTGTCTAAATTTTTGTCAAACACAGTATTAAAACGTTTAATCTTTATATGTATTGCTGTTTCGCTAAGAAAGACTTTGACGAATTTGCAATGAAGTGCGTTTAATTCAAAAATATTTTACTGAATCACCGATATTCTACAGATTCGTTTGTCAACAGTCTGCTTATGTTGCTTAACTCATAGATTGATCGCATATATCATACGGTAAATAAATTATAAAGTTTTCTTTATTCACGATTCACAGTTCTAATCGCAAGTGTTCATTTTTCCTGGTTTTGCGAATTGTTTCAGATTCTGAATGATGTCAATGCTTAAATCACTGTATGGTTCATCAAACACAATGTATGTCCGCTAGCAACCGATAAACTGTGCTGAATGCCGAGTGCCACGTTGATATGTTGGTGTTCACAGATGGTGATGCGCTTCATAAAATGTCGTTTGGCTTAATCTGCTGCTGTGCTTTACAGCTTAGTTTTTCAGTGGTGCTGCTTTGTTTGGTCTCTGCTATACGTTATTTCCTAAAAGTTTGTTGTAAATGAAGTTCAAACTGTTGCTATATTTTTTCCGTTTGTATTGTGTTGCAATGTGGTAAAGACGCTTGACTAACATCCAAGATCCCTTTGGTGTGTTTTTAAGGGCTTGGGAACACTGCATCATTCAGAGTGCAATCGTGCAATTTGTTTGCTACGCATAAATTGACTGCAGTCAATTGTGATTTCAGCGGCAGTTTTGATTTTATGCCCTTCGTCTGAGCAATTACAACACGACTTGTGAATGACATGGAATTAATTTTATGCTTACTTCTTTGAAGTGAGATTATAGTGAACCGAGAAAAGTGCAACATTTTTCTCAATCTTTCTTTAAATGCAACATTCCGCGGTAAAGTATTGATAAATACATAAAGCTGTTCGAGCAATTATTATTGGAAGCCGAAACTTCAAAAATGTTCGCATTGTTGCTACAATCATTTTGACAACAGCAGATTTTAGGTACACAAGGTGTTTTTGCTGACAGTTCTGTTCACCTAAATTTCTGAGATCATTGCCAGTCAGGAAGATATCCTCAAATCACGAAATAACACGAATGCAGCAAAAGGAAAAACAACGACATCAAAGAGCGGAAATTAATTGTATGTGGATGGGAATACAGTATAAAAACATCAAAAACTTCAGGTTTAGCAAATTCATGATTGTGTTCTAACATGTTGGAATTACAAAGGGTTGGCGAAAAAACATGGAACAAGTTCTCGTCCAGTTAGCTTTGTTGCTAGCAGAAAGCAAATTTTTATTGAAGGCGTTGCACATGCACTAAAAGAAAAGTAACGAAGTTCACTGAATTCAAGGCATGTAAAATATATATCACCGCCGTATTCACGCACAGAGTTTTAAAGCTGTACAAGAACAAAACCTACGATATTCATTTAAGGCTACGGTTGACACTGCGACAAGGATGAAATTTGTAGCACGCCAGAGTTATTAGAGAGGAAATTTGCGATGGTTTTGAAATCAAGCTTACATCACCAATAAGTGGGATACAGCAAGCTGGTGCGACAGAAACAGCTGTGAAAAAAAGCATTACTCCTAGTTTCAATTGCGGCTAGTGACTACAAGCGGTAAGATACAAGTTTGTATTTCATGATCACCAACTTGCACACGGAGTTTAGACTTCAGGTAAAGGTCAGCCATGATATGAATTCCCTAACACTTACCGCACAATACACAACGTTTGATTAATCATCGACAATTCGTAAACCATACTGCTTCGATGAGGTTCGACTAAAGCTGAAGTAGGATGTTCCTTTTAAAGTAGTTTCGATGATTTGCACTGATGTCTTTCTTTGGCCTGCCTTATACAAAGGCTTGCTTAACCCGAAAAATTTTGGTGCAACTTCTTGGAATTGTAGCCAATGAAACTCGCCTCGTCAATTGTTCCAAGTACATTCTGGTCACGTGGCCTAACCTTTGTAGCTGGGGTCTCTAGATTCTGAAGAGAATTTGGAACAATGCACCAGGAACGATTCGCGAGTCTGCTGGCTATACACCCACGGCGGGGGTAGGGGTATAGTGGGACAAGAACGCCTGGGAACGCGTTCCCACACTTCTTTCATGGTAACCCGACTTGAAGATGTGTGTTTGTATTCAGATTTCCTATGTGCAGCACCAGGCGTCGCATAACGAATAAATGGCAAGCTATCTCTTGCATAGCACATTAGCATGATTAGGCTATGTAATTAGTGAAAATATTTACTTTTGTGGCTGCGTTCCCACACTTATTTTTCCTGTACAAGGCCCGTAACCAGGTAGGCGAAGCCCCCCATAGAAAATTTTTTGCCCCCCTGGAAGATTGTGTTGGACATAGTCTAAAACTATTTGACACAGTTCAAAAATTTTGGGCCCCTCTTAGAAAAATCTCCGCCCCTCCTGGTGCTCCAAACTGGTTACAGGCCTGTCCCGTACCCGCATTTATTTTACTTGAAAATGGGTGTTTTTTGGATGCGTCCCCATACACTTTTTTAGTACTACACCCAGTGACGTAACTGGCAGGGGGGGGCGAGCCGCTCCCCTGGCAAGGTAAATGTAAAAACTGGGCCCCCTTTAGTTGACATTTTGATATTTAGTATTCTTTAATTTGTTGTTTTTTGCGTTTTTCGGGGTGTTTTCTTACTTTCAACCTCTACGGACATCCAGAGATTCACTATCATTTCTTAATCTTTTTATGAGTTTTGGCTAGTGGGCCCCTTCAGCTAAGCTTTGCCCCTCCTGGTTCAAACCTCTAGTTACGCCACTGGCTGCACCCACAGGATTGCGGGCAGTGGTTGACTAAGGACCAGGCGGAATGAGTACATCTCCAAACTTGCTTGTTCCCATTTTGTTGTGGTGCCTGAGGAATTATCAGGGGTTGTTCAAAATGAAAACCATGATGTATTTCGAGACTTCAGGGCTGCTGGCCCCGCGACCTTCCCGAGAGGAAAAACGGAAGTGAATATGAATGGATGAAAATAAACTTCATGTGAAAATCGATCCATCGAACTCTTCTTTGAGTTTCGAAGCAATGTAGGTGGTTGAAGAATGCAAAATGCCCAATATTAGCGTCAATAAGCACCTATATCAGCGGGCCCCCTACTAACTCATGAAAAGCTGCTCCAAGGCACTTGCCAATTGGCATGGGCTTCCGAATACTTTTAGTCCAAACCTTTAAACAATCTTCTTTTCAAACATTTTATGGATCTTGAGCGTGACTAGAAAAAATGCTTTTCAATGCCGTATAAAAATAGAAAAACCTTTCGATACCAACCTGCCTGATGATGATACCTGCTGTATTTTTCAAAGCTGATACGGTACTGCAACCAGTCAGCGTAAATTCTCAAGAATCACTGCTGCATCTTGCCCAAAAATATGGGCGAGTAGGTATCAACATTAGGCAACATTATCAACTTTTATAAGCTTACACAAATAATAAAATTTCATGGTTTAAGATTTGCATTTGTTGGGCAATGGGGCGGATTGTCTTCTTCCTTTTGTGACTCTACCCAGGGCCGGCCCTAGCAAATGCGGGGCCCAATGCAAGACCTGGGCGCAGGGCCCAATGCAAGACCTAGGCGCGGGGCCCCTCTGAGCAGTGATTTTATGACGTCATCGTGTTCAGTCAACCGTGTTACGATCGTGGTAGAGCGCAGATACGCAGTACAGCACTAACACGAGAATTGAACACGTTTGCTGACATTCGAGAGGAAATTTGCTAGTTCTGATGAGAGCGTTCTTTGTCAACAATGTAATTTATATGGCGTTTCTACTGAATTCTCAAGCGCAAGGTGTATCTGGCAAAAATGAACAATCAACCCAAACTCCATGGCGCGGGGCCCAATCCAGCTGCGTCGGCTTAAGGCCGGCCCTGACTCTACCCATTACCAACATGAAATTTGATTATTTATTTGTCTAAGCTTTCAGAAGTTCAGATGAATAAATCTCCCTTCCCCACAGAAATAAAAGTTATGTCTACGCAGTAAGTTTCAATTTAAAGTCAGATAATTTTTGGAGGATTTTTATGAACATATATATCAGATATTGTTTTTGTAACGCACTGAACAAGGTTAGATTGCCAATTTTTGTGATTGCTTTTGTCGCACAAGTCTTATATTTCAATATGAAGTTGTAAGAGTGATTCAGTCACAAGGTTATAAAAACATTTGTGCTTTACCTTCAAGGCATAATGTGTTTTAGAATGAAATGTGCATTTCGTGGTAACTCTGAACCAAAAATCTGTTTAGTGCTGACCTAGCGTTGCAAGGCCAAAGGCCGCATAAACAGATTTTAATTACCAGCCATGAAACAACGATCTTTCAACCGTCGGTAAATTAATGGTGTATGTTGGCGATTTTCGCAATTTTTCTCCGCTGCTGTCGTTAAAAGAATATCTTTGAGTTTTTAGAGATAATTTTTGGACAGAATTCAATACATATAGATTGTAGATAGTTAATTGGAAGCAGCACAATGCACAGGCAAACACAAATCAATTATTAACTGTTTTGTTATACAATGACTAAGCAAAGGGCCGGCATTATTTGCTTTGGGCCGAGTTTAAGAGATTGAAACAGCTTGTATTCTTTCACCATTTCTGACATTCGATTAAATGTCGTATGCGGTTTGCTGCTGCATAATTAAAATCCACTAATATAACCAATGGCAGACGAAATTCCGCCAATCCTGAATCCTGAGATCAGGTACACTCAGGTGAGTTGTTTTAAGTATTGCATAATAGCGTCTGGTAGCAAATTTACAGGAATCCAATATTTTTGCGTTGCTCATTTCTTGTTTAGAACAAAGTTGCTTTAGCCTACGCGCGTTTTAAATAAATTTAGCATTAAATGCATTAGCCATTTTTTATATACAGGTATTTATCAACAACGAGTTTGTTCCTTCTGCTGACGGTTCAACTTTTCCCACAGAAAATCCTGCTACTGGGAAGACAATTTGCAATGTGTCCCAAGGCAAGCAGGTAATCTCTGTTAGTCTTAGAGATCTGTGCGCTAATTTTGGAGCTAAAAGCGCATTACAGCAATGTAAAACGTTTGTACTAGTACACTGTCTATGGAAAGAGATCCTTTCTCAGCAAAGAATCAGACACTTTAAGATCTTACAGAGTATATATTTTGCCTACGATGTAGGCATCATCAGCTCTTTTTCAAATATATACTAAGATGTTATTTGTCAAACAAAATCTTTAGCATTCTAGTATAGGCCTACCTAAAAATGATGTCTCAAATGGTCTTCTCTTTTGATGTGCTTTTACATATATTGACAGGCTGATATTGATGCTGCAGTTGCTGCAGCCTGCAAAGCGTTTCAGGCTGACTCGCCGTGGAGGCGGTTACACCCAAGTCAAAGAGGTGTTTTGCTGAACAAGCTGGCAGATTTGTTGCTTAGAGACAAACAATATTTGGCTGTAAGTAAATGGATAATAAGAAAGCGCAGAATATTTGTACATTATTGTGCATTTCTTTACTGAACATAATCTTTTCCTTTTTCTGCAGTCTGTAGAAAGCATTGACGGTGGAAAGCTATTCGCCAGCGCACTTGGAGACGTAGACTCAGCCGCAGGTTGTTTGAGATATTTTGCAGGCTGGTGTGATAAAGAGCATGGCAAAACTATTCCCGCTGGTGAGTACAAAATGGTATTCCATGTGCAAACCTGGTTTTAGTGTGTCACTTTGTTTTCACTGCCTTTAGTTTTTCTTCAGTCATAATTTGGTGAATGTTTTTGAATTATGTGAAAACTGTGGTTTCAGCTATCTGTATTTCTTCTGTTTTTTAGACCCTGATCAATTCGCTTTCACTCTGCATGAACCAGTGGGAGTATGTGGTGCAATTGTTCCGGTAAGATGAATGAACAGCAACTGTTACAGCATTTTTGTTTTGTGGTCAGAACTGAATGCGCCAGTGCTTGACAGAATTTCAGGTCACTAAAAATTTTGATTTTTCCCTGAGTTGACAGTAACGAGATCCCATTCGTGCACTGTTGTTGCGACAGTTAGGGCCCTTCAATCCATTTCTTTTTTAGCAAATACTTGGTAAGTGTTGAGCGGCCACTCGGTAGTGCGGAACACGATAAGCATGAGCTTTGCTGTAATTTTGTGAAACTGTATCGGCTGCGAATTTTGCAAGTGACATTGTAGTATCACATACTGGATTTGTCTTTACCAAAGTGTCAAACAAATTTGCAGCGTTCAGCTGGATTTCATTTTAGTTCCAAGCAAAATTGTGAATACTCGTAAGTTAATGACTATAATTTCTCCTAAGCTGAGCGCCTTATGGTTGTAATAAAATTGGTAAACCAAGTCATTTTACGGCAATTGTTTGTTTGCATAATGAATACCTGAAATTTACAACCAGGAAGAAACAAAGATGATGTCACTGCATCTTTTCTGAAGTATTTTTCTTTTCTTTGAGGTCGTTCCCATCTTCAAAACTGTGAACTCATCAAACACAGTAGTGGCGTTTTGTAATGTTTTTTTCAGGCCATTAATAATGGTTTTTCATTTCCGTCAGATTTACGACTGCAAACACTTTCCTTTGCCTGAATGTAAGATGCTCTTACACTTTTTGAAACATAAAAATGTGTGCATTAGTGCATTGATTTTACTTTAGTGGAACTATCCTTTGCCTTTATTGTCGTGGAAAGTTGGGCCATGCATCGCAACCGGAAATACTTTGGTCATCAAACCGGCAGAAATTACCCCACTGACCTCTCTGCACGTTGGCGCTCTTGTGAAAGAAGCAGGGTTTCCTCCAGGAGTGATTAACATTGTTCCAGGCAAGCCTGTTCTTCAGTATGAAATTTTCGTTAACATTTTTACAAAGTTGTGTAGAAAGAACGTTAAAGCTGTAAATGCCCTGGTGTATTTACGCATTACTGGATCTTTTTATTAAGAAACCTTCAAATACTATACGATTCGGGAAAGGAAGGGTGGAATGCAACCCTAAATTTGATTAATTATCCTGAGACATGTGTCATCCGTTTTTTACGGCCCAGCTATTTTTGACTTCCCGACGTCCATTTTCAATCACTTTCACAAGAAAATCGTATCTGCGCAGTGAAACACACTTAGCATACGAATTTTATACACAGTATCCCCAAACGGCTTCTTTTTCAGAGGGAAAATTTTGTTCATGCGTAGAAAACGTCATACACGTTTTAGATCCGTTTTTCTTCAGATCAAGTCATGGTGTAGATCTACTCTTCACGAAATCGATTTCCATGTCGTATCTGCCACAAAACGTTTTGCACTTAAAAATCAAATTGAAATTTTAAGGTAGTAGGGTGCACATCATTTGCAACGCATCAGGAAACCCAGAGTAGTAGAGTGCCCAAATGTTCTGTTTATAGGCTTGACGGACATTTTTCTAACATAAGTTTGGCACCACTCCATTTGTCTCTGAAAATCAGGAAAAGTCATGGAAACACAGGTTTCTAGCATTTTTCTAAGTATATGAAATCAACGAAAAAACAAGCCCCAGGGTTGTGGACTACCCTGGATTCCTGAGCAGGGTTTTAATTTATGGGTTTGGCATGGCCTTCATTGTGGCTGATTAGCTGGTTATTCTTTATTGAATATATACAAATTGGTTACGTGGAGTTCTTTGGTTATTTTTTTTCTTATTTGGGTTCAGTAGATATTAAGAAATTTCGTTGAATTGTTTAAGATAATTTGGAGATCATTTATCTCTTCATGCAGGGTATGGAGCTACGGCAGGAGCTGCTCTTTCGCGCCACATGGATGTGGACAAAATATCTTTCACGGGATCGGTTCCTGTGGGAAGGCTCATACAAAAAGCATCAGCAGAGTCAAACTTGAAGAGGGTGACTCTTGAACTTGGCGGCAAGAGTCCAAACATCATCTTTTCCGACGTAGATCGTAAGTTCGGAAAAATAGCATCTCTATAAAAATGTTTTTTTAAAGTAAAGTTCTATAAACTCAATATTTCGCATCATTACACATTACACGTTTTAATTAAAAAGTCAATTATGATGTAATTATATAATTTGTTTTTATTTTTGAATAAAAAAATTTAATTAATGATGAAAGCCAAACTTTCTTTTGCAGTAAAATGTGAAAATCGTTGAACAATCGAACTATACATGCAGTCATTTCCAAACTGTTCGACTTCCTGTTATTTAAGCGAAAAGTCTGAGATTTGCCAAAAGCTGACTGTACTTCCGATTCTAAAAACACAGCGGCAGCCCAAAAACGAAACTTTTGAATCTCGGGTGCAAATAATGCACTCCAGTGGTGCCAAAGATTTTGCTCTGCGCCAAGGGATCAGTAAATTTGCTGCACACTTCGCCACCCGTATGGTGCCCGGCTTTAGAGACAGCTGGCTTTGTTGCAAGCTTATTTTTCAGTTATGAATTACTCAATTATTTTACAGTGGATTATGCGGTTGACACGGCACATGTGGCCACATTTATACACAACGGTCAAATCTGTTGTGCTGGCTCTCGCACGTTTGTCCAAGAAGAAGTATACGACGAGTTTGTCAAAAAAAGCTTGAGAAAAATTACAGAAAGAAAGATCGGAAATCCTCTCGACCCTACAGTGGAGCATGGACCTCAGGTTACAAAAGTGGCATGCTGGTGCATCAAACTTATCTGCAATGTTTACTTTTATTACTGTAATATCTGCGGTTTTTGCCATGTCTACGTTATTTCATGCCCACATTTTCCTGTTCCTCTTTCATTGTTCTCATGTTTGATGCTGTTGAAAATAAAGTACCGAGTTTTTCACAGAATTTGCAACTCAGTTCAACGTCGTAAAACCAGAACACTTCTGTATCAGGGTCTCGTAGTCGTAATCAAAATAATTTTAAAGCTTGTCTCAATCACGATTTTTTGGTTATATGTTGACCAACAAAAAAAACTATAAATCAAGCCCTTAGTGTCTGATATAATTTTATCAGCATTTGCTCTCGCTAATAGAAACCAGTTGAGAGCATGCTTTGACTGACAAATTTTTCATTAAAAAAAGCATTGTTTAAACATGGCTAACTAAGCATTGCAGCAGCTTTCCTGCTTGGATTTTACTAGAATTTGTCGTTTTTTAAACATCGTAGTCACACTTTTGTATGATTACTACAACCATTTGTTTGACTTTAGGTTTCTAAGCAGCAGAAGGATAAAATACTGCAAATGATCCAAAGTGGTCGCGATGAAGGATGCACAGTTCTGTGCGGCGGTGGTCCCGTTGAATCAGAAGCTGGTCATTATGTGCAGCCCACATTGCTCACTGACCTAAAAGATGACATGAAAGTTGCCCAAGAAGAGGTATCGTGATGTCGATTGCGTGGATTGAATGAACGTCCACCATACTATACTTATTTTAATGTTAAACATTTTCTAACCGGAAGTGGTATAGCTTGATGTATCCGCAAGCAATCTTTTGTTATCTTTTTCGACTATATTATATATTTTTCTTTATTTGTAATTGGCCCGCTAGGTTGGGCTGTATTGGTTTGTTGTTGAAACGTATAGTATCTCTTTTCGTTCAAGAGATCGATGTGACAAGTATGCATTGTGGAGATCACACCATTCGCGGACAACTCTGACTGATGTTATGACCGCTACAATTCGAACTGTCAAGAAACTTCAGTGACATCACATATTTGCCATAAACGAAAAAAACTGTCACTGCGAATTTTTGTTTAGTGAATCCTGTAATAACTTTTCCCGAGAAGATTTTGCATCTGCTGTAAGCCATCAGTTTCAAAAATTAAAAAAGCTATAAAAATTAAAGGCAAAAGCAAATAAGAGATCTTCTTTAAGCCTATTTAAAGCTAAATATCTGGAAACTTTTCGTTGTTGTTGCTTGCCAACATGTTTCACTTTGTCCACTGCTTTAATTTTTTCTGGATAGTTGCCTATCTAGTGTGGTCGAAATCTTCTAGGTCGTCGAATAACAATCGTTCAGGCACAAAACGAAAGCGAAATCTTGCCGATCTCCACTGAAGCACTGGGAAGATGAAGGGATAACATAATATTAGGCCCACAAATGCATTGCCATCCTTTTTCAATATCTACAGGTCTTTGGAAGTTAAGTTAACAGAAAATATTTGGTGATGAAATGTCAAATACATAAGCGAAATACTGCGAATAATTAATAGTTTGAAGTCCCTGATATTGCACGCTCGTCAAACTGGAGGATCACTCCTGTTGTCTTTGAATATTATTCATTGCAATTTTACAGGATAAGCCTTCAAAACATTAACCATGTTATTTACTGTGAGTTTATCAATGTTTGTAGTCGATGTTTAGATGCTCGCCTAATGTAAACGTGAAGTTATCCATGAGATTGTAAACTAATGCAATTGGCCAAAAGCATATTGTGTGGTAATGTGGTTCAAGGCACAACATGTTCAAGGCACGCCCGAGCAGTGCCGTGGCAAGGGTAAGTGAGGCCCCCCCCGAAATTTCACGTGGGGCCCCCCATACGCTATTGGCCTATTATTATGAATTGCAGTAAAAAGTCG
>Ga0210059_1004901_pt1 | contig 21549 bp, 15 predicted proteins | sample Ectturendosymbi2_FD_188042 | JGI IMG/M metagenome (GOLD analysis project Ga0210059, IMG submission 188042) | Ecteinascidia turbinata endosymbiont from Florida, USA - Sample 2 (SPAdes) (version 2) | ecosystem: Host-associated > Tunicates > Ascidians > Unclassified | place: Key West, Florida...
GCATGCGGTTTCACCTGTACATCTTCTTCACCATGTTCTGCGTTCATTCGTTTTTTTGTTTTTCTTTTCATTATGCTTATTTGGTGTCCAACTGTTGTTTCTCAACACTTATCTAAAAATGATAAACGGGGTTGGTTGACTAGATGACCGCCACGGTCTTTCGCCAATCCTATATGACACAGTGCCCCTCTTTGTTTACACTGATCAACTATTGTGCCATTGTGTTTTCATTTGCTCTAATGTTCGCTAACGATTGGCTTACTGCATGCGATGGCTTTTATGATGCTTCTGCTTGTTGGCTGAGTGATATGAAACAATAAACCACTGACCATTATTGACCATTGACCTCCGGGAGTAAATTCAACCCCAGGTCAAGAATCACTGTTGTAGCAACCGGCGCAGGACTGCTGTTACATACCAAGCGGCCCATAAGAGAAAAATGTTACTCGGCCCAAAAATAAGTGCTAAACGGCCCAGTTTGCCGACCACCAACGTGGGCAGTCATTGGAAGAATAGTTTTTTTCGGGAACAGAACGGTTTTACAATGTTTGCGCCATCAGCCACTTGTTCTACAATTACTTCGAAACGTTTTTCTCGCAAGCACCAGGTCAAAGCTAAACATCAAGCAGAAGCAATTTGTTTGTATAGATCTAACGCAGTAATTTGTCACAGGAAAAACAGGCTTAACTCAGCGCTTGGCAGTTTTCGTGCTCTGTTGCAACAACCTTTATCAACAGTTGCAGGACAGCCTCAAGTATTTAAGGCCAGGGGCGTCCATAATAGACATCGCATTTTTGGTGGAAGGCTTATCCACGTTTGTGACAGTTTGCGAAAAAGGGCGGTGAGGTAAAATATTTGGTAACATCACCAAATTGTTAGAGTTTAATTTAATCACAGTAGCCTACAACCAAATGCCTGCCTCCAACTGCAAATAACTATGAAATTTGGTTTCAGAAATTGTTACAATAGTAGATATCCCTGTTATATGGAACCTTATCACAGTTCGCCACAAAATGAAGCATTTACGTTGAATCTGCCGTGTGAATGCTGCATTACATATCTATCGACAGCAACTCGCTTTTACTTTGCACGAATGTATGCTCGGTAAACTAAACGTTAGTGACTTCCAAATACTACATTTAATTCAAAATTCGCTTTACAGAAACGTAATAGGCACAGCTTTCAACGAAAAGGAGATCGAGGCATGTAACGATAAAAGGTAATGGATTGGCAATCTTAAACCATATTGGCGTAAAACAGCGCAATTCGTTCGAACGTCAAGTTATTTCCTTGATCTTGCAACAGAATCAGCTGGCGAAAGTTAAACCAAGATTATATTCTGTGGTCATCACTACTTGAGACAGGACTGGAATCTGACAAACTACTTTCTGACAAACGTAAACAAAAGCGTCCAGATATAGACTCCCACGCTGACTTCCGGGATGTTTTTTAGTGGGGGAGAACAAGTTTTTTGTTTAAAACTTTGCCACCGCTCTGGTTTTACATAAAATTTGTGGAAAATTAACTTTGTGGCTTGAAGTGTAATTGAACTTCCGTGAAAATGAACTGACCAGCACAAAAGACGAAGACCTCATCCATTTCCAAACAGCGTTACACATTCCATAAAACCTGCTCCGCTTTTGTTCTTTATCTGTGAAAACCACAGTTTCTTGACCTTACTCTGGAATGCCGTGCGTCACTTGTTTTTCACAAAACATGCACCGCTAGGCGAGCGGCAAGTCTCCCACACTCACCATCTCGTACTCCTGTCAACAGTGTAAAGCTTAACTTGTTAGCTTAAATTATGTTTTTTTTTGTCCCCATAAAATCTTTCTTGCTCTCGTTGCTCTCATGATTTCGAAGAGATTACTCATGAATGGAAGTTGTTATTTTTTTGGAGCATGCATTTACGTTTGAAGAAAAAACGTTAGCAGGTAAAATAGCTTTTGTCTTATAGAAATATGTATGTGTGTGTCCCTGGAGAATTCGACCGCTATGATCACACTTCAAGTTGCACCAAGCGAAATAACTTTCTTTATATGTAGGACAACATACAGGAGAATAATTTACACAAACGCGGTCACGTTAGGGACCTCAGATAAATGTTGTTGAACGCAACGGTTTAGCCCTACATTTAAAAAAGGAAAAATCAACACTTGACACCACTGTCACCACAAAAAAGTCACTAAGAAATAAAACCAGGAAATGAAGAAAATACAGAAACAAAAGTCAACCGAACATCGCCGGTTTCGAAACAGAATCGTACAGTAATCAAAAGAGTAACTAATTGGTAATAAGATAATCACTATGACGCGGTGCTCTTTCGTCGCGTTTTAGGAGGATCAGACAGCTTGATGTCTGCCTTCGGCGTTTCGTCCATCGACTTGATTTTATCCACTGCAAAAAATGATGCACAGCATCATAAAAGAGGACCCCACGAGTGCATGGCATGAAAGTACGAAGTGCTCACGAAACAAACTGTGCAGAGTGTGTGAGATGTTCATTGTTGTTAATTCCACGATGGTGGAAAACTGCCTTATGGTTTAAATCTATTTTTGCATAAATCGCAACTCACCGATGCGCTGTTTTTGCTTTGAGCCAGCACACCTGATTCAGAACTGCTTCTGTCGACAATCGACAAGTAACATTCGTGGATTTTAGAAAGCTCGAGGTGGTAGTTAGACAGGAATTTATCCACAGCAGAGAATCAGACATTAAGATGTTTACAAAGTAAACAACATATTACGCCTGTTCAGCAAGCACCTCCAGGCTTTATTCAAATAGAATCAGTGCGGATGTGCTGTATGCATGATTGGCAGAAATGAAAAAGGTACCAACACCGTGTTACGCTCACTGGTATTTTGTTTTTTTTTTGGAATAGAAGTTAAGGAATTACTGAAGCAGCAGTCCTCAATACATAGGGTGAGCAAGCGGTAATCAGCGTGTCACAGAAGCAATCAATTAATTGCTGGACGCAAATACGTCACGAACGTGCGCATAACAAATAAATTCATCAAACCGTTTCCAACTGGAATCGGCCAGCTTCACAATAATATGTTTGAAAGATTAACGTTTTAGAGATGCCCTCGTGCAACGTCTTTGTAAAACGAAGGTGGCATTAGACAGTTTACTGGCTGAGAATGTTCGCTTCATTCATCGATCGTTCCAACTTAAATTTTAAATGTGTTTGCTGGTTTCGGGTCCCTCACTCATTTTTGGTGTTGTACAGAGAAGTTCTGGGTGATTCATAAACGGAATATTTTAAATATGTCAATCCTTCCAGAAGTATTTTTCAAACTGTATCAGAAACAAGCACTAACAACTGTCGTGCTGCCTTATTTTTCTTCTTTTTGACTTGAGCTTAGAAACAGTCACGTTGGATATGAATGTTCATTGCCACATTTGCTTCAGTGCCACCTCACAACACTCCACACGAAAAGTTTTGTTAATTTATGGCAGAAAATAAGGTCGTGTCTTGGATTTGGACAAACATTACGATTAAAATAACGCATTACCTTCTCTCGTTGTGTGGGAACATTTTAGGCAACAAGATTTTTTCACCTAGGATCACATGATTGCATCTCTGAGCACATCGATCACGTTGTCTTAGCACTGAAGGATGTTGCAAGATTAAACTTACTCGTGTACTTTTTGGCGCTCGGCATCCGGGTTATTTCTCGTCGATGACCCGAAGCAGGTTCTGATGTGTTGAGGTTTTTCATACGGTATTCTAGAACGGTTGTAAGGAGATCGGGTCTTCGACAAAGTTCGAACACGTGCTCGATGAAACTCAAGTCGCCTGGACATAGGAGTAAAGTCTGAGCAGGCAGTACAGGAGCAGAAATCCAACGAGAACAAAGGCACACGCCAGTTTTCACTAAAGAATAGGCGAAATAAACTAAAACGAAATCGAAAAAATTAACCCTTCCTTCTAACAAATGTGTTGATTGATATATCCAAATGGCAAATGCGCTTACAACAACCGGCCAGACAGGTTCCGTCCATGAGGTGCAACGCTACATTCCTGACAGACCCACTGGCTTAACTGACTGTGAACTACCCCCGGCATCTAAATGTAAAAAACGACCCCCCGCTTATTATATTTGCATTGTGTTTGTGTTGAGTAGGTTGTCGTTTTTTTTGTGTGTTGCGGGAGTGTTTTCCCGTTATTTCGGCTTTTGTAGTACGGACGTAAACATCCGGATTCCTTATCATTTCTCAACTCTTTTTTTCTGAGTGTTGACTAGTTGGACCCACACGGTGCCCCCATCACTAAGTTTTCTCACCCTGGCTCAAATCTCTAGTTATGCCATTGCTCCTAAAAACTGGGGAATTTGATCGCTGTGTAGACAGCGGTTCACTTCTATTTTGACAAGATACACATTAGACGTGTTGTTTGACGTACTCTTTTACACGACAAAATATACTGGAAATAAGCGTACAACATAAATTCGAATCAGACCAGAGCTGCTAAGGGGCCTCATTTTGGAGCCCGAACCCGCCCTGAGACCGACATATATTTTGAAACCTGATTTAGACCCGAAAGCCAAATTTACCGAGTGAGTCCAGATATGCGCAACTGCGGGGTATTGGTAGCATAGCACACTAATTATATGACTAATGCACAATTAATCATCTTTCATTGAAGATTTAATCAAATCGACTGCTTTAATACTAACTGGCGACAAACGAGTCCGTCGTTGCGAAACAATATGCAGGCCCGAAACATTTTGACAAACTTAAGCCCGAACCCGGCCCGACTTACAATACCTTGATTCAGAGCCAGTGCAACGCCAGCGAAGTAGACTGTCAGAAATGTTTCCTTCGCAAACCCCCAGTAGAACTGCAAGCAGAGACTAGACATGTCAGATCAATAAAAATAAGGATCGATCGGTTTTAAATAGTTTCCAGCACGTCAACAAATCGGTCCTTGCAAGAAACTGTTGGGGTTCTATGAGTGCGTAAACAGTTGTGCACTGCACTAAACTGTTATTTGTCAAGTTAAAAGTCGTAACTTACGTTTCTTTAGACTTCCGTTTAAAGACGATTAATAAAAGTTCCAGGCATAACTTTGCTTAACAGAACTATACACAAAATGCCCGCATTTAATTCCAACTGAAAGACGTACTGCACTGAAACGACAAACCAGTTCAGTTTAGACATGGTGTATACATTTTCATCTCTTCTGTTCTACGGTAAAAGGTTTATGTCCAATGATTGTGCGCGAGTACAAAAAACACAAGTTCAAATCGTGCGAACAACTTGGAGCTTTTATTCACTTTATCGACGTCAGCGCTCTTGCTCTTGGTGTTACATGTTGCGCACAGGGCTGTCGCAAATGCAACTCAAAAAATCCCCAGCACAGTAAACAAGAATCCTCATTTTACATAAAATATCTCCGTGTACAGAGATGCGTAAGTCGTGCCGCGTTAGGGCTTTTGAAAGCGGTACACGTTTTGTGCAAATAAAGCAATTATGACGCGCAACAAAGCCTAATCACATGTTGAGGCCGATACAACGGTTGCAGAACGGCGTACCAAAGCTATTTGTGTCTTTTCAACTGGCCAGAGTAAAACACTATTACAGTTGTTCTCAAATTTATGGTTTGTGACCCCATGTTCTCAAATTTATGGCTTGTGACCCCCTTCCAAAGACTCTCAACACTTGTGGCCCCTTGCTCATCAATAGGATTGTGCAATATCACGGCGGAGCTGTTTGTTAAGACCTCTGCTCGTGGCCCCCGTAGAACCGCTCCGTGGCTCCCAATGGGGGTCGAGGGCTCCGTTTGAGAAACCCTGCACTAGTACGATACCGACATTTCATCGGGACAATAGTTCTCCAATAGGCCTAAGCTCGTTCATGGCCATACGGATAATTTCGTGCCGCTCTCCTGTTGTTAAAGGAATTGACGGATTAATTGTTAACGAGTAACCAGGTTAACGTTTTGATTAGGGGTACCCACCGTGCCCACCAGCGCACCACTGTGCGTAAACATACAGAGTCGTGCTCTTTTCGGAGCGCAGTTTCTTCAACATTTGTTTTTAAGAGAACGGCAATTCGCCAAACCGTTCATATGTACTTGCAGCTATGATTTAAACTGATTGCAATCACGTTTATGCCACCGCTTCCCAACTGCTGGTCTCCTACTCCAACGGATGAATATCAGAATCAAAAGTTCGCTTCCTGAGTCAAAACTTACTGTTGGTCAAAAGGAGCTTTTTCGAAAGAAAACTGAACCACTGGTCGGGCGTCGACAGAGCGTCCAATTCCTTTTCGTCGATTGAATCGTCTTTGGAGGCATTCAACAGGTCTTTAAAGTCTTCGGGACGCAGTTTTCTGTTGAGCTCTTCCACCAAATCGGAAAGTGGCTCTTCAATAGTCATTGCGAATCAACGTAAGTTTTTAAAACACAACTTAAAACGACTTCTCTGAAAAACACAGGTAATCATTTGGTAGTTGCAAGCGACTCTCATGTCACTGTCACGAAGGAGTGTTGTAGTCACATTGGGTCGAAAGGGGTTCGAAACTTTTATCATAGCGATAGTCTATGTCTTCTTCACAATGTTCTCGATTGGGGAAGGAGAACGTGCTTTCTATTTGTGGTGATGTTGTACACGCTTCAGTGATTATGTGACATCAGCGCGACCGTCACAGGAGCCTCTGCGCAAATGTCGTTCATTATACTCCAAATATTTTATTTTATCATCTTTTTTCCGATGTAAAATTTTTTCGAATATTGTTCAGCTATCCCGATAATTAAATACCTTTTAATTTTTTTCTGCTCAAAGCAGGTAGTGAACTCTGTGATCTGTTTTACCGCAGAAGCAATTCACTCACCACCTCTCTAAAATGTGTCAGCGATGACATAAGTCGATGTTTTGAAATTCAATCCACCTGTGATCCAAGCACACCTGCAAATCACACCGCTCTGAACTTTTTTCAAAACCTTCAAAGGCGAATTCACTGCTAACATGAATATCATAATTTTTAATTCAGATTGCAGTGTAGTTGACTGTTTCCTGTTTATCCACTGAGAACGCAAGCACACCTGTCGACTTAACACATACGTTGATCACGTTCGCCTGGTAAACAAAAAACTCCTCAGGTCTGGAGATTTTCCAATAATCAAAAACGGATGGGCTGACAGCGAGAAAGACTTCCTTCGCTCCTTCATTACAGGAATCGCCGTGAATCAGCAAGGCGCACTTCACGCGACACATAATTTACCTAATCTGCTCTCAAGGGCACTCTGCGCTTCCGGCCAGCGGTTTCTTAATGAGTCACGACGGTTGCCTCATCGATTGGGAACAGACGCGTAACGAATACATTTCGACGAAGGCCATGGCTTATGTCCTTACCTTTGTTGTTGCTGAAGCTGCTGTTGACTTTGTGTGCTCTTTTTCGTCTTTTGCCCACGCTGTTACTTGTGTGGGTGCCGAGATATGAGCTTGGGAATTCCACCGACACCACGGTTTGACAGAAGTAGGAGTTATTCTATTAGCCGCAGAGCGGAAAGTCACGTGCTTCGCTTGGTTGATCAAACAGATATGGTGCATGATATCTGAACACGTTATTCTTTGTCTACAATTATAGAAGCCGGTAAATCCATAAAACTTCTTTTAATGTTTTTGATAATATTATTGACCAATTGTTGGTGCTGTGTCGTCCATTATTTTGTATGCTGATCCGTTATTATAGACTTGAACAAAAAACAGAATGTGGGAAACTGCAAAATATGTCCACCTGATTTTTCATCACGTTTAAACCAACAAGCTCTCTAACTGGCACGGGCGAGAAATAACAAACTTTGCTCAGTGTATCGGTGCCTTAATAGACCGCTAAAGTTAAACGTGAGAAAAAAATAACATTGCTGTTGTCAAATGCGATTCCCCTGACTTAGTAGTGCTGATAAGATACATAAGCAAAGTCAAAGGAAAGTGAAAATGTTCTGAATAAACTCGTACGATCGGTAACTGAAAAGTCCATAAAATGGACGTTTTGGAATGTTTGTACCCGGAACATCATCTTACAGTTTTGACGCTGTCAGTGGAGATTCAGGCATGGTTTAATTTACAAAATGTCGACTAGAATCTCGTCTTCGTTGAGGCAACCGAAAAAACGTTTTGGTTTTAAGTATGTAGTGACTTGGGCTATATAAGAAACTTCAGTTTGGTCCTACAAAATAAAGGATTGATTTTTTAAATCCATTTCTCGTTAGAGAGCTGAAAAATTCCCAGCGCGTCAAAATATTTAAGGTACTTGATCATGCTGATCTCAATTAAACAACAAATTGTCATCAAACCTACATCAAGCCTCCAACCCTTTTCACGGTAAACAAGCAGTCAAATCAGTGAAGTGTCCAGAATGAAACATAACACGGAAGATAAACTGCGATACGCATGAAGGCCACTGAACTGACAGCCTGATTTTTCACCAACGCTGCAAGACTGACGATCGCGACACAACTGCTTGAATTAGCAGACACACGAGACAAGTACAAGATAATTTGGCACTGCTCATACGATAAATTTCTCATGCGCTTGTCACATTGTCCGATTCTCCTAACACTGAGGGAAGACAAGATGCAGGTTGTTAGCCACAGCGGACAACAGCGTGCGCAAAAAACGTGGTTGCTCCGCTTCTCATTTCTCCGTTTTCAACCTCAAGGTCAGGCGATCATTATTTATTCATAAATTTGCAAATGGAAATAGCAAAGAGAATTTAAAACAAAGCTGTCAACGGGATTGCCATTCTAAAGATGCCCAAGAAGCAATCATCACAAAACTGCCAAGACCATTTTGAGAGGTGAGAGCATCATTAAAGCCATTTTTCCCGAAGAGCTCAGAAGCCTATTCCTTAAAAGCTGATTCAAGCTCCAGATAACAACATTTGAAGTTTGCATTTAATCAGAGCAATGAGCTGAAACTTGCCGTACCGATGAAAGTAAATGATGAGCGTTCCTAAGTTGCTCTTTATAAACGCGAAGACTTTCTGTGGGAGTCCCAGAAAAACAAAAACAGAATAAACCATTCAAAGTAAAGTTTTGCAACACGCTCCATGTAGGCTACAACAGTCTTGCCAAGGTTCTTTTGGGAACAAGCGCCATGATAGCGTATCTTCAACAGCACACTACATACCGTATTTATTCGATTGTAGGCAGCACGAAATACTGTTCAAAATTAATGTAAGCCGCTCTTGATTGTAAGCAGCACTTGAACATACGTTACCTAAGCCTCTGAGATACTTTCGCGTACTAGCACGTTTCGCCTTCGCGTATTTGGCAACCCCGGTATGGTACTAATTATCCTTCACTACAATTGCCTTCTGTTCATCATAATCCCTACTGTGTTGTAGTGTGCACGTGATGCTGAAGAGAAGAGACTGGGAAAAGGGAGTTTCACCGACAAAACGTAGCCAAGGAAAAGCTGGGCGTATCTAGACCTTTTGGATAAAAGAATGAAAAAACAAAGTAAGCCGCCCTTGACTGCAGACCGCACAACATGATGGAAAAAACAAACTTTATAAGACGCGGATACAATCGAGTAAATACGGTACCTTCAGAAGCACACTATCGGCAAGTTTGCGGTGTTCACTGAACAGGATAAGCTGACACAATAGGCTCAAAAATGACGTCTGTTGCTAGAAACCGGTAAAATGAATATTTCTGGTCGAGATAACACGTTCGTAGTAGCCGTGGAACAAAGACAATTGCAGAGCTTGTTCAACATTCATGGCGTCCTTTGCATTGGAACAGGAAATGTCAGCTGACGCGCAACATCGCTTGCAACAACGAGCCTGGCGTTCGCCCGCAGCGAAAACAAAGGTTTGCCTTGTCGCCGTCCGCCGATCAACTAGCCACGGTCAAGCAAGCTTGAAGTCAGCCAAAGGTGAATCGACCCAAGTCATTGGCGTCTTAATTGTCAGGTTTGTTCGAGAGCGGGCATACTTTGCAACTAGTGCTTCCGGTGATAGCGGCAATAAGATTTTGTTGATGAAACATCCGCTCAACAACGTGAACGATGTGGTGATTTCGAACGTTGTCACGGTGACTAATTCCTACTGTTGTATTGCATCTTGCTCCATTGATTTCTATGCCTTACAAATGTCATGTTAGTAGCGTAACTTGTAAGCTGCGACTTTTCGACGTCAAACCCCAAGTAAGTTTCAAACTGTTCAAACACAAAAACATCAAGGTAGTCTTTATCATTAAGGTGTTAATGTCAGTAAAAGCTGTTGACCCTTTTTATTTTTATCTATGTCAACTCTTAAATGCATAGACTACTTTCTGCTTTTTAAAGAAATAACTTTCAAAATCCGTCGTCTATTCCCAGCGAAATGTCTGCTCAGGGCAGGGACGGATCCAGGGGTGGGGGCGATCGATCCCCTAAAACCTACGAAAAGTAACTTTATTGACCATGATTTTGTACAATTCGCAAAAACAACATATCAAAACCAATTCCGAGTAAGTCTTTCGCCATATTGGAATTGCCTCACTGTACGCGGCGTAAGGCCATTCTATCGTCCATTGTTTTATCACAGCAGTGTTACAAACTATACCTCATCTCTTTTGCAGTAGCAAAGCCGTTGGGAGACTTGAGTACCAAAAATTACTGAAATCGCGCCCTAACGTTACGAGCTGGATGCGCCCCTGGCTCACAGCAGCAATCTTAAAGTTGTGCGAGTACAAAGCGTTAAGCGACTTTGTGCGAGTACAACTGACGTAACGAAACGTCCCTTTGTTTCACTGTTTGTGCTGCCAAATTGCATTTCGAAAAAAACGTTTCTTTAGGGTGAACATTTCAAATGCTCATCAGAGGCGCTAAGAGTGGCACATAGGGAGGTTCTTGCTGATGAGTGGTACCTCAAGTGATTTTCTCAAAGACCACGATGGAACGCGGGACATGTAGTTTTTGTCATAATGCGTTTGTTGGGGTTCACGTTGACAATCTCTTAGTGGTGTGTCCATAGTAACTTACACGACACTGTCAGGCGAATGTTAGAAAACGGCATGGCCTGGATACTTCGTCTGATGGGGACCGAAATGCACAACTAAATAAACAAATGAAACTGTATTTGACAGCGGTTATTTCGTTACAGCCAAAGCAATAGCAAAGCAAATATGTCGAAAGGGCTCGTGAAAACACGACTTGACTCCAATTTTTCGCAAAACTTTCTGAAAATGTCAATTTTTGCAATAGTTCAGAGAATTTCAATAGGACCTAGTAAAATTTTTTAACGAGCAGGCATAAGTAATCACACAAAAATTGTAAGCACGTGCTTATGTGATCTGCAGTTCGTGAGCGACTGTTACAGCACACTAAGCCTCAACTAAGGATTAGTAAAAAATGGCGTCCTATGTTTTGCCGGCATATCACAGTTGCTGCACTTCGCTGAATGGCAACATCTGAAGCATTTCACCCTTGCTTCTGTATCAAGTACGGGAGTTACAAGAGCCCGTTCCGAGGTTGGTTTTAGGGAATCTTGTTGCTACTTTTGTGCCGGCAACGGATTCCCTTATTTCTACACGTCTGATAACTCTGGTTCTGCAGTCATAGGACCGCCTTTAATTGGTGCGAAATGGTAAAGCGACGCAAAGCACCAAAAAGACTCACTTCACCATGAAGAATAAATTGTTGCATGTTAACCAAAGAATCCTCGTTTCATTACGGTTCAATAATTGCATTGGTTGCTGCGAAATTCGACAAGTATAAAAACTAAAGTGCAATTTACCATTCACGATTTAGCGAACAACAAATATTTGCTCGCTCTTTGAAGCAAACGTACAATGTGACAACATGTATACAGGCCTGGCAGGAAAAGCCAAACTTCACCAATTCTTACGCCGCCTTTAGCTGGAGCTGTGAAGTGTAGTTACTGACCTGTCCTTCCTACCCGAACCGGCTAAAAATATTAGAACACATTCAAACCAAAACAACGGTTCAGCGCTGGTGGTCGCCCCACTTTGCCGCTGCTCTCATACTGCACTACAATTCAGCGAGAAACGTGGCAGTGCAACGGAGTGTGCAAACGTTGCAGTGATAACCTGAGAGGTGATAAGTCACTGCTGCCAACGCTGTCGTCCCTATTCGATACAGCGTTGATCATGCCAAAACCCAATTTATGTTTGTTTGCACATCCCGGCTTGACGACTTCATTGATCTTTGGCAAATTTTCCAATGTCGGTGGTTACGAAACTTCAACTTTTTGGTTGAAGATTGAATTGCATTCTCGCGGCTTGTCCTGGACAAGATCGGTAGGTTGACCGATTTCCATTGATACCTGTTTTGACTTCGCTTAAAATCTACTTTCATTTTTTCATGCAAACGAGCCTACTCTCCTCAAAATTGGCGGAAGTACCGCATCGCTGAAACCTGCCTTGGCTTAAACTCGAAACGATTCATACGCGCTCATAACTTAAAATTGACGTAGGCACCGCTGCTCTAGCACAGCCCATTCAACAAATCAGTATTTGTTGAATGGATCACAACATCACAACAAATGAAATCAGTATAAACTACTGTAAAGTATAGAGTTGCTTTATGCTTTTGGCGTCTATTTCACTAGCCTACTTCACAAGTGCGAAGTGTGCTGCATCTGAACAGCTGAATCGGCGCTTTTAGCTCAATCTCTTCCAGTTTTTCGTCTGGCCCTGTGCTCCAGCAGTGAAGTGCCCAATATCAAAGACATATTTTCTGGGAGACACGCGTCATTCAAGCGTACGAGCGGATCGATAGCCTCGAGACGCGGAACTTTGTTTGCGCTGCTCGAGGAAGATGTCCTTCCGTTACACGAGTTGTCACAACGACGCTCCACGGCCTTCCATTACCGTTCGCCACCGACCAGACCGAGTGCTTTCAGGAAGCAGAGAAATCTGCGTGTGCGCCAAGTTCCGGTCGGCGGCAACGCCCGCTCTCAAGAGATAGGCGGACTCCGCTTGTCGTTACAAAGCCTGTAATCCTACCTTTTAATGTCCGGCTGTAGCAGCGCAAGCCGCAGTTTCAATAAAAATCTGCGTTGTGGAATTGAGTGGTTCTCTGTAGACACAGACAATGTCAAGGCCTCTCTATCGTGTCAAAAAGTGCCTATGTAATTTTTCTGTCTGCGTTTGCGATTGCGCCTTGTCGACTACGCCACTTAACTCCATGTCATTTCAGATTTCACATCAGGCCCGACGAAGTGTTGAACCAGTGGTTCCCAACGTTTTTTGATGCATTCCTGCCTTTGTTCATTTTGTAACTTTGCTCTCCTCCCCTGTTCGGCTTCGTAGGCTAGTATTAAATACAATTAGAACAATGGTCTTTATTGACCACAATAACTTGATTAATGAAAGTAGGACAAAAACTGTATGTTTTCAAATAATGGCACTGAAGTTTGTTAATAAAAACGTGTGGTAGTCCACTAAATAGCTTACAAATATAAAGTGATATAACTAATTGAAAGAGCCATTGTCAGCTTAAAAAATACGTACAACACTTAACAATGAATAACTTTAACGATAAAGTGGAAATTATTCCTCTTAACTCATGAAACTCCTCCCTGGGGAGGAATTCCTCCCCGGTTGGGAACCACTGAACCACTTTGTTAAACGATTTGTCACAAAAAGCGTCTGTTAGTGGAAATCTGTTATCATGTAACATCCACCGGATACTTAATCGACGTTAGGCGTCTCAGGCCGGTATGTCGCCACTGTCGCCTGCAATAGTGTACTGGCTGTGCCACTCTTTGAAGTGCACTAGCAATTTGCAAAACTTCCACTGTTCCTTGTAAAATTCGACAATTAACCACTGCGATTGTGCTTTGGGATTCGGAGGCCAAAGTTGAGCAAAACAAGTCTTTGAACATTTTTTTAGAAAATAGCAGAAACTGTGGAATTTCCACTTGTACCCAAATACATAAAAAATCTTCGCACAATCACAATAAGAAGAAATGTAGTCAAAGTTAGGCACGCACTTGTTTTTCTTCAAACAATTAAATATGAAAGAAAGCATACTTAACGTTTTTTTGTTAGTGATATTCATTCTTAGCGGAAATTTACAAGCACATTTTATGCTCATCTTGACAGCATTGTTGCCTTGCAAAATAATTCAGCGAAAATGTGCTTAAACGAGATCTGTCTTCATTAAATTTTCTATACATGTTATGACAATGTTACTCACCTACAATTTGTAATTGTTTATGCATTTGCAATGCAAGCAATTTTTCCGAAAAGTACATAGAGTAGGTATCACCTGAATATTGCAGATAAAAGTGACAGAACCTTGCACAAAAGACAAACGTGTAAACTGCATGTATTTGCAGCTCAGGATTCAATAGGGTCATGTAAAATAGACATCACTCCATAATTACAGACAAAGTCACGCAACCAAAAACAACATCTATAACGGTTCTGAAACATGCGACCCCATCGCATGTTTTAAACGCACAACCCCGAGCTCTTTGGCCCTCAGTCATTCATTCCTTTTGTAAAATTGTTGCTTGAATACTGTCAGTGACACCGCGAAGTGAGTGGTTCTTAAACTTTTCTCTACCACGCCCCCCTTATGTAATCGTCCTTTGCTTCAGGCCCCTCTGACATTAACTGAGTTGTAAAAACAAATGTATTTATTGCTAAATTTATTGATCAAACTTTCTGTGTTGTAGAGCGCGTAAGGGCTCGCGCCACCATGGGAATTTATTGACACGCCCTCGGTAAGCGTCCTCTTCGGTTAATAACCACTGGTTTAAGTAGTACAGTGGGTTGAGCACCTGCCAATGAACAAAGCTGGTAGACTGGGTTAAAATCCGGGTCGGGTCATACCAAAGAAAACCAAAAAATGACACATGCGACCTATCCGGCCTGGTGCTTGACGTTAATAGGTGCAAGGAAAACGAATAAAGCGCATTGCACGAAATCAGTGCATCATTCATTACGATAGTATAGTGAAAAAAAGGTAGCTGCAGTCCTGGCCCAATCAAAGAGCAGGTTGGCGCCGCTGACCGCTCGTGATGTTCCAGAGGGATTACAAGGCCATTAAAACAAAATTGAACTGAACTGAACTACTGTCAGTGACTGAATTCAGAAAGCTTGGCGACCTGCTATGCTTTCGTAAAAGCACAACACCTATTGCCTATAGCCCGTTCAGATGTACGTTATGTTTGGTGTCTTACCTGGAAGGCTTGACCCCAGGGTGGATATTAGAATTTACGGGTCTGAGACAAATTCGCAGAAAGGGACCCCAAAACCAGTTGTTAATGGGTCCTCTTCGGCAAATTTGCACAAAATTTTTGCTTTATTTTGAAAAACATACGACTTGCTTCTCAGCTCATTACAAGCAGCTCTAGAGTGGTTCATAAGCTTATTAACAAAACAGTGCAAAAACTAAACACGTAACTCTCAAAGGGATAGCACGGCATCTTTAACAAAGGGGGACCCGAGGGGACCGCCCTATTCGCCTCTCCTAATACCCGCCACTGCTTGGCCAGAGGGCCTGCGATTCAAATTGACCTTTTTCCTTCTCCCAGCTCAGCATGGCGCTCGAGGTGTCACGTGGTTTGTTTGACATGTTATCTTTTCATTGTTAGAGACATCTCGAGTTTAGAAAACAACAGGATCTTGTCATGTCCTTAGAAGAACAACCTTATTTGTGAAGTAAAAACTAGTTTTGGCCATATTTACCAATCGTTTTTAAATTTTTCCAAAACTAGCATAAAATCGGTAAATTAATATCTTTTTGAACTTGAAGCAAACTGAAAACAATCATGTTAGTCTCTTTTTCCACATGATGCCTCACCAAAGTTTAAAAAAGGGAATTTAAAACGTTTTCAAATAACGATTTAACAGCTCTAGGTTTGCTGTAAGCTTTCGAGGAATCAGCCGACAGATCTCCGCTTTGTTCTTTTTGCGATGATTCGAACTTGCATATATCTGTATTTAAGTAATAGTCTCCAAAAAAGCGACAAACAATTGAATCAATTGGCAAATTTTTGCCGATTGATGCACTCGTTTGTCACCTTTGTGGAGACTTGCTACCTGAATACGTTTTCAAAGTAATTAAAAAACTGCTAAAAACGATCTTGCCCTCATTTATTCCACTGTAATTTCCACAGAAAATTGATTACTTCTTTGTATGGTGGCTTTTTGTTATGTTTCTGTATACCGGTATTAACTGAGTCATAGGAAACAATAAATCAATTAATCAATCAACCAAATGTTACCAGTTTTGCTCTATGTTCTGCAAAGGTGTTGGCTGCTGGAAAGTAATTTCTTTCTTTGCCATACTGCGTCTTGCAGCTATTGATGGTATTTCTTATATTTTATGCAATGTTTGGGTCAATAGAAGCATGTATACGATACAAAGCTTGAAGGTTTAATGTGGCAACATTTTCTTTTTTCATCTTGAAATACTTAAACACATCTGTGTGTTGTAAACGACTGGTGCGATCAAGGTTCTTTTACGCTATGTGACCATTCTGCTTGAAGTACAACAGATTAGTTTTTCCATCCACGTAATCAGTGAAGGCCCTACTCTCCGCAACCCTGCTTTATAAGAAGTTTACATCCGATGTCTTCTTTTAAATTCTGCATCAACTGGCAATTTTTTTCTCGGCATCCCAACTGAACGTTAGTGCGGCAGATACTGAACCGATCGTTGCGACAAACTCTCTCCTCAGCAGAACGACTGCGCTACATCCAGCTCAAGCCTGAGACAAGGCAGCTGGTCAAAATCTGGCACTTGACACAAGTGGCTGTTTTGCGGCGAAACTGATTATTTGTCCGACAAGTGAAGGATCGTAAAAGAAATTTCGTTAAAGCCAGCCAGCGCTCCCGTACGTCCAAAGCAACGCTTTGCAATTTCCGATGATGACGCCAACACATCATCACTGGCACGGTTGGCTTCGTCCTAATCGTGAACCACTCTAAACAGCACGTCTGAGCCACATTCGTCTGTCAATGGTTGTGCTACCCGCTCAATACACTGACCGGAGGCAGCTCCTGGAAGCCTGCCGGCCACAAGTTGTGGTCACGGCTATTTACGGCGATTGTCAGCATTTCCTCTCGGCGATTGTTCGCGCCGAAACACGAAACACACCTCACTTTGAATGCAGTGATCTGTCCGCGCGTCCTTCAAGGCTACGCCAACTCGCGTGACGACAGCACAGTCACTACTTTGTCAATATCTAGCTTTGGCCGCTGCGGACATGTGGTCATTGAGCCGCAAAGACCGGCAAAGTGAGAAAACCAAGGAAAGAAACTCAAGTCTCCACCGTTCTGCTTGACATTCCAGCTCTGTGTAAGATTGTAATCAACACAAGTGGACTGCAAAAGCCCTACGCCAGAGAGGGGAAGCAACTGGTCTGTTTCACAGCCTCCTTGATTTACCAGAGGAACAAGAGAAACATGTTTTTGTTTTGTCTCATTGCGTTACGTATAAGGTTTTCATTTCTTTTTTCTCCGTAAAAATTTTACAAGACAATTGAAAAAATGAAATTGAGTTTTACAATCGGCGCAGCGTTTCCAGTTGAAAACAGTAATCGTTATAATTATCGATAATTATGAGCCGTACAACAATTAAAATCAATAAAGACTTTTTCCTTTGAAAATCCATTGCTTTGCAGGCACGGTAGTCATTTAAGAAGCAATTTAAGAATCCGTAATAAGCATGCGCACACAAGCAGATACAGATCCTAAAGTTTCCTTAGCGGAAATGTCACCCGATTGGTGATGTCGGTGAGTGTTTCGACTAGCACGGTGCTGTCAACGGAATGTTTCAATATTATTGGCCAGCAAACAATGTTTATGATAGACTGGCTCCTACATACTCATCGACCTCACTGTGTTCAGGATGTCACAGTGGTTTATGGAATTAGTTACATTTTCGCTGCAAGATCGTTTTTACTCATATTGGTACGTTCGCTTGCACTGACCTGCCTTTCTGTTATGCACATTGCACACGTAGATGACTAACATAAAGTTATCAAAGAAGGAAAATAAAACCAGAAAATCTATTATTCTCACGTTGACGAATTCGCGCATTATCTTCAATGCGTAAACGTTCTGAAATTGGTTTTGCGTGGCAGACGCAGATAATAATAAATGCCTCGCATGACGACCTCCAACAAAGATCAGGTAGGTTGGTTCTGAATAAACTGTTTCATGCAGATGTGACTTCTCGGCATTCCAGGAATTTAGACTTTGGTCTGAGACAACATTTACAAAACGATATAACAGCATGACGTCACCTTTAGCCTGAAAACGTTTCTCCACCGTCATGTCGTTCAGCTGGTGTACAGAAGACGTTGTGCTGTTGTTAGCTAGATAAAACCTTGTTGTGGGGAGCAGGGCCGGCATTAGCAAGTGCGGGGCCCGATTAGAAGCACTTTTGCGGGGCCCAACCCAGTGACGTGTGTAGAAATTTTTGAGGGGGTGCATCAAGTCATGATGATAGAAATCGGTGATGTTAAAAAAAGACGAGGCCCGAAAGGGTGACGCCAGGACCTCTACAACACAAACTTCAATGAACAGGGCTGGAAAACCAAACGAATCAAAGAATTACAACACTCAATGCCGTCTATCTGGCCAGGCACTTCCATGACCAGAAAGGGTTTTGTGTGTAATACCTTAACCATCTCTGCCTTGCCTTAACGAGGTGCTGCGGAAAAAACTTGGCTAAACATTACTGAAAACAATGACGATTCTTACTAAAGAACTTGATGAGGACGTTAAAAACTGCGCAGTTCACTTGGATTTTCGTTAAAAACCGCGCAGTTCACTTGGAATTGCAACAGACACCACGCCTACAAAATGCTTTGGGGATTTTTTAAAAGATTTGACCTTGCTGCCTGCAAAGACATTTTGAGAGGCCGCAACTTTTTTATCTGAATACTGAGATGATTGTAAAACAAGGTTTTCGTGTATTTTGATGGAAGTAGCAAAGCGAGTTTAAACTGTTTTGAGAGACCGTTGTAATAATTTAAGAACCCTTTTGGTCTCTCAAAATCCCTTGAAAAACACTGGGCCCCCACGCCGGAAATATTCACAGTCTGCTTCGATACAAAGTGCAAATTTGTGTTGGTTCGGGTCCCCTTCGGCGCGGGGCCCGATTAGAAGAAATCGGTCAAATCGGCTTAAAACCGGCCCTGGTGGGAAGAATTGCACATAACCTGTAAAAATGCGGATTGTAAAACGTCAGCTGAAATTGAACTCTCCTTTTCCTCCTCCATGTAAAGGCTACTTTCACGTTACTAACAAGTATTTTTGTATTTCTAATCGTAAAACTACAGCTAAACTTCAGTGAGTCACCTACAGATGAATCGAATGAATAGCAGGTCTGGTTAAACAAAGGACTTTACAACTGAAATTGCCTTTTTACGATGCTTTGGCCATTTCTCAAGTTAGCTCATGTAGTCCATGACGAGCGCACCCAAAATCACGTTTAGAGGCCAACCTATCTACTTGCAAAGGTGTCCAAGACGGTGGATGATGTAGACCTCTTTGGGGGGCAGTCGAAAAAAATGCTCTGAAATTCGGAGAAAATAAAGTGAAATGAAAAAAAGTCTTTGGTTTTGCTTCTTTACAGCGTGCCATGGTCTTTCAGGGTGTGTTTGCCCCAAATATTCTCCGCCATTGAAACTGCCACTGGTTCCAGCCCTACCGAAGACAGCACAATGAGTCCAATCTTTCAGATTTATATTCAAGAACAAGGTCGAGAGGCAAATTGGAAAACGTTATCAACTAGTAACTACTTATTACAAGTTGAAACCTGTTATTAACTACTTATTATAAAAACTAGCAACAACTTTCTGTGTTACACCTGTCCTCCCGAACCCACATTTTATCACAGTCAAAAACGCTTGGTGCGCTTATTTTTTCAAATATTTTATTTACAACTTTGGGACTAGAAAACAAAATTCTAAGAACCAAAACTTAGAGGACAACACTTATCAAATGCTATGTGGTTGCTGTTAAAGCTTCTGTTCAGTTATGGCAACTTTTTGTTATTGCTATCCTGCGGTTATTTTTGAGTTGGTTTCTCACTTGTTCTTTATTATTTCTATAACTTCAAGCGCTATCTAAATCGGTTATTTTCGTGAAAGCCAGAATATTGTCGTATCGACTTTTTCAATATTTTATCTCGGTTAGCGGAAAATCGCGTTCGCAAAATGCAACCAACAGGAAAACCATGTGCAGTGCCCACCTTTGGCCTACGTAGTCAAAATGTGCTACAAAAAAAACTGTGTAATTCGCTACATTTAAAATTTTGCTTGTGACTTGTAGGGCCATGGCGGACTTTGTGCGTGTCAAAGATGGCGCAAGTTGAAAAAGTAAAACTGGCTTTCGCAGGATGCATGATGATGGCGACACCTCGACGGAGCATAAAAACGTTTGGAAGTCCAAGAGACCCCTTTAAGAAGCAATGACGCAACCATTAATGATTGATGAAATCATAATTTACGTTTCGAAATATAACTGTTTTCATCGTCAGAACTTTCAGGTTTCTCTCGGTTCCAATTAGATCCTTGCTTCAAACAACTCTGTGGAATTCTGGCATAAGCTCGCCCTCACCGGCTGTTCAGCTCCTGTTCTATACTTTCTGGAATATGTCTTCGGCAGCAGATACCAAAAGCGTTCGGAACCTCATCGTGTAGCACTAGTTCTCACACTGACATACACGATTGACAGCAAGTCACCAACGCTCGCAATTTGAGCGCTACTTTAATGCATGTTTCACACAACTGAACAATTTTGTAATGATGGCCGCCCTTCATATGCTTTCGAATGGGCCTGGCTCTGTTGCAACACAAAGACAGTGAATCACGGCCTGCTCACCGAAGCATGACTCAAGCCGAACACGTAAGCCGAATTGAACTTGGCTCTTTTCGTATCTTTTTTCAAGTATTAGTGAAGAAGGCCGATTACGATGTTCGACGTAATCTCGGTTTGTCACGAAAATACTGTTGTGATTCAGAAACATACTATTCGCCTGCGTCGTGCCTGCAACATGACTCAGTTTGAACTGACCGGCATTTTCAGTGATTACACAAGAAACTTTAAAATTCAATCTCAACCAGACAAAAACAAAGTGATACGCCATAAATTACGGGCAGATATTTCACATTATTAAAGCTAGAATTGTATCAAATCTGACAGTAGAAGATCCAGACCTGGCGATTTTGGGAGCAATAGTAGTGGGGAAAAAACGGAAGCCAAAATGCCTTGCTTATCATACACAGCGTTACGTGCTCAGTCATCAGATGCAGCACAACATTTACCGATATTTCGTAATTTTCCAGTAAAAAGGCAAGGGAAGAGCAAACAAAAAGGTCATCGACTTTTGTTTTGACTCGAAGATTCACAGAGCACATCAGCGTTGCCCTGTCCGCTTCTTCTACTTCTCCCTATTTTGCCCCTAATGAAAGTTAAAGAGAAAAAACAGGTCATCTTCGTTTAATTTAATTTAATTTATTTGTTTGTGAGCAGACACGAAGTCCATAGTATGAACACACACACTCTGCAGAACGCAGGTTGATAAAATCAGACAATACAGAACGTAGTACAAGACATTGAAGCCG
>Ga0210059_1004902_pt1 | contig 21547 bp, 15 predicted proteins | sample Ectturendosymbi2_FD_188042 | JGI IMG/M metagenome (GOLD analysis project Ga0210059, IMG submission 188042) | Ecteinascidia turbinata endosymbiont from Florida, USA - Sample 2 (SPAdes) (version 2) | ecosystem: Host-associated > Tunicates > Ascidians > Unclassified | place: Key West, Florida...
TCACAAACTTTCCTCTCCACACTGCAAAATCTAAAAGAGCGAGTGCGACCACAGGCGCACCTATCAGCAAGTCGCACATCACAATGAAGCTACTGAAGCGTGGAAAGCGCTCCGACGCGTCCTTACGCATGTAACACGTGGTCACCGCACTTGCCTTGGGTTTGTGGAACCCACAATAGCAATCCAGGGTTAAAAATCGGAGCAAGCCTTAGATGGAAATGCGACAATAATACATTTTTGGCTTTCGTAATTTATAACTGCTTCTAAAAAAATGCAACTTGTATCAACCAGTAACTTTTTTCAAAAAATATTTAAGTTATCTCGGAACATTTCGCGGCCAACGGTTGAGAAACGCTGGGTTAAATCATATTTGAAAATAGAACGTTTGCAAACATCATCAGAGCAGTACACCATCTTTTGCAGTGATAATAAGCACGATTTCAACACAGCTATTTTCAGAGTTCCCACACATTTTTAGAAAACATTTATCCATGCTATTTCAATACCTTTCCAATATTAACTTTAAGAAGTATAATAACATTACTTCTCTTCTTTTTTCAAAATTCTTAATCATAAAACTCGATTTTACGCATTGCATAACACTGCATAAATAATGAAGTGCTTTGCCTTCAGTAAAATTCTGTTCAGACACTTTTGATTCCTTTTCCATTTAGAATTTCCATACTTTTTCAATACCTAATGTAAATTTTGGCCAAATTCAATACTTTTTCAAGGTCTTGAAAGTCAATTTTGAAATTCAATACTTTCAATACTGTGTGGGAACCCTGTATTTTGAAGGTTTGCTCAGGCGATGGACACCAACGGCGCTGTAGACCTCGAAAAGACAATTAACAGGCATTCAAAACTTCCGCACATGTCACAATACAACAGACGCACAGCACTGCCCCCTGCGCTTGATACGGTCCAAACTAAAGCGCACTGATCCCGAGATTCGTGGAAAAAGTTAGTGATGTTCTGCGAAGGGTCGAAACCTTCGTTTTGGGAGATTCATGCTCATGTTGGGGAACGATGCCGGTGTATGGAAGGATGTGATTGGTCCACATGGTGATGGTGAAGCTAATGATAACGGAAGAATCCTGCTGGAACTGTGTGGTAACAACACACTGTTCATCATGAACACTTTCTTCGTGCACAGAGATGTGCACGAGTACATCCGGCGCAGAGATTCGTTGGGTCAACAGTCACTCATTGATTTCTGCATAGTTTCAACTGACTTGTTCCGTTCAGTGTTGGACGTTCGTGTCAGAAAGGAGAGTAGAACTATCGACCGATCATCACCTGGTGGTCTGCAACTTGCATGCGAAAAAGACGATGGTCCAGGAGATTCTACTGTTGGGATCGGAAATCCCGAGCGGCATATGCGCAAAGCTTCGCACCGTGGCAGCAAGCAACAATAGAGATCATGCGTCGCAATCTCTCTTATTATTGCTTGCTAGCGCTACATATATAATGGTGTTATTCTTCACGCACATCCCGTTCGTGGTGAATCACACAATCAACGCAACACCACCGGAGAGGTTGCAACAATACTTAATAAAGTGGGAGGTCCTGGATGACAAAAGATGTAAAAAAGACCTTTGCGGACAGTGGATCGTCCTTGCTCCAGGAACTCCCGGAATGCACAGAGGACGCGGAGATGGATTTGTGGCTGTTCAAAGCAGCTACAGCTTTATCTATTGCTCGGAGGGTTTCGGAAATGTTCGGGTAAACGATCGGGCGTCTCGGGGCAAATTTCTCAAAGACCTTTTGAACCCAGTCACTATCACACCATCAGACGCACGAGATATATTTTTGGGAGGGAAATATTTTCACTGCATCCGAGTGTCCTGGAAGTCAAACCACTGCAGGTTGTGATGAAATCCGACCTGAAATGCCCAAAGCCATGAATCGTAGGTTCTTTGGCTGACTCGTGCGTGTCAAGTGGCCTGGTGTTCTGGGAGATCACAGAAAGGTTGAAATACTGGGGTGATCACCCCCATACACGAAGTAAGACAGGAGTGAATGCAGTAACTGCCGGGGTATCTCCCCCATAGCCTCCCAGGAAAAGTATACGCCGAATGCCTTGAAAAGAGATGCCGCGATCATAATTGAATCAAAGCTGGATGATGCCCAGTGCGCTTTTCGTCCTGGCCGTAGCACTACAGATCAAATTTTCGGTCTTCACCAAAATGTTGACAGATCTTGGGAGTATGCCAAAAACTTTCAAAGACATGTTTTGTCGACCTCGAGAAATCATACGACCGGGTTCCTTGTGAAAAGCTTTGGGGTGTGTTGCGTGTGTACGGTGTTGAAGGCTGCCTGTTATTGTGCGTCAAGTCACTGTATTCCTGCTCAGACATGTGTCCGTGTCGACGGAGTTAAATCACAACTATTCAGCGTTGGTGTTGGACTCAGACAAAGGTTTGTGCTGTCACCGCTCCTTTACAAAGTCTACATGAATTGCATAGACAGTCACAACGGAGTCGGCCAGGGCGACACTGTTGCGGGCTGCAGGAACAACCGTTTGTTTTTATTGACGATTTGGTATTGCTAGCATCTTCATCAGGGTCTTCAGCATGTGAGACAAATGACCGAAATTTCTTAGCGAAAAAATACAGCCTCAGAGTAGTATTCACGAGTGACGCAAGTAGTATTCACGAGTGACGCAAGTAGTATTCACGAGTGACGCAAGTAGTATTCACGAGTGACGCAAGTAGTATTCACGAGTGACGCAAGTAGTATTCACGAGTGACGCAAGTAGTAGTCACGAGTGACGCAAGTAGTATTCACGAGTGACGCAAGTAGTATTCACGAGTGACGCAAGTAGTATTCACGAGTGACGCAAAAGATTAAGCATGGACTGGTGAAGCAAACGCAGTTCTGCAGCAGCTTTGCAACAGATATGAAGCGGTAAGCACAGGTGAAACCAGAGTTTGTGCTGAAGTAGCAGGTTGTCAGTTCCGACCGCTGGTCAGCGGAAATTTCAATTTTAAGTTTTACACCCCATAATATTTAGATGCTGCAAAAACGTTTTTTTCAAAGAGTGTTTTTGACATAAGCTCAAGATCCCAGAAGGAGGCAGTCAAAACTGATATGCAAAAAAGATAAAAGAAACCGTGTTTCGCGATTAGCATTATATTTAAACCGATGGCAACCATTATCTGGTCACAATGACCGCTTCATGTCACGTACATGTCGCCGTGGCTTCACGAAAGGACGTGTTTGCTCGCACATCTGCAGTGATCGAGCGATAGAACTCTCGGAGGAACGAAATAATTTTTCTCGTTCGCTTTTCAACAGTTCAAAATGTCAAGGATTCTTGGTCGTATTCTCGCAACATTTTTTCTGAAATTCGTAAAAATTCCGTCATCGCCAACAGATGCAAATAGCGACAATTGCCAGGGGGGGACGTTTTGTGGGGGCTGCTAGAAATAACTTAGGTTCGGGCGTCAAACGTAAGGCAGGGGTTTTTAAGGCGTTTTATGGACCCGATGCGGGTCCCTAGAATCAGAGAAAATTATCATCGGGTCCCTAAAATCGGAGAAAATCGGGTTCCTGCAGATCCAAACCGGGCTTCTAACATTTTCCTTAAAAAAAACCCTGCGTAAAGAGAAGTTCTTTTGAAACGTCGTCTTTCTTAGGAGCTCATTCAACATCCTCATCAACACCGACGTCACAAAGACTTACTGCGGTCCCGGATGTTGTACATCATCGCGACGAAGATGTAATCGACCAGGTCAAGCGTGACGCTGTCGGCGAACAACGCATCCCACAATACGAGCAAGTCCTGAAGGTCGAACTCGCGACCGAAGAGCAGCCGGATCCAGCGACTGGAAAGTACGTTGAACGCGAGGGTCAAACAACGAGTTGCTCAATTCTCATTTTCTGCGGCCCACCAAGAATCGATTCTCATTTTCTGCGGCCCACCAAGAATCGATTCTTATTTTCTGCGGCCCACCAAGAATCGATTCTCGTTTGCCGTCCGTCAAGAATCGATTGCTTGCCGACCCTGCGTTCGACCCCAGGAACCGAGAAAACTTGGTTGAAAGCGAAACAAAGGAGACCTCTGCAGTGTACAGTAACCTTGAAACGATCGTCAACAAGTTCTGCACAGAACAGCCTACTGCAGGGGTTCCAAATTGGGGTCTGCGGACGACGGGGGGTCTGTGACGACTGCACAGGGGCCCAGTGAACAGGGACGCCGGAACAGCGGTAGGGCACGGAGGCGTAAAAGAGTTAAGGGAAATGGGAACTTGTAAAAAACAAAAAAATCGTTACCAAATATGCTTGTTTCTGTTTAGCAACGATGTTGATTTAAAAAACAATACCAGAATTTATAAAAAAACATTCTGAAGTTTCTGGGTGCGCGAATAGCTGCAATAAATTTGTTTCGATTCGATCTTGATAAGCCATGAAATTACCTATGATACTGATATGAATAAAGGCACCTCCCCCCGCTGCCCGCCTTTTGAAAGGTCAGGCGGGAAAATATCCCGTCATATCTCCGCTCTCCGGCGTCCCTGATATTACCTATGATGTTGCAATGTAAGGGCAACTGTGACCCCGTTCCCCCCCTGTCATAGGGCAGGGGGGTGCAACATCCCCGTTATGTACTCCCGTTCCGGCGTCCCTGTCATTGAAGATATGACAATAACTAAAATGTTAAACATAACATACACTGAACAGCATGTAAACTGTCACAAACAATTCCCGCAGTTATTCGGATTTGAAATGCTTCATATTTTATGAGTGCCATCAAGTTGCAGTTAAGTGAAATTGGTTCTGGACGGTAAAAAGAATGTGCAAATTTTAATCATTTTAACATCATGTGCAGCAAAACTATTCAACAAACTCATCCACAACCACCAGTAACTTGGCTGTGAGCATTTCCACACAGCACTCACAGTCCATAAACTTGCGGAATGATTTGCAAGCGATTCAAGTGATGATAAAGTTCTTGGTCGAAGTAATGGAGCAAACTTTCGTTGATGTGATTGAGTTTGTTGGTGATCTCCAGAGAGGTGCGGGTTTGAACCTGGAACATCGGGATCCATAGATTTAAACGGGTTGCTGACTAATGCTTTCGAAACCGCCATTTCATTTGCATCATTATCAAGACATGCTTATTGTTAAAAATAATTGTTAAAGCAAAAAGTAAACTACAAGCAGATGTAACACCCAACAGCCGTCAATGTTTACATTCAGGACACGATGGGAACAAAAATCTACAACAGAGGAATGTACTTTCGTTTTGTCTCAACCAAGTACCGATTGTGTGTCTACCGGTACCACAAAACAACCGGTACAACTCAAGAAGAACTGACCAATATGGATAAAGTTATTTAAAATGTAGACCCACAACAAAGGTGCGCAGGTTTTGCGAAACTGCAGTGCGAAAAACTGAGCTCCGATTATTTATCTGACTTTTCTTTCCATGCGACTGTCGTGCACCTCGGGCGGCTGCTGGAAAGGTGTGGTGGGGATCGGAACGTCCGGTTTCGCCTCGCTGCTCTCGTTTGTTCGGCTCTCTGTGACGGCATACCAGGCGTTTGTTGCCTCCATCAGTTTGTTGAAGATCGAGCTGGAATTATAAATTTGCGCTCGGAATTTCAGAAGACGTGCACTTCTGCGTAATTGTTTTTGTTGCGTAACAATATGCAATCAGGCGATGAATTTCACCCTTTGAATAAATTACACGTTTGCGATCAAATCACAACGTTGATGAATGACATCGGAACGCTGACGAAAGATGACATCAGCATTGACGTAAGCAACGCTGCTGAAAAGGTGGTTTAATTTTTTAACGAAACTCTTGAGAAAGCTACACTTGTGTTGTTGTGGTGATGGTGGAGGCACAAATGAGCGGGTCTGTAGAAAACTGAACGATGATGGGAAAGTTTATTTTGTAAAATCGGAAAGGAAAGCAATATTTTCACACGAACCTACAGCAGGTCTGGGAACGTTAGAGTTTTTCTTAAGCAAATATTGTAGAAATTTGCTTCGGAAGGCGATGGTCCAGTATATGATTCAAAACATACAGAGCTTAGGTTTTCCAGCTGATTCATGTTACTCGCGCTGTATGCAAACATTTTTATCGTCTTAATTTCAAGGCGAAACACAATGTCAATTTTCGCTGATGCCGAAAATCATTTCCGCGTATACTTTCATGCGTTTCTTGAGGAAGCAATACATTTTTCCGAACGGCTTTGCAAAGATTCACTCACTAGGCGTCGTGTTCCAAATAATTTTCGTCCAATATCTCCGTCACAAGATCCCTGCAACAGCGTAATGTCAAAATTTAAGAAACATGTAGACCTGACCATCGCTGCTCGGAACTTACGCGAAGTAGTTTTGCTACAAATGAAACAATTATACAACGAAGATTTGAAACCTTGTCATATTTATCCAAGCCTGTATATCTGAACGGTTTGCATAAAAACAGTCAAGGACATGTTCAAGCAAAGAAGACGACTAGAGCTTCAATAAAATGAACAAAATGCACCAGATCACATAATCACAAGATAAGGTACTCTCACATGCTTACCTACCCCATACCAAGTTTAACATAAATGATCATTCACCATGAGATTCTGTTTGAATACGACAGTAGGTCTAAAGACGCGCGGTGTTGCGTGAAATCGATTTCCTGTTAGAAAATTTGCTGATGGATGCAAACACTATCTTTGTGGAGACTAGGTACGTGAATCATAGTTCTGTTGACAAATTCCAATGCGTCAAGACAAGAGGGTCAAGCTCGATTGACGCGCAACAAACAGCCATCGGCACGCAATAAACTGCTTGGGACTCAGCCACTTGCGCATTCGACACGTCATAATCGCAACGATACCTGCTTGCTGCAGCAGTGGAACAAAACAAACTGAAGAGTTGCAAATGCAACATTGCTTGTCGTTTGTCACTTACGGTAATTCCCCCACATCTCTGGCATGCGCAGCACCTTGGAGATCGCTGTGCAAGACGAACACGAGCGGCGCAAGCAATTCGTGCATGCCTTGCCGGTACGAGAGGCTCTCGTGCACTCGAGCGTAACAAAACAGAACGTTCGCCATGACGTCATGGATTTTCGCGGAATGGTAAAAGTCGACCTCGGGACAGCTGTTGGAAAGTAAGGGTCGTTTGTGCAGAGGGAAGGTTTGTTAAAAAGAAGAGTATGCCCGGCAAGAAACTCCCGGCATTTAAGCTCAAAACGCACACCTCAAAGTACAACAGGTATACAAATTGAGAACGCAACGATAAACTGGTGTTACGTCCACTGGTTGCAGGTCATTCGAAACAAGTTTGATGACTTTTTTAAACAAAATTGTGTTTCTTTATTACGCACTTGCTCTGGGTCACAGTCATAAGCGCGTGGCAACACTTGGTCTTAACAAAAGCGCTGTGTGGAAACATAAAAGTAAGTTTCGTCAGGAGTAAAATGTTTTCATATCAAATTTTTTTCAACACACTTGGATGAACTCACGTTCGTCGCACGTCGCGCTCGATCAAAGATCTCAACTCGCTGTTTTTAAAATATTGTGACCAAGTGCTCTGGAACAAAAAACAATTCTGTGATCGCTTTCTAATATTCTGATGTCTCGTTTAACAGTTAACGTTCGGTGATCATAACTGTGTTCGCAGGTCGAAGAAGACGATGTTTGGGGGTGTTTCAGAGGATACGCATTAAATTGAAGTGTGGGACTTTTATGATTTCATTACGTTGATGTCACAAAATCATTTGATATTATTACATTTAAGATCGCTGGTCTTGATCGTGGGATTGCGGAAGCGAAGACTATTTCGAGCAGGTATTAGTGCAGTTACAAAGAATGAAAACAACTACAGCCACAAAAAGGAGCATGTGTACTTACAAAAATTCCACCGTGTGTTTATTGGCGTTGGTATCACGCAGAGAGAAACATAAAAATCATAAAACTTTATTTAAAATCCAGTACAGTCGCTATCAGATCAGATCGCGAACATGTGCGTGCAAGAAAGAAGGCCAAGCTTCCAATTTTCACGAAATCTTTTTCTACCAACACAGCTTCTTGTTTATGTCAACTCATTGCATCTGAGAACCAATAAACACAGTCCCACCATAACCTGTGTATTGTGACGTCAAGAAATACGTGGCGCCCTGCGAAGGGTTAAAACTAACACAATCCATTTGGGAGATTTCAGTGCACGCTTTGGGAACGTTGCTTGTGGAAGGATGTGATTGGTGATTGGTCGGTGATGCTGATGACGTGATTGGTCAGCATGGTGATGCTGACCGAAATTATGAGGAAGACTCCTGCTGCAACGTGTTGTGTGTTTCACGTGGCTAGCACTTGTATCGAATAGAAACAAACATGAGAAAGGATTCCAATAAAAACTCAATGAAATGCACGCACCAAGCGCTTCAAACAAGCACACCCGCAAGCGCAATAGCACACGTAATTGTCACGTAACACTAACAATGCAACCATGAACACTTTCTTCCAACATCAAGATTTGCAGTTGTAGCTTCATCTGCTGCTCAGATACGTGGATGGACGGTGTTGCGGCCAGTGGCCCAACTATATGGACAAGTACGTACGGACTGGAACCAGTGCTTTGTAATAGACTGCTCATTGAGCCATCCGGCTGGGCACAAACCGTTCACAAACGACTTTCGGTGTGACGTATAATGGCATAAAAGTAACCTTGTGGTGGAGGCAAGAGGTGAAGTATTCTATTCAAACAAAGAAAGTAGCGTACAAGGCTTGGCTGCGGACCAAACTCGACTCTTCTTACCGCGGATGCAAAGAAGGTTCGGCATTGTTTCTGACGCCGTGGCTTGTACGCCACTTTCTCTGCTCGAATAGCAACTTTCATCTTTTGGTTACACCACATGGGGCCACTTTTTTGTCATTATTCGCCAAACCGAGTCGTTTCCGTCCACATACCCGAGCAAGAGATTAAACTACAACTGCCACTCCGCCTCTGTGCATTCCGCCAGCTCTCTCACTTACATCTTTTTTTCCACCAGGGCCTCTGTTGCGATCGGAAAGCCCGAGTGGCATATGTGCAAAGCTTCGCACTGTGACAGCAAGCAACAATAGAGTTCACCCGATAAGATCACTCTATTATCGCTTGTTCGCGCCACATATATTTGGGTGTTGTTCTTCGCGCTCATTCCGTTCATGGTGAACCGCGCATTCAGCACAACGCTAACTGAGAGGTTGCAACACCTCCCACTTTATCCGGTAGGTCAATGGTTCTTAACCTTTTCTCTACCACGCCTCCCTGAAGTATTTTTCCTGTGTTTCAAGCCCCCCTGACTTTAAATATGTAAACTGGATGGAACACACCCCCTATTAAAAACCTTTTATGCTGTGGGGCGCATTTATTGGTGCCCATCTGGGGGGAGGTGTGAGCCCCACTTAGGAACCACTGCAGTAGGACTTCTTGGTCCCGTACATTTGCGTAGGACCTGTTGTTTTTTTGAGATGTAAGTTGCAGACCACTAGGTGGTGATTGGCCCACAGTTTCTCACAAGCAAAATGCAGGTTCACAGCATTTATGTCATAAATCACTTGTGATGTAATTCATATTTACAAAATTAAACAAGAAAATAAGAATTGTAACTAATTTTCCTATATATTTATACAACATAAAATTCCCCAGTGACTTTTCCAGGTTTGAATCAAAACGTTTATAGCATGAAATCACAGGAATGAGTTACAAAACATACAGATCAAGTATTTTTATAATGGGAAGTTCATTTTTACAAAATGTTTAAGGCTGTAAGATTTTCCACTGCAAAATCTGTTATTTCAAATCCCAATACACAATTCGGACAAAACATCAATCCAGGTTTCACTCCTTAGCATCATTTTTTATCTAAAGAACAATTAAGCAAATACAGTTGAGCAGATGGATACCGAAATAACTAACATACAATTCAACACTTTCAGTGGTAAGAACAGATGAGCATTCCATTAAAAAAACAGGTCACCAACCAAGCTCTTTGCAAATGAAATGGTGCCTTATCACATGTACGTGTGTATCTATTGTACCAGTCAACTTCGAACTGAATATTAGCAAATGATTTCAAAGCAGATACCTTGTCACTTTGCGACAAAGGATTCTCCTCCTCAATGTTTTGAGAAAATCTCTCATTTCTGGGATCAGAGGCAAGTGATTGTTTTAGCTCTTCATATTCTTGTCTGGACACTTTGATTGTTGGACTCCATTGTTCAATATCAGCAGGCAAGCATTCCAAAAACACCTGCAGACAGTTAAAAGCTCTAGGTTTTCTGTACGGTTTTGAGGAATCAGCCGACTGTTCTCTACTTTCCATATTTTTGCTATGATTCAAACCCACACATATCTATAGTCAAATAAGTACTTACCACAATGGGGGTAAGCAGGGAATTGATAAGCAAATTATTAATAGTGTGAATTGATTTCACATAGAATTACACATCCTCAATAGCAATTTTGTGTGAAATTGATTTCCTATTAAAAATTTGCTGATCAATTCCTTGCTTACCCCATCGTGTAGAGTACTTACTTGATCATCTGTAGAATCAGAATTAAGTATGCCAATGGTTAAGCAGCCATGGCTTTGAAATAAGAAAATACTTCATAAATTTATCACAGTAGAGTAGCATGTTTCGATTTCAAACTTGTTCACTCAGATTAGAGTTTAAAATAATCATTTCTGAAACAAATGTCTGAAGGATAAAGATGAAAACAAGGTCAGAGTTGCTGCAGTTGTATCAACATAAACAAAACAAAAGTTTTTAAATCCTTGTATGAGTTCTGAAAAGCACCTAATGTCAGACAAACTTTCACTTGATTTGAGTTTATCGCTGCTAATACTAAACAGATTCATGCAGGTTAGGGTCAAGAACTAGGATACCATAAAACACTATTGGTCAGGTTATCTCATCAAGCAACCCTCGACATTTATTTTCTTCTCATGATTTGGAGGTAATGGATGATCTGTAGTTGAGTGTGGAGTTGTAATGGGACTATAATTTTGAATGGGGTTGCAGTATGTTGAAAATGAAACTGTGCCAGGGTTGTCGCAACTTTTTCACGTCCGATTCCAAACAGACATCTTTGCTCCAACACAGTTCATATAATAAAACACAAAAAAAACATCTTTTTATCTCTACCTGGGATACACACTATATCAGAAATTGTTACCAGTTGATCACATACATCAACCAAAACCGAAGTATGATTTTCAACTTACATATGTGAAATTGCCACATTTAATTCCAATCAAAAATAAGTTGAAAGCACAGGCACACAGTGCAGAGTGAAGCAGCAAGATGCTCTACATTTCAAAAATGGAAAGTTACATGTAAGTAACCTTACTGTGATCAAAGATCATGTCTTAATACACATTATTTATAAACTACTCCCTAGTTCGTATAAGATTAATCACAAACTGATCATACTGTAACTCAGTATCTACTTGCAATACTACCCAATGTTTAGTTTACTGCAAGTTATTTTCAGAATTCTCAGATGTCCAGTCAAGCAACTGGTTGGCTGGGTATCCAAAAATTGTTCTTGCAAGAAGTAATCAACAAATGGCAGCAAGTACTAAAACCAAACATTTTGTTTAGTGTATCAGAACCAGAGTTGCAAGTCGGGCTGGGCTTTTCGGGTTAGACTGGGTTCAGGCTTAAGCTTGTCAAAATCTTTCAGGCCGATTTCAGGCCTGCATACATAAGTTTTTATACCATTCGAAGTATAGTCAAATGGGTAAAAAAAACAAATTTTAAGTTTGCAATATCTTTACAACAAGCTAAGGTATTTTCTTGGTATTTTGATAGAAGGTAACCCTCATGCCAAAGTATATTGTGACATGGAAAGTTTTTTCTTCTCTCTTCCCAATGAAAAATTATAATAAAAAAACACTAGTTTTTTTTAATTATAAAAAAAAATTGTTTTTTTACCCAGGCGAAGGGGTAAAAAAAAACTTTTCCTGGGTAAAAAAAACTACTGCTTTTTCATCCATAGTTTCCTGTATTCTGTACATTAAAAGTAATCCACATTTTTCACAAGTAATTAACCAACGGAGACTTGCAATGATTTATTTACAATGCTTTCATGCAAAAACAGGAGATTACAATAATCACTTCAGTTCAAGCAGTCTTGAGCAGGTCATCGGTAATATTTTCCAAACGTGCAGAAGTTGACAAACTTTTGGTACACTATGCTCTCCCTTAAAAATTAAACAAGCGTTTCCTCTGCCTGCATCTATAAGTATTTTCTGGTCTGGCCCATGAAAGCAATACTTAATGTATGGAAAAGAATATTCATGTCTTTCACAGTGGGCCAATTCCACAACAAGCAACTTGCAATAGTTGTACTCTCACTTTTATGGAAAAAGTTTATATCTCCATACTTGTCGGTGTTTTATCATCAACATCCTCAAAACTTTTTAAAGTTGTTTCCAGGAGTCAGCTTTAATGCTTGGTCAAAAAAGCAACATAAATTTTCCCATATTTACTCCTTAATCATTTTTATGTTTTCAGCTTTACGCTTATACGTAGTATTTAGGAAACTTTAACTGATCACTTAGTGGTGCATTGGTAACTGGTTCAACAAACACACTCCTCATTTGATTCGACTTTCTCTTTCAACTTGCCTTTCTTCTGTTTCTCACTTTGTACTTAAAAAAACGTTTTGTCTGTAATGACTTTTCCTTGCATAAACGTTGTCTTTTTTGGAGGTGAAATTTCAAGCTTGCCTGCCTTTAGACCTGAAAATAACCTCAAGAGATGTTGTTTCACTGTCTTGAGGTACATACATATGTCAAAAAAAATTTTATTTGGTAAAGAAAAACTTTCATTGTTTCAATCTAACTAAATGCATCTGGTTCCATCAATTTCTGTATGCAATTAAATACTATTTTTTATCAGCTGGCCTTTAAAGGTAAACCTGGTGTAGTGTGATTCCAGAAAAAAGGACTCCTACAAACCTGCCATTGTTTTTAGCCGCACAGTACTACTGTGATGCAGTTTAAAAAATGCAATTATGATGTAGTTTCATCACCACTGTTTTATTACTTTCTGGACTACACCCTGGGTTTTCCAACTGAGGGTCATGGAGGCTTTGGAATAGGAGCATGGGTGTGGTAGCAACATACTGTTGAAAATCACGATAATTGCAAATAAAGTTTTTTTACTGTTTGTTGGGTTGGATTGTGAGGTTGGCTGAGATTGTCTGGGGTAAAAAGTTACTAGATTTTTTCCAAAGTCAATACATCCATTTGGGGTAAAAACGAACTAGCCCATAAAACACAAAATGTAAGGCTGCCAAATTTTTTATTGGTATGGGTATGCAGAAACATGCATTACCAAAGCACTTGCCAACTTTGACATGTTTACACTAAGTACTTCTAAAGCAGCATAGAAGTTTATGAAATTTATTTGAAACTTTTAGTCCTATCCAATATCAACATCAATTTTCAAGCAAACCTTATTTGAGGATTTAGGTTGGAACAAATGTGTTACAAACAATGTCTCAATGAATACCTCTGTAGCACCAATTCATTTGAATTCATCAAATTCATTTGACACCAATTCAATTCATTTTTTTTCTTTTCAATAGTCTTTAAAGGGGTTAGTTACTTTTTACCCCAACATTACGGACATTTTTTTTATCCCACTTGACTATAACGATTTTTTTTCTTGAAGTGCATTTGTTCTGCTCACTGCGCTGACTTCTGTGAGTGAAGTGATTGTGCTTTTTCTTCAGCTAATTCTATTTGCAAACACAGCTGCGTTCTTTTGTTCTCTGCTCGGATTAGTCTCGCACTCATTTTTAGAAGGCCAGAGTGGTGAGGAAATTAGCACGCGATGGCATTGCGTCGAAAAGATCAATCACTTACATGATTCTTTGCTTGTGTTAAGAAACGATGGCCTACAATCCGGCTTTTCATGCTTATAGCGGTATCCTAAATAGTTCCTGTTATGCTTAGAGCACCATCGTGGATAGTTTCATGACAGTTTTTTTATGTTGAGAAACATTACATTCCACAGTATTAGAATTGAATAGCAAGCTGAGTTTGTGTTTATTGAAGTTAATGTTCTGGTCAAGGTGGTTTGCTATTTTGGGTGTGATAAAACTGTACCTGCAGCTACACCTGCACCCAGCGTTTTTTGATACGCCCATGATGGCTCAACACCTAAAAATAAACTTTATGGTATGCAGATTGACATCACATTGAGTACAATTCTTCAATTTTACAGAGCTTAGTTTGGCGTCCGGCTGCTTTTGGAGATTTTCAGAAAAAAACACCTAAGCGCACGTGGCTTTGCGCGGGAAATCTCCTCTCCTGTACGGGTTACGGACCTGGTTGAAGCGTCAAAAGATGCGGCAAGTCTTGTAGTCTGCACTCGAAAAAATAATTTTTGCTTGGGGGGGTGGTTTTTTTATGAGTAACATCATAAGTGGAGGACTTTTAGGCCACCTTGGCCCACTTTGCCTGCCCCTGACCGCCAACTGTTACGTGGTAGTATTTCGCTGATGTTTTTACTGGAAACTAGGCTACAATCCAAGTCTTTTGATACTTTGGAATGACCTGCTGGGGTTTCAGGTTCAAAAGTTATGATCTAAACTAGTGTAAATATTTGACTAATTAGATAATTAATTTGTTTATTTTAGATCATAACTTTTGAACCAGAAATGTTAGAAAGTCGATCAAAGGCTCAAAAGACTCGGACTTGATCCCAGTTTCCGATGAAAACTTGCAGCGAAACACTTTGGTCTAGAGGTTGGGCCCTAGGCCAGGCAACATGAGCCAAAATGACCTCAAAACTACTTAACTTATGACGTCACTCACAAAAATCTACAGCCCCCAACTAAAACAAATTTTTTTGAGTGCAATCTACTAGACTGGCCGATCCGTTTGAGCCCTTAAACAGCTCTCTAACGCAATTGGCGGAAGAGCTAGGGCGTTGGTAAGGCAACCGAAAACTGCTGGTTTTTAGGCCGAAATCGAAGTACGAATATATCGTACGCCGGCTCTCAAAAGGTTAACTCTTATACTATTGTGCATATCTTGACTCACTCTAAATTTGACTTTGGGGCAAATTGAGCTTTAAACTAACGTTGGGCTTGGGTCAGGTTCGGGCTTTAAAATGAGACCCATTTACAACTCTGGTCAGAACAAACAGTTTGCAGTTGAAAAGAAATTCACCCACTGATGCACAAACTTTTGCATCATTCAAACATTTCTAGAGAGGGACACAATTATTTTGACTGCTATGTCACAATGCAAAAATATATTCAAGAGGGTATTACATTTAGACAAAGTCTGAGAACACAAAAGCCTGATAAGATTTGCCAGAAAAGCTCAGCCAATATTGTGTAACTACATCTTTCATAAAAATTGAATTGGCAAATGTAATCGCACAAGTTGATTTCTGAAATAAGTTAACTAAAACAAGTATAACAACTGAAAGGTTAAAATTTTTACGTGATCGTAAGATTTTACATCACTTATATGCTGATTAATAATTATTGTTTGCATTCTTTACATACTTTGCTATTTCAATTTCACGTAGAATTCATGCATTGAATCATCCAGCTTTGTTATGCAGATCTTTTCAATACGTTTTAGTATGCACAGCAAAAGCTCTTTTTCATGTTGATTGTTGGTGTAAACATCACATGATAGCCATTGTAATCTTTGTGAATGCCAAAAATTTACTGGTGTGTTATATTCAAGCATGGGCTAAAAGTATGTATGGCACAAAAATTGATATAAGCATGTTTTAATGAATAACTGCACACTGAACAAGGTGGTTGGAAAAAATTATACGGGATAAACATACAGTGAAATCATCACCCACCCTCCAGCACACACTGCGAAAGTGACAGCTTCTTAAACTGTCCTTAAATGCACGATTTCGCAATTGTTCCAAGAGATTTTGAGTGGATTCACTATCTTCAAAATACAACTTCCACTGCTTCATATAACTTCGAGCAGTGTTGACATCTGGCAGTATCTTGGGGTTTGCCTCATCAGAATCTTTGTCAGCCTTTTCCGATTCAGATGCTGGTTCCATGGCAATAGCTAAATTAACCTCTACAAAAAATAAGACTTTTTCAATTAAGCTTATTTTATAAATAATTCTTTTCCCACAACATGCGATTAGTCAAAGACATCAACCCTGTAACAGGATTTACTAATCATTTTAAACATTGGGCCATTCCATGCTAATTTGTAATTTAAGATTTTTTGTAATCATATGTCATGACACCTTTTTATTTGTACTTTTTCCTGAAGAGTATAAAAAATGATAAAGATTAAAAAAAATTTTCGAAATTGCTTTAACGCTTGGAGTTACTGCGATGTGAAATTTTGGCCACTAAAGGGAGATTTTTCCCCCGCTTTGTAGAAAATTGGTTGCCACATGAATACTAGGGCAGCTGAAAGCATGAAAATTGGTGCCAGTTTTTTTAGGTCTGGGAATCCATTTTTGAAGTCAAAATTACCCAAAAATGAGTCCTTTAGGGTGTAAATTCATCTTGAAAAAAATTTCATGCACACACTTTGGCCGCAAATATGGGGATGTTGGCAAACAGTTGCAAAACATTTTTTTGCTCATACTGTAGTATACAGCATATATTTTGACAAAATGATATTTTTTTTATTTACTATTAATTTCTACCAAAAATATCAAGGTCAGTGTAAAGTCATGAAATGCTGAAAAACCAACTTTTCACTATACACATATATACTGCCTTACAGCTGATTTACCAATTACCAGTGATTCTAAATTAACATTTCTAATCATTTTTTAAGTTGCTTGATGTAACTCTTCACTGTTCTAAATTATGGAATGTCAGAGTTTTTTAGTTAGACGTAAGTAATATTTGCCCTAAATTGTGTTCTAACATTCATCCAACATTCCATAAATTAGGGTTACGCTATAACAACACATTATGACTGAGGAGATGTACATAACAATTAAGCTTATAATGTCTTCCATCAAAGTGTTAGTACATCAGTCAAGAGCACACATCACATAAATATAACCATTGTGCTATAAAAACACAGTGAAGTAGCCTGTAATTCACATTCCTCCTGGAAAACATTTAGAAATACCAATGGAGTTATGTATCCTTCAGGATAAACATAAGCATCCTGGACAGTGAAAACAATGGACTACAGAAATACTACTGTACATGCAATATGCATTCATACTTTATACAACACATTTCAATTGCACATGCTTACACTGTATGCCAGCATGGATGAAATATTAAAAAGCATATAACATTAATAAAAATATTTGGGATGGATGCCGAAAAAAATTTTTCAAAAAATTTCTTGGTTTAGACAGAAAACATGGCTGTATTTCCAAACATTTTGTTCTCAAGACTAACATTTATGAACTTCTAAAAAAAATCACAAATCAATGCAGAAGAGTTGGCTCTAACAAATTTCTTTTGTCTGCTCTATGACATCACAAGTGATATTCACATACAGAGCTGCAGAAAGTGTGGAAATCGGGAAGGAGCGTCCTGGGAAATTGTACATGCTCGCGGGAAATTAACCAGCTGCAAGTCATTTAAAATCAAATAATGTGCCAAGAAATGCAAGAAAACCACATAATGGACTGTACGAATTTTTCTATCCAGTCACAGTGGTCCAATACCTGGCCTTGTGACGCAACAGTTACCCCTACCTAACAATAGTGGTCTTATGCAGTCACTGGTCTCATACAGGGTTGCCAATTTGAAATTTTTCAACCAAATTTAAAATTCAGGCTTTCTTTGACGCACTTGGCTTTTTTTGAAACTCAGAAATACCAGTCAAAAACTGATCTGGGCTTTTTCTTTTTTATTTTTTTTTAGTCTGAAGGACTTGGCTCTGGCTAAACATTGTCTGAGCTGCATATTCATTACAAATCACTTCTGACGAGAGTCTATGACCATGAAGGGTGCAAAGAATTTACTGCTGCACCTAATCATATTCGATGTGTTTAACTCTTTGGCATCCGGATGCTTTCAGGGATTTTCGGAAAAAAAACACCTAAACGCACGTGGCTTTGCGCGGGAATTTCTCTGGTCCTGTATGCTCTACAGACCTGGTAAAAGTCTCAAAAGACGCGGAAAGTCTTCTAGTCTACACTCGAAAAAAAATTTTTGCTTGGGGGGGTGGTTTTTTTGGTAAGTGACGTCATGAGTGGAGGACTTTTAGGCCACCTTGCCTGGCCCTGGCTGCCAACTGTTAGGTGGTAGTATTTCGCTGAAGTTTTTATTGGAAACTAGGCTGCAATCCGAGTCTTTTGATACTTTGGATGACCTGCTGGGCTTCCAGATTCAAAAGTTATGATCTAAACTAGTATAAATATTTGACTAATTAGATAATTATTTAATTTGTTTATTTTAGATCATAACTTTTGAACCAGAAATGCTATAAAGTTGATCAAAGGCTCAAAAGACTCAGAATCGAGTTTAGTTTCCAATGAAAACTTCAGCGAAACACTTTGGTCTAGCGGTTGGACCCTAGGCCAGGCAACATGAGCCAAGTTGACCCCAAAACTACTTCACTTATGACGTCAGTCACAAAAAATCCACACCCCTAACCAAAAAATTTTTTTGAGTGCCATCTACTAGACTGGCTGATCCGTTTGAGCCGTTGAACAGATCTCTAGCGCAATCGGCGGAGGAGCTAGGGCGTTGGTAAGGCAACCGAAAACTACTGTTTTTTAGGCCGAAATCAAAGTACGAATATATCATAGACTGGTTCTCAAAGTGTTAATGAGAAACAAATGTACAACAATGTATTTGCGGGGAAAGAAATCGCTTATAAGAATCTGAATTGCATTTTATCGATGTTTCTGATGAGTTGTACTATCCATTTTTGTTTGGTTATGCATGCCTTAGTGTATGTGTAGCCTGCGTGTCTTAGGGCTGCTATATGGTTTATTTTGGCGTTTTTGAGACAAGGTCTCCTTTTTTGGCAAACCTGGTCACGTTTCGTAAACTCGTAATGGCAGCGGAAAGCTGTTAGTTTCAATATTGCTGCTCTGATAACACATGTAATCAGAGGACATTGAGGGCAAGGCCAACACGCGCTTAAAACTACATGCATGTATTCGAGCAAACTTCATTGCGTTAGATAGCAGAGTAGTCAGTGGCGCTAGCATCAGCTGGAAGCTTTTGAATACATTCAGAAACACGACGCCATAATCACTTCAAATGCTGCACCGCTAGCAAATTAAAACCACTTTTAAGGCGCATGCGACTCCCAGCAGTCTTTCAATAAAACCAGTATCGTAGCCAGCCCAAAAACTGGGGGGGAACTGTTAACACTATTTTGTTTGGCATACCGACTATCAAAGAACAAATGTTATAAAAATTAGGGGCGATTGACCCCAAAGGCCCCCTGTGTGCACCTATGAATAAAACCTCTAATATTTGGTGTAACAGACTTCATTCTGCAATAACACAAAACGTGTGAATTGACTTGCATTAAAATTTTTTAGTGAGACTTTCTCACAAAATTGTAAATCTGGATTTGGTTCCCTTCTGTGAAAAGGTTGAGAAACCACTGGCTTATACTGTGCAGGAGCCGCAGGCATGCCGTGATTACGCAACTTGAGAGTAGGAATTGCTCGACCCTGCTGTGCAAGTTACGTACAATTTTGCTGTAACACATGCGTTAGAGATTATTAAAATTCATTATCCATAGGATATCTTCAGTTTGTTGTCTAGAAGTCTCTCAATGGTCTACAAACTACGATTTGGTTGGTGGTTAAAATCGTGTTATGGTTTTCCAAATGGCGGCGATTGTTGCGAAGCTTCATGTAAGCAGTCCATATGACTTAAATAAATATCTAAAACTCAAATGTGTAAAAAAATTCCTTGCAAATTGAATACTGCCCACAAAAAACAAATTTTAGAAGCGGGTTATGGATTAGGCATGAGAATTTGCCACTTTGTGGCGAAGATTTGCCGCTTCCATCGGTTTTGCACTCATTCAGTATCTCGTTTTTGCATACTGAGCGGTAGCATGGTACACTACGGCGATGCTACTGTTCACATGTTGAATGTGAATCGATGCTAGTTGGCTGAATCAATCCAAGCTGATCTATGTGTACGCAGTGATAGTTAAGGCTCTTGAGTGCAACGTTTTCAAGAAAACAAATTTATTTTGCGACATCATAAATGGGCGATCGTGTTTAACTTGCGGCCCACAGGAAATTTCGTCAAGCTTCTTAGGAAATCTACATTTTTTTAAGCCCTGTTCACATACTATCTGTTACTTAACAGTCTGGTGAATTGCTAGCTAATGACTTCATAAATGTCTATAATATGATAGAAACTGCCTTTGATTTTGCAGATGGGTTATTTTTTAGTGTCAATTGTGGAACTTCTACACTTTAACAGTCCTTTATAAACAATTTAAGGTTGATATGACCTAGCATACTCAACTGAAGACTTCAGGTGTCTGCAGTTGCTTTCCTGTCGTGTATAACAAAAACAAACACTTCATTTAAACAATGTTTCCAGGATGATGTATCCTTATTTATGAATTTCATCAAACTTGTTTTAACTGAATTTATTGAAGTTTACCCAATCTCTAAACTTTATTGGCAATCTAGTAGGATCTACCTTCATTGCATTTCAACACTTCAATTGAATGAGATGCTTTGAACATAAAAAGAAACCTGAAGTCTTCAGTTGAGTATGCTAGGTCATATCAACCTTAAACTGGTGAAGTGCAGAAGTTTCACAAGAAAAACTAAAAGACAACCCGTATGCAAGTAATCAAAGGCAGTTTCTATCATATTACAGGTATTTATGAAGTCATTAGCCAGCAATTCACAAGACTGTTAAGTAACAGATAGTACGTGATTATCACTTGTGATGTCATAGAACAGACAAAAGAAATTTGTTTGGAGCCAATTGTACTGCATTTATTTGTGATTTTTTTGTAGAAATTCATAAATGTTAGTCTTGTAAATGACATGTTTGGAAACACAGCCATGTTTTCTATCTAAACCAACAAGTTTAAAAAAATTATTTTTTGGCATCAATCCCAAACTAGGTGAGCAATGTAGGGGGGCAAAGTATTGGTTTAGGTAAATTCGAACTTCGACACCAATTTCACTAGGATTAGACTAGCAGATCTAGAGCTATACTCATTTTTGTGTTGCTTATCAATGCAAATGCCATCTAGTGGTAAAAATACAAAAGCAGTGATAAGTCAAAACTGCTCAACCAATTTTTGCAAAATTGGTGTCAAATTTCCTAAAAATTGTAGCTGCAAACATATGTGAAAAGGAACAAAAACCTAAATTGTGTGGTTCCAAATTTCAGAAATTTGGGCTGAATTATAACGAAATGACCCTCTTGTATTTCTACCTGCAATGCAGCATACTAATTTGACAACTAAATACCTTGGGAAAAAAGGAGAGTTGAGTTGATTTTATTTGGCGATAATTAATATTCAGCTAGAAAAAACACAAATCAGTGCAAGGACGCCAGGGCATTGAAGGAACCGGAAGGTTGTCGAGTCGATGCCCCTCAGCAGTTAAATTAG
>Ga0210059_1004903_pt1 | contig 21547 bp, 13 predicted proteins | sample Ectturendosymbi2_FD_188042 | JGI IMG/M metagenome (GOLD analysis project Ga0210059, IMG submission 188042) | Ecteinascidia turbinata endosymbiont from Florida, USA - Sample 2 (SPAdes) (version 2) | ecosystem: Host-associated > Tunicates > Ascidians > Unclassified | place: Key West, Florida...
TTTGCATGCAAATTTATTCCGTGGTATTTGCATTAAGTCGACAAATTAACAAGCAAAAAGTATGCGAAAACACTTAATCTCCTTGCGAAGGTAATAAAGTTTTTGTAAAATATCAAGCTCAAGGGGGGTGTTTAACCCCAACCTCCTCCCCCCCTTGCGTACGCCCTTGCCTTCCTCACAAGCAACCTCTACGCTAGTTATCCCAAAACCTCTATACCATGATACATTAACGCAGTACAATGAACAGAATCATGCAGATAGTCCGCAGCCACAAACACTTATTGAAAGAACTCGCAAATTACAAACGCGCTGCAAGAGTTCCTTGAAATCGTGACACGAATTAAAATTTCTATGATTTATGAACTAAGCGATTGTTATATGGTTGTCCGAATGAAAGCTACAGAGTTATATACTAAGCACGAGTAACTGTGTTTGCTAAAAAGTTTAGATAACAATGAGGTCGCAAATACTAGCATGGCGAAAAAAGCATTTAATATATGGCGCGTTTTAACTTCTTGCATTTTTCCAAACACATAAATTTTGAGGAAGCCAATTGTTTTCAACCAGGGGTTCCCAACCTTTTTACGATCTCGTACCACTTGGGCACCCCGTATTGTGAACGTGTAGCACTTCTTCCAGAATGATTAATTAGATCGAGTCTTAGTGTCTTCAGAAAAATAATATACATTAAAATATCAATAAAAGACCACAACTAAATCTAATGAGATTTTCGTTTTTGTTTATCTTCCACAAATTGGTCGATATGTGGCGTAAATTTGCTAACAGCGCATCGAATGTCATAATGTTACGAAACAATAGGAATAGCAGGCTGCAGGAACATTTATTTATTTAGAAACAAAGCCCGATACGTAAACTAGAAAGTTGTGAATCCAGGTTTTTGTGAAAAAATAGAAGTTACTCGCGTACCATCTAGAAGACCTTCGCGTACCACTAGTGGTACGCGTACCACAGGTTGGGAATCCCTGTTTTAAACGCATGAAAAACGATGTTTTTTGCGCGTCCCAGATTGATATTCTAAATCCTGATTGCTGAAAGATAATGAGTTATTTTGATGCGCGCTGTCGACACAGGTTTGGAACGTAACACAATTTTACACACAGGTTATGCGCTATAAAGAAAAATATTTTTTAATGCTTTGCTCTAAATTATGTCTCAAAAATGGATGAAACCTCAAAAAGTAAAAAACTATAATGTCTTTTAAATTAAACAAACGAATTTCATATCACTAAAAACGCAAAAATTGAAAAACACGAAGGAAATAAATAAAACAAGAAGCGTCGTGTTTGCTGAATAACTACGATACTTTTAAACAACAGAAATCTTTGCTTGGGAAAATGTGCTTCAAATTGGTCACAATTTCTCATGCATATTTTTGTAAAGCGATTTGCTAAGATTCATTGTTTTGTTCGTCATCTCCAATTACTTATGGTTTTTGCATTTCAATATTACCATAGACGTGGACGGTAGGACTAATTCCTACGTCATTCCCAACACTTCCATTTTTTCCTTGAACAGCATCTAAACAAACAAACATATACTTGGTTATCATCATTTACCTCTGTTACGTTATCAGACGCATGCTTGACTCAAATTCGCCCGTGCAAGCAAAACAGCTTCTACTGACAAACAGTTATAGACGTTATGTGAAGACCTTGCTACAGTTATAAAAATATATTCCTTGATTACGCATTTGCACAATAATTTTACCGTGTGACATAAGAAACTACCCACGAAATATACTTAATTTGTTTGTTTCCGAATATCTGTTTGACTCGTGTTACCAGAGACAGATAAAATAGAAACTAGAAACAACAATAGACTTGCAAAATCCAAGCCTGGCGAATGCTCAAAGCTACTGCAATCCCCTGAAATCACCACGGACGAATTTAACACTGTAAAATCAAAGTGCACACAAAAGGTTATACCAGTCATGGCCGTAATGAAGGTCAAATTTTTACCGAGGTCAATATGTTAATTATGTCACCAGATTGGTATGCTGTCGAATGTATTTTATGGAAACCCAACACCTGCCCTTACTTAGTCTAGGCTGGTAGTATCGTTGGCGGTTGCAACACAACGTGGCTGCAGTGCTGCTCTTTTTAAAACAGCCACACAATGTAATAGGATTTGATTAACGTCACAAAATTGTTTTGTGGCAGCATTACATAAAGTTTACCGAGGCAAGGGCCTCATTTGCCTCAATGTAGCTACGGCCGATACAACACGAAATGCATGCGATGCATGTACTGTACACTACAGTTTATGGCACATCACTCCCAAATTAATGCTGCGTGGAATTAAAAGGTTGTAGTGTTAGCAAACATTTTTAATGTCATATTGTGTTTACGAAATGCGAAAACCTTTTGGGTAGCAACGCAATCTGATGAAGCAATCAGATGGTGATAATTGCGTAAAAAGAACTGGAATACCTTGACCGAGGAAATCGTTGGAGGGATTGTTTTGATTCCTTGACGTTCCAAAATTATTTTTGTTTGGTATGCTCAACCTTTCATATACAAATTGAAAAGCAGTTGATGAAATTAAGCATCTCTTGATGTTTGAATTTTTATGTGCTTGGAAATTTCACAAAGTCACGTTTTACCATCAAAAAACACAATCTAACTGACATGCTCCGACGATGTTATTAGATTATACTGTAGAAAAGAAGTTACCCATGCTATTGAGATTTGTGGCAGAAACAGAGAAACATTTAAATTTATTTTCATTTTGAGTAGGTTTTCAAATTCTAATTAATTCCGAAAAGAAATCCAAAACAAAATGTTCTGCCAAATTCGCTGTTAATCTTATTCACCGTTTCACCATGATTTCAAAAAGTAAAACTATAAAACACAGCAAAATAATGGGTCCTGAGTAGGGCAACCAATGTTTTGACCTAAAAACGTACAATTTTGACTTTATAATTTACACTTTTTGACTTTATTTTGACCTATAAATTACCTGCGTTTGCAACTGCAAAATAATTCAGCCATAGGTGTTGTTGTTAACTCAGAAGCATATTCATGCACTATGCTTAGAATTTAAAAGAATTTGGTTATTTAACATTAGGATGATATATTGATTAGTACATTAATAACTACAGTAAAGTCAAATCTGAAAACATCATAAAGTTGAAACACTATATGCATATTGGATTGAGCGTTTATCAAAGCAAAAAAACACGCGTCTAGTCTTGCCACTCACAAAGTATTCACGCACAAAGTAGCCCACAAAGTATTCAATCGTCCAGCAGTGGGCCAAATAATATTATTGCGCCAGTCGCAACAGACCCACTGCCATTACAAAATTGCAACTAAACCTGCAAAAGCATGACAATATCTGTTTTGTAGTTTCAATAAAAATATTGATGAAGACAAAAACATAGCGCTACAAGATAAGATTGACCTACCAACAAATTTTGACGTTTTCTTGACTTAATAACTTGGGAGTCGCTCACTGCATGGGCGTGAAATTAGGTTTGTGGACGTTTCATAAACTTTATCAAAGGCAAATAATTTTTGACATTATTGATTTTAGGTTGCCCTAGTCATGAGTTTGGGTGTTTCGGGATGTTACTATAATTATGTTACTTTTATTTCAGCTCGCGTAATCTTACAATCTATTTCTAATCTTTTTTGGAAAGAATCGTTCGAAGACCATGATTAATCACAATGCAGATAAGGCAACTTGAGAAACAAGCGAAACAGCAAAGACCTTACTGATTTACCTTGAGAAAGGAAGCAATAAACCTGCAAGCACCGTTAGGATAGCTCCAACAGTCGCTCCTCCAACGATCCCAGCCGCAAATAACCCTGCAAAATAAAAATGCAATCTTACGATCAATTGTTTTCAGTTAGGTGTTCTGTCGTACAAACACCACCCTATCCACAACCGTTACAGGTATCTGCATCGCCTTGAACTACTGAGGCGAGCACAAGAGAAAGATATATAATTCGGGGCATTAAGCTAACGGCAAAGCAACCAGCAACAATAGAGATCAGAGCCGGATTAAAGGGTTGGGGGGCCCGGGGCAATTTTTCTCTGGAGGGCCCCTATGACGTTATTCATGACGTCATCGTTTGAAAAAGTTACGTTTTCGCTTATTCGCAAGGTTCCCGTTTGTTTTTTCCGGTAGTCGAGAATGTGCTTACTCGTCAAATGCACATACAGTTAGCTGCGAGAAGGGAATTTATGATATGAATACTAGAGTGTATTTTTACTAAGAAAAAATTTTTCGCAGGCTAGAGAGTGACTCTGCAAGAAACAACATTCACCCGAACAATAAGCAGAAACCATAGATTACAAAAAAACACCGGAAAAAGAACATGTCAATATGGCCAGCCAGGCTGAGTGTGAAAGTTGTTTCCATGTTAATGTCTTGATTTTCACCTTCATTTTCAGGTGCTCTGGTTAACGCCCAGTCCCGACGGTACGGGGGGGCTTTGGTGGGCTTAGCCCCTCCAAACAAAGCTCGAAGCCCCCCAAAATGAAAATATGAAACACTATAAGTTAATGAAACTTTTGTCAAATTTGAATGTCAAGCTCCCCCCTGCTCGAACGTAAAACCCCCTATTGACGACTTTCTAGCGACGGTTCTGTTAACGCCACTGCTTTAATATTGCTGCTTGAAATTTTGCTGGAAAAAGCGATTCAGTCGCGGCGTATTAGCTGACACTGCCAGATCCTTGCTTTTTTTCTTGTTAGAAGCTTTGCGCTTTTCACAGCTCCTGATGGCATTACAGGTTTCGGCATCCCGCTAGCTAAACACTGCAATCTCGTTTTCTGTTCTTTCGTTCTACGAATCGACTGATTAAAACCTTTTCTGACGGACCACCCAATAACATGTGGTGTAAATGGCTTGAATACCTTAACGATAATAACCATCGGAAGAAAAGTGCTTTTCCACCACACGTTACGCTTTATGACGAAACAAAGGTGCAGTTCGGCTGCGGCGACTTCGAGACTGCACCAGAAGTTCTAAGAAATAAAATCCGTCAAGCTAAGAAATAAAATCCGTGTGTGTGGATGGATAAACTAAGAACCACTAATCAAAGGCATCAGACCCAAACGCGCGTTTGTCATTTTTTTGCTGTTTCCCTATATCTCTGGGGAAGAGTACTGCGGATGCCAGGTGGCAAAGTGACTTTTGCTTGCTATTCAAGTTCATCAACATCTTCTCTGATTTGCTTAGCATGGGAGCAGTACAAACTTGCGCGAAGTACTCAATAGCAATCTGATTTCTGAATGACTTTACTGAAGAAAATTCAAATGGAAAAAAATTACATCTAAAAATACCAATCGAGCTTTACGCGATACAAACGCTGACAAAACCAGTGTATTGCTCAGTCACCTAAGAAACAAATATGCTTTTATTGTAGGATACTGCTGGAAGCTCTACACATAGCTCTTACCTGCAGTACAACCTTGCTTTGATCAGGTGCAGTGGCATAACTAGAGGTTTGAGCCAGGGGGATACTTAGCTGAAGGGAACTCACTGGCTAACACTCAGAAAATAGTTGAGAAACAATTGCAAATCCGGTAGTAAACGGCCATACAAAAACCCGGAATCACCGGAAAACACTCCGAAAAACGTAAGAAAACAACAATCTACTGAAACCAAAAGAATAGTAAATAACAAAATACAAGCTAGTTAGGGGCCTGTTTTTTACATTTAGCTTGGTAGGGGGGTGCGGTTCGCACCCTTGCCACCCGTCAGTTATGCCACTGACCAGGTGCATTTCAAACATGAACAGCCACAAGTTCTTTTGATAGAGTCACACGTAACAATCGGTATGATTCAGCCAACGCAGCCAGCTTGCTTTGAGTATATCGACACAATAGCTGGCATACGGCTTGACCAACCGTCATATTGACATCCATGGCAACTCGTCCGAAGACTCTGGCGTTATCAACACGAAAGTTAAATAAAACTAAATTTTGTGAAGAATAATTAAGACATACAATTTTGACGAAGTTTAATCTAAATGATCATATACTGGCCATTGACTCTATGCGTACCACAGTTTGTTGGAGGCCCCCTTGGATCTTGAGACCCTGGGCTTAATCCTATAGGGCCTATAGGTAAATCCGGCCGTGCATTTGTGCAATCAAAGCAATGCACGAGTAGAGTCATACCCATGCCAAAAGAAACGATTATTAGGAAAACGTTACCAGCGAAATGAAATATATTTGTATTGAACAAAACCGAAAATACTTGCAGGTTTTTCAGTAGCGATTACTAAAACTGGCAGACAGTCAAACTTGTAGAGAAGTCAGTTGCTGTTGGGGGCCTTTGTTACTTAACGCAACAGAGGAATATAATATCGAGCTGTATTCCTGTGTCGCTTGTGAATCACGAAAATTTTTCAAACGAGTATTTTATTTGAAACGTATAAATTTCATGACGGGGAGCCCCCTTGCATCGGGGGCCCGGGGCAATTGCCCCCGTTGCCCCACCCCTTAATCCGGCCCTGATAGAGATCCCTTACCAAGGTCACTTTTTGCTTCCACTAGTCGCAACATTCAACTATCAATCGCAACCATAGTATCAGTAGATCGCCCAGTGAGTTCACTCTACTACTAGCCTACTATAGTAGGTTGCATTATCATTGCATAGGGATAAATGAATTACGATAATTCGCTTGTGGTGCCCACAGACGTACGAGGCGGGGGGTCGGGAAGGGGGCGTCCGCCCTCGGGCTTGAAAATTTTCAGGGCAAACTCTATTTTCAGGGCAAGCGCAAGTTGCTCCAAAATCCTGAATGATATAAAATCCATATTCAGTACAGTGAATTCATGGCACCCTCTGTTTTTCAGGACAAGCGCAAGGTGCTCAAAAATCCTGAATATAAAACGTATATTCAATCAGAGCCGTGTGAAAGGCTGTTGGGGACCCCCCAAAAAATCCAGATGGGGCCCTTTAATATCAGCAAGCATTTAGGCAGATGCGTGCTTTTTCGATCCAATTGCAAATTAGCCCCTTGAGCGCAGCTATTTCAAAACCTAACCAAGCTAAACTAATAATGTACAACTTAGGAGAAAACTTTAATGAACTGCCAATGCAAAATAAGTGAAAACTAACTTTATCACTTGTTAGTTGTTATCATCAATAAAGCGAAACAAATATCTCTTCTTGTGATGTGATAGGAAATTAGTTATGATGTAATTTATCAGTTTGATGTAGTTGCCATACTTGCATCAACTATAGTATACGACAGGGGTGTGCAACATGCGGCCCGCGGGACCAATGTAATACAACAAAGTGGATTTTTATGCCGGTCGCTAGTGCGAGACAGCCTGTGTGAAATGAAGGCGCTGCCCGCGGTCTAATCTGTTTAACTGCGTTTGGCCCTTCAGCATGGGCGTCCGCAGGGAGGGCAAAGCGGGCATTTTCCCGCCTGGAAATTGGGACTAAGAAGGAAATATTTTTGGAAAACGTGAAATCAGCAGTTTAATTCTGATTAGCTGGGTTAATTCTTGCAATGACAGTTTGTTTGCCGATATGACACTCACACTGCACAAGAATCAGGTTCACTGTTTTGTTGACACACAGCTATGAGCTTGCAGTTCGCTAAATCCGCTTCTTTGCTTGCAGAGGCCGGTTGCGAAACACGCGAGCGAATTGTTCTACTACTGGACTTTGTTGCTTAACAATAACAAGACAACAAACCTTTGAAGATGCACGTAAAATCGTGATGGTAGGCGTTTTCCTGCACGTAACTATTGAACGCAGACATCTTGGCAGGTAATACAGCGAGAATGTAACTGCTGACAGCGGTAAGACACGTAGGCTTACAGCTTGCGGGTCGCCGACATATTTTGTGTGGCTCTTCTACATGAATTGTAATATCTCAGATTGACAGAGTTGTTTCATATTTCACGTTTGTTTTTTTTATCAATGTCTTTGCACAAGTTCTTGAAGTTAGGGATCAGCAGTGTTCCTTGTAAAAAAATTTACATTGAGCAAATGTTTGTTTCAGTGAGCATGCAATTTCACAACCATGTAGACCAGGGGTCAGCAACTTTTCCCTAGTCGCAGGGCAAAAACAAACTGAGCAAGGTGTGGTGGGTCGTACTAACGTTCCAGCAACAATTAATTCCGTTCCTTTTGTTGTTTATGATACTGATAAAACTTTGGAATTCTTGGGGTTTTAATCATATTAACTCGTGATTTCCACAGTTGATGACGAAAACCCAGAATACGACATACAGCACATTTACAGCACAGTGCGGTTTTTCATATGTAGCTCCTCACAAGCATGCGATACAAGAAATTGCAAGGACGGAAAGTCCATAAAATACAGGGTGTCAACGAAGTCTGGGTACATAGGGTTTTTCACTGTCTATTTTATTTGCTTAGGTTATTTTTCCTCCCCATATGTTTATTTATTTACATGATGATGGCTCTGTCCAAATAACGAATCGAATTGATTCTGTTAAGCAGACAAGGATGGTTCCCGAGACCCTGACTGTGCGTTTTTTCCATCTACACAGACTTTATAGATCTGACACCCTGTATAATACCACTAGGCGGGCCATACAACTACTACAATTTGTAAAGGGGTCTGCGGGCCGGATGGTTTTGCTTGGCGGGCCGGTTCCGGCCCGCGGACCGCAGCTTGCCGACCCCTGATGTAGACACACAACCAGTGAAACGTTTCGACAGGGCTGTGCGATGTATATACGATATCAAATTTGGAATGTTGCAAGTGGAGAATGAGATTTAACTGCGCAGATGCTCTGGTGCTTCTCCGCATCTGCGCAGTTGCGCACCTTAGAGGGAACACTCTGGAGGAGTTCCAAGTCATATTCTGGAGGAGTTTCCACTCTGGAGGAGTTTGGAGGAGTTTCCAAGTCATAAGACTACTGGAGGAGTTCCAAGTCATATTTGACTTTTTCCAAGAGTTACAACCACGCCTGGAATTCGTTGTGAACCCATTCAATGTTAATGTATCGGTAATGACTGTCCAGTTCGCTAACCGTTTGTTACAAACTTGTCTGCTGCAGAAATGAAATGAAACTGACGGAAATGCAAGAAAATCTCGCTCAAAAAAACGTTAGTCAATGCCACTCTACATTTAATTTTTAGCGACAGGTTTCAGAAGCAAATACCAAGAATTTAAAATACCAGTGTATAACTCATTCCTGTGTATAGCACAACATATTACAGCAAATCTTTTTCTGTAATGATAATGCAGTTCGTAAAATCAAACCATCGTGCAACCCTGAAAAATGAAGACTTGGGAGAATTAATTCACACATTTAACAACGTACTGTCCAGATTTCCGGGGACTACAAAATCAAACAAAGTTAATACTGACAATTACTGTACATTATTTAATGTAAAACTTGCATTGTTTACAGTATTTGTATTGACACTACAGACTGGTTTTGCGACTCTCTGGTGTTTTTGGTTTTCTGCAAATAACTCTTCCAATAAACACGTTAGCCCACCCCTGGTTTATACTATGTGTAAAGAAGCATTGCTGCCAATAAAGCGCAATTTTTGCAATCAACACTCCCTCTGAAGGTGCAAATGTGCAGTACCACCAGACCATTTGCGCAGTGAAATCTCATCTCGCACACTTGCAACATTCCAAAACATTGGAAAAGCACGAAAACAAGAAGCTATTTGAATTAAATGTGTAGTTTGTTCGTACTTTCGTAAGATTTTACTCTACTCTAAAATTCACAAAGTTTAGAATTCATGTAGAACTCTGCTGACTCAGTCTTAAAATATCCATGCTCACTAAAACAAACATTTGCTCAGTGTAAAGTTTTCTTACAAGGAAAGCACTGTGTGCAACTTTTGCCGTAACATTTGACATTTTCTTTTTTGTATACGTCCATTTGCGTTGCATCGCCAACAACCTGAAAAAGATAAGAAAATGTCGACTTTGCCCGCCCCTGGAAAAATTTCTGCGGACGGCCATGCCCTTCAGTAATAAAGGTTGCACACCCCTGGTATACAACAATATGTAAAAACGGCAGTCTCATTAATGCTTGAAATCTGCATCCCGACGATCACAGACCACCTGGTGGTCGCTGTACAGCCTCACCATTTTAATAGCCAGTCTCAATGTAATCAACTTGGTGCTTTCACCAAAAGCTGATAGGTGGAAGCAGTCCGTAGAACTAACTGCTTCCCAACACTCACTCTGCCTTCACTTCTAATAAGAACGAATTTATTGGAAGCTGACACCATCCATCTTCATCATGACATATAGCACGTGAGATTAAATCTGGAGGCTTTTCAAGATCGATCAAGCGAGCGTTAAACTTATCGAGATTATCTCCGGTTTTTCTGGTCGAAAATTTAAATTAGACTGTCTTAACACAGTCTGCACAGACATATATATAATAAACTGACACAATAGCCTTCCTTCTTTTCAACTTTACATAACCTGTCAGCAGCTTCCACAAAAACGTTTTTAATGTTGAACTAGAAACCTAGTCTCTCTATCTGTACGCATCTACAAAGCGATTGCACAACACTCCACAGCACATTCATTGTGACGTAAGTTTCTCTGAGCATTTCTACGCACAAGGGCGAAGCCAGCGAAGTCAAGTGGCGATGGTCAAGACTTTATTAACAATTAACAATTGGCCTTGTTCTGACGTAACCACAACTTTACAAAACTGCTATAGTGTCCGAACGTCCGCAATTCTTTTTCGAAATTAACGAATCATGATATTACATCCTTAATCTACCGGCTCTGCATTGAGGGTAAAAACCAGAAGAGTCGAAGTCAAGGGTAGAGAGAGGGCTGTAACTTACTAATACAATATATATTGTGGGGCCCCTACGAATGGTCGGGGCTCCCCCCGAGCGGGGGGTACGGGGCTGCCTTGCCACGGCACTGTATTCAATACAGTGAAAACTTTCAGGGCGACTCTGTTTTTCAGGGAAAGCGCAAGTTGCTCAAAAATCCTGAATGATAAAAAATACATATTCAATACAGTGAAAAATTCCAGGGTGACTGTGTTTTTCAGGGCAAGCGCAAGTTGTTCAAAAATTCTTAATGTAATAAGTATATTCCATACAGTGAAAAATTCCAGGGCAACTCTGTTTTTCAGGGCAAGCGCAAATTGTTCAAAAATCCTGAATGGTAAAAAATGTATATTCAGGACTTTGAATTCAGGGCACCTTCTGTGTTTCAGGGCAAGCGCAAGTTGTAACAAACCTGAATGTAAGAATTATATTCAACAAAGTGAAAATTTTCAGGACAACTCTGTTTTTTCAGGGCAAGCGCAAGTTGCTCAAAAATTCTTAATGTAAAAAGTATATTCCATACAGTGAAAAATTCCAGGGAAACTCTGTTTTTCAGGGCAAACGCAAGTTGTTAAAAAATCCTGAATGGTAAAAAATATATTCAATATAGTAAAAATTTTCAGGGGAAACTCTGTTTTCAGGGCAAACGCAAGTTGATCAAAAATCGTGAACGGTGAAAAAATTTTCAATACAGTGTATATTTCATTTGGTTATAGTGACTTTGATCTGGACCAAGCCCTCGTTTGCTGTAAAAATCGAACAATCTGATGTCGGTAGTTCAACAGCTTGACATAAGAATTCGGTAACTCTTTCTTTGTTCGTTTTCGCTGGGTAGAGGTGCAGGGTGTTAAGATGATAGATTTTTTTAGCGAACTGCACGAACGTGCAGATTGCTTGGCTCCTTTGAGTGCGCGTCTTTATGTGCCTTGCTCAAGCGCACAGCAGCGATAACACAGGCAGGTTTAGGGAGTCAGACCGTTCGATCCGGAACCGTTGCCTTTAAAACATTGCGTTGGGTCATCGAAGTCGCGCACATATTTGCATCAGCAGAAGCAATTACCGTAAAATTTCTTGTCTGGGAGAACAAAAAACAGAAAGGAACTTCAACCCCTTGAGTTAACAAGCAAGGTAACTACACAATTTGCCTAGAACGGCACCTCTAGGGGATTGCATAAAGAACGTTATTGCCGAATTGACATTATAAGCGAATTGGAATGCATATAAAAGATGCCATCGCGGCCAAACAAAATGTAACGTTATGGGTGATTTGACGTTACAGAGGAAGCTGTTATAAACGAATTCAACTGTATAGAACAGATTTGCATAAGGTCTCAAGCCCCATTCGGTTAAAATAAAAAGTTAGTTTCAGGGCAAATTGTCTATTTTTAGGGCAAATTGTTATTTTCAGGGCAAATTTTTCCGCCCCCCCAGTAAAATGCCTTCCCGTACGCCTGTGGTGGTGACTATCACAATGATTTGTTACTTATGGGCACCATCTACCGGTGACTATTTATTTACGTGCCGCCATCTCCAGGCCGCCATACAACACATAAATGCGCTTGGGCGCCGCCGGCCACACGCTACACTTCGGGAACAAGTACAGGAAGTATAACGAAACGGAACTGAATTTATTTGAAGATAGCGCCTACTGTTAGTTTACAGTACTGACCCGAAGAGATTGTGTTGCCGGTCGCAGTCGATGTTGTATCAGGAGTGCCGATTGTTTGATTGCTTGCTGCATGGCAAATTCCTTTCACCGGAGAAAAGTTGCTTGTCAATCCACAAGACGCTGCTTGAACCTTGGAAGATAGCTATGCTGATATACACAACTTATGTATTTTAGGCGAAGAAAATAAACCCCACCATAATTTCGCCCTGTCTTGTTGAAGAAAGCTATAGCGCAATACGCAGCCTCTTCTTCACATGTATAGTGATCAGTGGTGTATCTAGGCCTGGGGCTGGCAGTGTGGCGACGTGATTACGCCACATATAAGGTAGAGTTCGTAACAGCAATAGCGGAGTGAACCTAGTCGAGTGGAGAATCCCTTTGCTGGTATGCCGGGGGTCGTCGTTTCGATTCTCCTCTTAGTTGGCTCAGGGCGACGAAGCATTGTAGCTGCAACAGCAGCGCAAGGGCATACGCAAGGGGGGGTTTTGGGGGTTAAAACCCCCTTGAGCAAGATATTTTGCAAAATCTTTATTACCTGTGCAAAGGAAATTAAATGTTTTCGCACACCTTTTGCTTGTTAATTTGCAAATATAACGGAATAAATATGTTTGCAAATTTCAAGGAACATTGTAGGCTAAATGGGCCAAAAAGTAATAATTAGGTTTTGGTGAGAATCTGGGTTATTGTCTGCGTCCAGAAACCATCTCACCACTTTTTGCAGATCTTTCGTCCACTACGCATGTTTAGATTGTGTTCCAAGATAGTTCATTTTATCCGAAATAATTGTCTTTATTTTGTCTGCTGTGTCTGATCAGCACAAGCGCTGACAGTATTGGCTATATTACCAAATTATGTAGCATGATAGAACTGTTGCATGAGCTCAAAAACAGCAGTTGTTAACATAGAAGTATTCAGGAATTTCATAATGTCTCAACAGGGGAAAAGAAAACTAAGTTTTCTGGACATGTCGTAGACTCAATGCAATGCTATTCCAACAGAAGCGTGTCCACAGCAATGCCTTCCCGTGGTACCCCTGATATCGCAAACGTTGGTGTACAAATGGCGCTAACGGTCTATTAAACGGTAGGCTATAATTTGGGCAGGTGCTAACATGAAGTGCCTATAGTCATCGTGCATCGGTCTGCGCGCACGTTACCATGAATCGCTAGCAGGTGCAGAAGGGCTGTTCGAAAAATTTGCGATATCTTCCCCGTCAGCTATCCCGAACTGGAGGTACCACATTGCGCTCGCTACGCATCTGGGAAAGCAAATAAAGACAACGCAGTGTGTTTCTTCTCTGAGAAACTTCAACAGAAACCAGCTCTTGCTTTTAACCTGTGAATAAAGTGATGTTACACTTTCCGATCACGGACTTGCATCACCATTTCACGCATAAACAGAAAATAGATGCTTGTTGACGTAGGTGTAGGAGCAGGCAGGCGTTTTTAGAGGGATGCAAAGGATTTTTGCTCGAATTTCCACAAACTTTCCCGAAACGTTTTTCTACGACTGTTGCCTATAAATTTTCTCCCTCAAAGATCACGAAGACCTTTTTTTGGTATAACCTCCAAAAGAGATCTTCATGTGTTTTTCTACAAACATTGGGCGCCGTTTTTTTAAATCAAACAACGTTGAGCGCCATTCATGCCCGGATTTTTAGGGATTTTCTCAAGATTTTCAGGGATTTTGTCTAGATTATTAGGGATTTTGCCTGCATTTTCAGAGATTTTTCCCGGATTTTCGACAAATCAAAACTTTTGGAGTACGCTTTCATCCCCTGCACCACCGCCTCCTACACCACTGCTTCTTGAAGACTTCAATGCACACCCTGAGAATGATGCTGTGGTATGGAAAGGTGTGATTGGTGAACACAATGATGCTGACGTAAATGATAATAAGAAGTTCCTGCTGCAGCTCTGCTGCAACAGCGCACTGTGCATTATGAATGAACATTTCATTCCAACACAGAGATTTGCACAAGTACACCTGGAGCAGAGAATCCTCAAAGGTTTTCTGAATCCAGTCATGCCAAGGACACATAAGGGGTACATTTGAAGGAGGAAAATACAATCACTGCAGCCAGGCTGGATTGAAACTAAATTGGGTATGATACACTATTGCATAAAAGGCTCATTTTCTTGGCGCTGGTGCATGTTTATCCGACACTCATTTGCACTCAGACCAACGATACCTGGCCATTTTGAGGAATGGACCTAGTGCTGCAGCATCAACAACACCAACCTTAATCCAGCCCTGACTGCAGTCGAAATCTTCCTTGCTGTCAAGACACTGAAGGCTGGAAAGCCTGTAGCCGCGATGAAATATGACTTGAAAGGAACAATGTCTTGAACAGAGAAGTTGTTCTGACTCGTGTGTGTTAAGTGGCCTTGTTATTCCGGAAGGGTGCCGAAAGATTGTAAAACTAGGGTGATCATTTCGTGCAAAAAAAGGGAGATAGGAATGAAATTTAACTGTCGGGACATATCTCTGCTTAGCCTCTATGGAAATGTGTATGCTAAATTCCTTGAAAAAACGTAGCCGCGAAATAATTAGACCAAAGCTAGATATTACCTAGTAAGGTTTATTCCTGGGCTTACTGTAGCACTACAGACCAAATTTTCGCGCTTCAGCGAATTTTCGAAAAATCTCGGGAGTATGCTGAAAATGTACTTTTGTTTAGACGACCTTGAAAAGCATACGACATGGGTCCGTCACGAAAAGCTGTGTGGAGTGTTGGGGGAGCGTGATGTTAATGGTAGGCTGTTACTGGCCGACAAGTCATTGTATTCCTGGTCACAAGTTTGTGTTCCTGTGGGCAGCGTTCGATCATTCATCCTGTGTATTTGACTCCGACATACATGTATGCTGTCACCACTTTTCTTGATAGTCTAGACTCTATATGAATTGGTTAGACACTAGACAGCCATAGATGAGTCGAAGAGGGTGACATAGTTCGAAGTTGCAAGATCAACCGTTCGGTTTTTGTGGACCATTTGATAATGCTTTCATCTTTTGAGCAAGGCCTCCAACATGAATTTGATCAGTTTCTTGTGCGTACGACTAAGCGGCAATGAAAATTCGAGGTATTACTGTAGCCTATGCTTTTCCAGAAACTCAAGCCATTGTATGCTGTAATAGGTGGCAATGCACTGCAGTAGATCGAGAAGCTAGAGTACCTTTTGGTGGAATTCACGAGTTGCGGAAGACGGAACAAGGAGATTGATGCACGGGTTGGTGAAACAAACGCAGTTCTGCGGGAGTTTGATCGCTCTGTGGTCACAAAACGGGAACTTTGGAACACCACAAAAGCTTCGGCTTTCAAATTTGCCTTTGTTACGATCCCCACCTATGTTTCATGCGTTTTCTTTTATCCACCTATTTAAATTATTTATTTCACTGACCTAATCTAACATCTACCTTTCACAGTGGCGATGTTTTTGCCTTTTGCCTAGGGCCCCTAAATTCAAATGTCCAACCTTGAGAAGATCTATCTGATGTTGCTGAAAATCATGAACAATTTCGAGTCCTCCCAGGGATGCTACTCCGCGATCCTGTCCAGAGGAATAGCGGGTGCAAAGATGAATAAATGAATGAGAAATTTTAAAGCGATTCAAGCAACCCATTGCATAAAAAAACAATAAAACCTTACCATGAACGTCGTTCGTCTTTGAACATCAGGCAGCAAAAGAGTGACATTTTCCATTGCTTGTGTGGATCGGGAATACGAAGCCACTTGGTTGTTGTCAGCGTCAAAGGCTTTTATCTGATAGGATAAAAGTAGTCGATTGAGCGTTGTTATTTTCGACAAGATTTTGTCACTTTTTCAGTTTTTTAGGAGCAAATAGTCTCTGTTGTTCAGTTTTCAAAGTTGAAATATTCAAGTCCATTCCCTATGCCATGAAATACATAGAGTAGATACGATCTTGGTTAAAAAATTAAGGATTGTTAATATAGTTGGCCAACAAATACGAGGACAAACGTTACAGTTTGCGGAAAGCAAGTTCATGTACTTTTTGCTGGGAAAGAATGTCAGGAGAATCGGATCACAGCATTCATCAAAGTCATGAGGCTTGCCAAATCTAGCATTATCTGCACGTTTCATTAAGGTTTCCCAAATTATTTGGGCCAGGGACGCTATTGGTGAACCTGTTTTTACCCGAACCCAAATCTTTATTGTGTCAATTTTTTTAATTACTGTGTCATAGACGCGGAATGAGAGAATATGCATTCACGTTTCGACTGCGAATCTTATGATGGCCTAACAACCAAGATTTACGATTTCTATGGCTTGCAAAATCAGTTTAGTTTTTGACATATCTCAACAAATCCCTGTGCAGTCGTCTTGGAACACAGTGATCCGAGGACCCAGTTTTGGAAAACCTTGCATTGCAGTACATCTCTAAGGTCTAAAACAGGGGCTAATATCCGATAGCTGCAGTGACAATTTCTTCCTCTTATGCCTAAACTGACATTAAAAATTATCAGCGAGCTTAATGAGCAAAGTCTATTTTTCTATGTCGAATTAAGCATGAAAATCCTAGCTTCCTGTTGACTTCAGTTGCTGTGCAAAATGTTTTCTTTAAAGCTGTTGTTAAAAATATCCCACATATAAATGGTAAAGCGATACAACAACATACGTGATATATGGTTCTCGTTTTGCTGGGTGTACCAGGAATATAGATGGAACATCCCGTATCAGAAAGCACTTGTGCCGAAGTCACTGATTCTGGAGATCGAATTCGTGGTATCAGAACTTCAGTGCTAGCTTGTATGGTTTGAGGAGGGCTTCCGTTGAATGTTGCTCTTACCTGTTAAAATTGTGCTGTTACTTGTCACAGTTATCTATATTTCAGATAATCCTTTAAACAAACCTCAATTTTGTAGAGAGTTTCCGGTAGCAAGTTGTCAATAACAGTTGATAATTTGCTGTAGTTCAAGGGTTTACCTAGAGTAAACTGGTGATTTCGGAACACAATGATCTAGAAAAAAAAATTTTTTTAACATTTTATGAAAATCTAGCGTAACATATGCATGTCCTAATTTTGCATCAGAATTTTCTGCGATTGAATTTGATGCAGAATAGAAAATTTTGACAAAAAGCTATGTATCACGTTGCAGAGATCTGAGACGTTTAATGGTGCTAAACTGTGCAATTTAGTTTGAAAACAATCTCTCCTTGAAAAGATATTTCTTACCCAAATCCGGAAACTTCATGAACTGATTTTAAACCGTTAGACTTGGCCAGTGTTAATAGTGCGCTGTAGTGGAAGGTGGGGCACAGTATTACTAGGGGCACAGTCGTCTTTTTTTATTTATTCAAAAAGGCGAAAACGTTGAACTTTATTAAAGTTTCCATGGTGATTTAGTCTCATACCAGCCGTAGTACTGAAGTGAATTTTTCTTTGATAGGCAGCCGTTGTTACGAGTTACAGAGCAAGTTGTGTTCTTGCTACCCAAAAGTAATTTATAAAATCGCATTTAGATTTGGGTTTTGCCCACATTAATCAACATCTTCTGTTCTGAGCTTTTGTGACATTGTAATCGGGGCACTGCAACATTATTTGGTAATGCCAGGTTTTAAATTCTTTTTAAGTTGATTTGGTATTTCTTCATTTTATTTTTTAGATATGCATGGGGCACATCTGACAAAAAGAATGGGGCACACTCAACACAATGTCACTAGGTCAGTCTAAACAAGGTAAAGCTTGGGAGGTTATATTGGAATGCAGTACAGAATAATTCTAATCTATGAGCATTTTTATGTTTATTATGTGCTTAGAGGCACATTATATTTTGTATGGTACAGCATGGATTTCAGCATACTGCATTGGTTTCATTTAATGTTTGGTAATCATGCAAATTTGTTTTGCCATGCAGTGATAACAGGTATTTAAAATATGAAAAAACTGGAGAGGCAGTCAGCAAGTGCCTGTTTCACATGGGATATCACGTGAACATTATGCAATGCATGCAATCCAACTTTTTATTGACCGGTCAGGTGTACCCCGTGCTCATGTTGAGGGTGCCACTGCCTCATGTCGAGTGTGCCCCAGGCATAGGCCCACTCGTCAGAAAAAGTACCGTTTTTAAATTGATTGTAAAATTGTTTCTGAAGGGCGTTGTTTTTATGTTTTGGCATGATATTGTGTATATAGAGTTGCTTTATTGTGTGACAAATTTTGAGCTTGTTTGGAATTGAAATAAAGTAGCAGTAGTTGGAAATGCAAAAATATTGCGACTGTACCCCACCTTCCCCTAAGCTAAACTCATGTGCAACCGGTGATGGGACTCCAGATACAGAGCTAAGCAGATTTCGGAGCGTGGAATGCACTTTAGCTGACAGTATTTCCAGGTCCACTCTGGACTTTATACATTGCCTTCTGACAGAGCGCCAGTTGAGAATCAAACAGTCTCTATTAAGGACGGACTGAGCTCATCAGTGATGCAAGGCAACCGGTCTATGGAAGGAGAGCCGACAGGAAGTTGAAAAATATTTCTCCAGTCTGGCAACCCCTGCAACTCAAACTGGACCCATCATCTTTGATACTCATTCTCTGCGTACTCTCTGGAAATGGAAAACGTGTTGTCTCTTCATGATACTCTCTCGTAAGGGATGCGAACTGTGATCTGGTGATGACTGGGAAACTCCGTGACTGCAACCCTTGCTCAGGTTAAATTTTGATTATATCAAAGCAATCATTCTCACCCCTGAAGGGTTTTCCGTGCTCACAAAAAGTAAACGCACTCACCAGTTTCTATTTTTGAGATTTGTCACCATCATAAATCAAATTCAGTTAATATGAAACCATAGGCTATATATGAACTAAAACGTAGGTGTAAATAGTTATGCTTGCCGTGAAGGAAGTCATTTGTATGTTTGCGAAGACTTTGGTTGCCTTCAAAAGATTGTTGCTCCATTTGACTTGAATCGAAGATTCCAAACATGGTAGAGCAGCTGTTGACACTTCAACTTAAATTAAAAGACAACAAAAGGATTTTCATGTTTAGCAGGAAGTAGGCCTATGTCTCCACGTAATATTATTGGTTTTCTTCGTAAATGCCGCAAATAAGTTTTCATCAAAAATGTGCAATGGTTAAAGATTGGTTTCGCAACTAACCATTTTTCTTTCCTCGTGTCATTGATAAATGTAGTAAAAATCCTTTGACGAAAATTTTCCATCGTTAACCAAAACACAATTGTTTAAATTTTTAAATAATTTTTTTCACTATTGTTTTTTGCTTCATTTCTGCTTTCAACAATTAAAGTCAATATCCTGCATTTATTTTAATCATGGATTTTCTTTTGAAGAAAATCCTCTATGAACATTGGTTAGCATCAAGCATTAAGCTAGACATTACTTCAGACTTTTGTCATGCACAATTTACCTGGCTTAGATACGCAAGTTTGGAATGAATTTTCTTCAATTTTGATTGGGCAGTTGCTAACGGAAAATCACTGTGTGGTTCAAACAAATGTTAGGGCGGTTCTAAGTCAACTCCAGGATACAAGGATATTTGGCAAAGTTTTGTAAATTGTCTGTTGCCATCCATGCATGTGAAACCATGTGTTGATAAATTTTTCCCTCATGGCAAAACCGAGTAGGTTGTTAGCATCAAGATACTGCACGTGTTTGCTTGGTTGACCAGGGACGAGTCGTTTATGAATTTGTTATTGACTTTAGAATATCAGTGTGAAATCATAGAAATTCCATCCCTAAACCAATTTTCATCTACAAACAACGTGTCCATGCCAAATCTAGTTTGTCATGGTGCGTGACGGTCAGTGCATAATCAAAGTGTAAGAAGTTGCAATTGTCAGTCATATACCATCAAGAGACTCTGAGAGACTTGTTAACGTCAAATCTTTGCAAATGTCCTGGGCAAAGTACCCACTGCGGCGAGTGTAAGTAACTTTTTTTGAATTAGAGAGGCAACCTGATTTAATGAAGGAAATGTGGTTCTTGCTCAGTTACACAAGAGAGTGCTTGCTGGTTTGGTGGACAACATCACATGTAGCGTTTTAGTAAAAACCCCTCAATTTTAACTCTTTGACGTCCGGCTGCTTTCGGGGATTTTCGCAAAAAAAACGCCGAAACGCACGTGGCTTTGCGCGGGAATTTCTCCGGTCCGGTATGCTCTACAGACCCGGTAAAAGTCTCCAAAGACGCGGCAAGTCTTCTAGTCTGCACTCAAAAATTTTTTTTTTACCTGGGGGGTGCGGGTTTTTTGCGAGTTACGTCATAACTGGAGGACTTTTAGGCCACCTTGGCCCACTTTGCCTGGCCCTGGCGCCAACCGTTAGGCGGTAGTATTAGTATTTCGCTGAAGTTTTTACTGGAAACTAGGCTACAATCCGAGTCTTGTGATACTTTGGATGACCTGCTGGGGTTTCGGGTTCAAAAGTTATGATGTAAGTTAGTAAAAATATTTGACTAATTATCTAATTAGATAATTAATTAATTTGTTTATTTTAGATCATAACTTTTGAACCAGAAACGCTAGAAAGTCAATCAAAGGCTCGAAAGACTCGGACTCGAGCCTAGTTTCCAATGAAAACTTCAACGAAACACTTTGGCCTAGGGGTTGGGCCCTAGGCCAGGCAACATGAGCCAAAATGACCCCAAAACTACTTCACTTATGACGTCACTCACAAAAAATCCGCACCCCCCAACGCCGGTTCTCAAAGTAAGCACTACAATACCAACCACCTTCCGCTGGTAAAAGAAGGTGAGCAACAGAATGGGGCTATTTGGCACCGTCCAATTGGTGACAAGTGTTTGGCAAGGACCATTTGGCGCTGAGCTGTTTTGACGCTTACCGCTTGCGCTTATTTGCTTGGTTACTCTTCCAAAAATTTGTTTTGCTAATAATAATGTCGGGAGATTTCAGAGACAAACCGATGGACGACGTCCACCAATTTTTCCAATGGAAATGTGGAATTGTTACAGGAGAACAATATCTGGAGAGGATAGAACCAATAATCATACCTCGACAGCACACAGAATACTATACGCCGAATTGTGAATTAACCATCGAGCTACCTGGAAGGTTATTGTGTGTATTAGGAAAATACACAAAGGGCGTGAGGC
>Ga0210059_1004905_pt1 | contig 21545 bp, 12 predicted proteins | sample Ectturendosymbi2_FD_188042 | JGI IMG/M metagenome (GOLD analysis project Ga0210059, IMG submission 188042) | Ecteinascidia turbinata endosymbiont from Florida, USA - Sample 2 (SPAdes) (version 2) | ecosystem: Host-associated > Tunicates > Ascidians > Unclassified | place: Key West, Florida...
CAGCATCATAAATAATGCGGCCCTTGGGTTACTTTATAAGTCCTCATTTGGCCCTCGGAGCAATTTGAGTTTGAGACCCCTGTACTAGACACACGCCTTTCGTTGCTTTTTCTACTAAACCCTGTTGATTGATTTACACTGACTCATTGTACGACTGTTTCGAATACAGCACCTTCGTCTTTTTGCTGCTCGTTCGTCGTCATCCAAATGGCGCTGCAACAAATAAGGAGACAACCGTAAGGAATAAAGATGTTTAAAGTTGTTATTTAATACGCTACCTGAAGTGCAATCTGGCATCAATGTTAAGTGAAACGAGCAACCCCAAACATACGAAAAGGTGTCTGCAATGTTAGGTTTGCAACAGCATTAAGTTTCGCTATATGCTGCCAGCAACCGATACTTAAACATATTAACGCCAGTTCTGCAACAAATATGTAGTAAGTCCGTAGCTGCAATGCATTAAATAAATACAGCAATTTTATTTTACAAAATCTCAAACAGTTGTGCTGTTGAAGATGGAGCTATCGACTCGACGTATTTGTAGCTGTGTACTGATAGTTAGTGCACGGCTTTGTTTTCTTGTGATACGCTTGTCTGTACTTAGTTTTGTACATGCAAACAATAGTTATATTCTTTTAGTTTCTCAATGTTTATGTAAGTTTTTATTCTTGCGTTAACTAAACGTGTTTCAGCAGCTTGTTTGCAATGGGCAGCACGAACGTACTAATGAATACCCGTAAGTGGGTTTCATCAGATCCTTCCATAGTGACGACACATTGTGGTCTTGCAACAGGCAGGTTTGACGTCAGGTAACTCCTTTTTGAGACATTGCAAATGATAGTTGTATCACTGAAGAGGCATCGAAGTTAGCGGCAGCTGTGTTTTACGAGTAAGAGGTTGGTTTTCACCGGCGTATAGGCTGTATTAAAATTGCCATAAAAGAGCCTGAAATTGCCAGAGAAACGACAGAAATATGTATTTGCAGGTCATCTTAAGGATTTATATCATACTTTGTTGCAATTACAGTACAAAACTATTTCGGAAATCCTAAAATCGGAAAGAGACAGGGTTGACCTTCTTATACTGTATTTCGCAGTTCGAATAAGAGCATCGCAGAAACAACCAATTACAGTAATTTCGTAATGGTCCGTCAACGTTAGAAATTCTGCGATCACACTGAGTAATGAAAAGGAATGAAAACTTCCATAAAGTTAAATGCGTCAAACATCAAACGTTAAAAACTACAAGCAATAGATCCGTTTTATGTCAAAATGTGACAAAGCGTCTTCGCTCAACAAACGTGGCCATCATTTTCACTACAATTTTTGAGAAACAGTTATTCTAGCGGGTTGTCGTAGAGCAACGGATTATGGTTACTTGAAACCAAAACACAGCATTTTACCTTCTGGCCAGATGTTCTGAATGTTGAGGGAGGATCGATCCAAGAATGAGAGAAAGTGCTGCAAAATATGTCGACACGCCATTGCAAAAAATAATCATAAATTTGAAGTTTTTTTGAGTGAAAACACGTAACACTTTAAAACAGCTACATGTGAACCTTGAAACGCACAAGAACACATGTTGATAAATCTTTCGCTAAAACTAGTAGTAAATCATATTTTTTGATAAGTCTTCTTGTCTAACTAAGCCAGTGGTTCCCAACCGGGGAGGAATTTCATAAGTTCATGAGTTTCGGGGAGGAATTTCCACTTTATGGTCAAGTTACCTATTCATTGTAGGTGTTGTACTTCTTTTTTATGTTGACATTGGCTTTTTCAATTAGTTGTATCGCTTTATGTTTGTAAGTTATTAGTGGACTATCACACGTTTTTGTTGTCAAACTTTAGTTCCATTACTTGATAAGAAATAGTTTTTATCCCACGTCGTCAATAAAGACAATTGGTCCAATTTTTTTTAAATACTAGTCTACGAACCCGAACAGGTAAGGAATGAAAGTTCCATAGGGGATGAATGAAAAGTTCCAAAATAGCAAAGGGAGAAATACAACAAAAAAGGTTGGGAACCACTGAATTCAACCAAAATCATTACGTTGCATATAGTTTTCACATTAGTAACGTCCATGAAACCACCCAAAAAAATCTCCACAGCAAGTAGTCTGTACAAAAATGCATGTTTTTCTTGGAGCTACCGCAGAGGAATTTGATACTACAGGCAAAAAAACACCATCTTAATTTTTACCAAACAACTTCTGCGTTTGCGATCCTCGCAATTTCAACTAAACTGTTAAAAAGCTATAACAGCCACAGAAAAATTATGGAAACTTTGAATACAGATCCGCTTGATACATGCGTCGCATCTGGAACCCACTTCTCAGTTCCTCCGAGGGGAAAACCAAGGAAGGCGACGTAACAAACGACACATCGAAAAGAGTGTTACGCTGTGGTACTATCGGTCTCGGCCATGTCGAGGCCACTTGTTCTGCGAATGGCACATAGTGTAGTAGCACATACATGTAGTCTGCCGCAACGGATGTATGCTTTTTAGGGTTGTATTATCCAGATAACCGTGAGTTTTTTGGCTCTCCGATAACCGGATATATATCTGTCGGGTAACTGGATAAAAAAGTAACGTTACTAATGTTTTTTTTCTATTTTTTAACGTCCTGCAAATCTTCAATCTCACTATGAAGCCCACTATCCAGTCCGCTTCTGTAGGAGCAAAAAGGGCATTTAGTGCAGTGGCCTCTGCTACGACTCCGCAATCGATGCGTTGTGCTTCATACGAAATGCGTTGCCAAAGCAGTAAATGTTAAAAATGCATGTTTTAACCCGATTTCACCGGTTGCTTCTAGTAGGGCCTCGCGCTACCCCTACTAACCCACGCAAATTCGCGGGTCCACAGTGCGTGAGATCCGTTGCCAACGAAAATGAAAGTGAACTGCGCGGTTTTTAACGCCCCCATCATGATGTTTTTGTAATCTAATTGTTACAATATTCATTGTTTTTCTGTAATGAGTAGCCGTTTCGTTTAACAAAATCTAGTTAATGCACAGAGGGTTTAAGTTTTGAACTTTGAAGCCGTTTTCCTTTTTCTTTTCGAAAGCGTTTTGCATTTGGCACATCAAGTGTGAAACACGGTTCGACAGTTGCTGCCATTCCAGCCGTCACTTCTAAAGGTTTAAGTCTAGTTCGTAATTGCAAATGTGGGCTGCGTAGTCAAGTCTCATTCAATTTCCCGTCAGAGATCTGACGAGGCAACCTGAGATTACCAAAAACGTTTGAAAAAAACTTGTTTTGATTATGCCAACTGCATGACTATTATACAGTTATCCGAAAATAACAATTACTTAAAAAGTAACAAAAAATTTATTTAATGAATACTAACAGTTAATCCATTTACACAGTAACAGAAGCGACAGTTTGATTCACGTGAAGTAAGCTTCATGATGCTCTTAGTTCTTGTGTTGAAAGTTGCATCATGAAATACTACCAAAAAAAGGGTCATGGCATCAATCTCACACATACTGACGTCATAAACGTTCTGAGATATTGCCAAAAATTGAATGCTGCAAAAATCTGATAAAGTGCAAATGTGGAATGAGTTTAAGCGGAAAATTCGGTACTTGTCTGTTTTAAATATTACAAAGTAGATTTAAAGATATTGTGAAATCTGCAATCACTTTACAGTATACTTCTGCCGTGTTAAAAGAGAAAGGAATTTGAAACCTTTTCCGGGATATTCAAAACTTGCTCAAATAACGGTTTGCACTCTTTTAACCGTTGCTCTAGTAAGCGGTTTCACTGTAGCTAAAGTATATATTGATAGGAAGGTACACCACTGGAGTTTTGTTTAGTTTAACAGTCGATTTTGAGCTATCTATTTAAGAATGTTATTTTTCTGTCAATAAGCTAAATACCATGAGTCAAAGGCCAAGTGACTTAGGCCAAAAACCTTGAGCGGCAGTCAAACCAGGGCTATTTAAAACTAAAGCAAAAAAGGCTGAAGCTGAGAACAAGAGGATAGTGCGTTGGACAAGTATTTTAACAGCTACCTCAGAATATGAAAAAGCTTTAGATGAGCCACACCACAGTGACAAACGTAAGCAGCCAGACCGATGATACTATGCCAGATAGCCAAAGGAGAAGCTTATTTACAAGGAGTGGGGTAAGTCATTTCGAAAGTGTTGAGTCTGACAAAGAGGGTCGTTCGTCGTCTGGTGCATCTGATGAGTCTTACGAGTACGAAAATTCAAAATTTGCCGGAACGAGTTGATGGACAAATGGTCCTGCCACTTCGCCAGGTTTCATGAATCGGAATGTTAGGATTTTATCCAAATAGGACAGTCCACAATCGCAACAGAATTTTCGCCAGAAACGCGAGTGACAGGCAGGGGTGTGGTGCTAAAAAAAGAGGTGTGGAAACGCTGTTCCCACACCACATGAAAAGGAAGACTGCACCAAATAGTTCGCATTCGCCTACAAGAATTTTCACACTGGATCTTCCTGTTTCACTGTAGACTTTTTGACTAGCAGTGCGAATCTGCGTGTCGCTAGCGCATGTGAGATCGCATCCATGTTTTATTGTAACCTAGTGCAAAAAGGTGTGAGAACGCGTGCCCATACCAAAAAGGTGTGTGAACGCCATTCCCATCCCATTAAACACCTGGTGATAGGACGGTTTAAGTTTCACTGCAAAAGAGCACTGCCAAATAGTGAAACGGTATGACATCCATGTTTCGGCGTCACTCTTTCGGGCCTAGTTTTTTCACATCACTGACATCTATCATTATTCCCCCCTAAAACATTTCTGCACACACCACCAAGTGGGACCCCGCAAAAGTACTTCTAATCGGGCCCTGCACTTGCTAAAGTCAGCCCTGTCCACGTTTGCATATTTACAATAAAACTGTGTCATGAGTTTACATTCAATTTATCGATAAAATGTTGTGAAATCAGGTATCTAACAAGTACAGTAGTAGTAATTATCCCGTTAACCGGTTCGTTAAAATACAAATATCCGAATATATCTGTTATCCGGACAGTCAAAATTATTGATATCCGAACTAACCTTAATGCTTTTGGGGGTGTTGTTAAATTGCTGTCTGTAGGTCTTTAACACCAAGCCATTTTGCAGGACTAAAATTACGGGTGGTCCAAGAATTTATTAAAATATTTCCTCGATAATGGTGGACATATTATCAATCATCTTCTTGTTTTCTGTAGCTTTTGGTTCTTGCAAACTAAAATTTATTTATCATGTCTTGATCAGGTCTCATCTTTTCGGAAAAACATGGTTTAATTGACATGGTTCATGAAATGCTCGGAATAGTTTTTTTTCAGTCTTATGAAAAAATTTGCATCAGCAACACACGATGTTGCGAAAAAACTACAGTATGTGGTAATCCAAAGCTTGCCATATTAAATGTCTTTCAGTACGTTAGACAGACACGTAGGGAAATGCAATGAAACACATGTAAAGAAATGCAATAGCTATGTCGGAGAAGACACGCAATGCATACGTTCTTTCGCTAAAGAAGAACCAAAGTCTGACATTTAAAAGAATGCAGGGGTTGTAATATAAGGGTCGGGTACTTTTTGGCACCGCCGTTTTGGTGACGATTATATGGCGCTAAACTGTTTTCGCCCTGAGCTGTTTTGGCGCCAGTATAGAGAACGAAAAGTGTGTAATGAAAATGGATAAAAATATGGATAAAACTTGAATGTATATCATAATTGTAAGCTAGACCTCGCAAATATTCAAGTGGCGTGGATGAGCCAAAGTGTTTTGCGCTGTTGAGAATACGTTCATCACCCTTAATGCATTTAAGGGTTTTTGATTCGGAGCTTTCCCAGCAATCAACTGCTCAGTGTAAGCATCACGCCTTTTCTTTCTAAAAACAGAAAGGATGTAATGCTTACTATGAGCAGCTGATGGGCTCTAAGAGAAAATAAAAGGGAGATTTTTTAATGTTAAAAAAAGCACGTTGTTAGCAGTTCAGCACTGAAACAGCTTTGCACCAAATGGTGCCATTCCATGATATAAAGTTGTTGTGTTCGAAATTAGCAGTTTTTACTGAATTTTAACAGACACGTGAGCTGCATGCTGGCACCAGCGGCAATTTATGCAAAGCATAATTTGAGCAGTGAATTTCTGACTACAACTTCTTTTTTAATGCAAGTGCCTTGACTGTTTTGGTTTCCGTGTTTTTTTATGTAGGGATTGTATCATTAAACATCTACAAAAAAGTGAAATTTCAGTCTTTTACATCAACCTTTGTTTCATAAAATATTGTCTCTCTACTGTTGAAGAATAATTATGTACTAGTTTCAGTAGGTCAAATAGTAGAAAATTTATAAGGTAAAGTTTCTGGTCTGTTAAAAAGTTTTCACTGTTATTCACCATGTTTTAGAAGCGTGATTGTAAAACCACTCTTACCAGCTAGCTGATATATTTTTCACTATTTTGTTCACGGCAATAACAGTTTATCACTCTTTGATTAAATGGAGCTACATTTGCGTCTCGCAAGATTAATTTTTCAACCTTTTTTTATTGGCACAAGACTGTATTTGTTAGAATGTAGTGTTGCATTTTATTGCATTCTGCGTTTTGGGACAAAAATAACAAAAACGAGCTACGGAAAGGATTGTAAAAACTCCTTTGGTTGTGTGAACAAGTATTACATTGATAGAAAAATCACACCTGTCCGTCTGATCAGCAAAAGTTATGTGATAGAGAAGCAGGTCAATCCAGCATACTTGTATCAAGCAGTAGTAGCACCTGAAGCTCACATCTGTTTTACGTTAGAAAAACTTTCTTGTTAAATTAGTTTAACATTCATTTCTCATTTGCTGAATTTTTTCACAGCAAGTCAAATAAAGAGAGTTACTTGTAACTTCAATAAGGTTTCTTCAATATATCCTACAATAATTCCACGAGGTATTGAATTAAAAACGACAGATGCATGGATTTTGTGGATTTAGAAATATTTCACTGCATCAACATCTGATAGCTCGTAAGTGACAGAATTATAAACAGTTGTCTTCCACACACACCATTTTGATTGACACTTTTTTTGTAATAACCACAACAATTAATAAATAGAGAGATTTACTCAATGGAAATGCAACTTGCCGCCACTAGCCACCAAACCATGAAAGTGCGATACACAAAGCATAAACCAGGGGTCACCAACCTTTCTGAAAATGCGAGCTACTTCTTGTGTACCGATTAATGCGAAGGGCTACTAGTTTAATGCACACATCTGAAATAAAAATTTTGCTCAATTTACCTTTAATTATTTGAGTATTGATCATGCTAATGTTATTTTTAGAATAGGCCCGTGGGCGACCTACATGGTCCTTGCGGGCGGCCTGGTGCCCGCGGGCACCACGTTGGTGACCCCTGGCTTGAACCATACAGTACGCAATCTCACGGTTCACCTTACAAGCTTCATTTTTGACTCAATGAATATTGCTGGTAGCAGGGGTGAACAAGATTCTACATCAATTTCTAGTGAATCTTGAGAGACACCTGAAAAAAGAGTTAAGAGAAACGGAATAGTTAGGCTCCAAACCAGGGTTTCTCAAACGAGGCCTTCGGCCCCCTTTGGGGGCCACGAGCAGAGGCCTTCACTAGGTAGCTTTGCCGTGATATTGCATAACAAAAGTGTCACGAAGTATTCACCAGTTAAACTTAGAAGGGGACCACGGCTCATGAAGGTTTGAGAACCACTGCTCTAAACGTCATAGTTGTAATAGTTATAAACTTCATGCAATAATAATATCAAGTTGTTAAGGTAAAGGAAACGGAATAGTTGTGTAAACTTGAAACCGACTGTATTTGCATTGCATACTGACTGAAGCAGAACAAGATGACAAAAAATAACGGCAAATTTCGTCACATTACCAAATGTTACACAAGCAGGACGTTTGCTATTCATGTAAACATGCATGGTTTGACTAGCAGGGTTCCTACGCAATTTTGAATATATAAAACTTTTCTGAATGAGATACCCAGGCCCCAGGCCCAATAGAGGCACCATAATAGTTAACACGATGAAAGTAAAATTATCAATCTTAATTGAAATGTAATGAAAATGCATGTCAAAAGATCAAGTCTGGAAAATTTTTTTCTTTTTCATACTAACAGACCAAATATTTTTCCAGACTTGCCCAGGCTGGAAAATAACCAAACTTTTTCCATACTTCAAGGTTTCGTAGAAACCCGGGATTAGCCTACGCGGACATTTTCGAGACCTATAAGGAGCACTGCTTGAACATTACAAAAGTACAGAGAACATGCAATCTGTTAAGTCAACTTCTTAAAACCTCAAAAGGATTGAAATCCGTAATCAACTTAAAACAATTTACACTGGGATTCGTTTTTCCACCTATAACACTGGAGGGGAACAGATGAGTTTCGGCCTCGGCAATAAATATCCTGATAGTGATAACCAACTACTCCAGATTTCGGAAAAACACTCTACCCTAAGTTCATTGGTAGGTACTTGTTACTAGCGATCGACCGATACGGCTTTTTTGGGGGCGATACCGATATATCGGCCGTTCATGGACCGGTAGCCGATACCGATATTTCTAAAATTTTAAATCTTGTTTTTTTGTTTCACTGTCAAAAAAACTATTCTACTCCTTACCTTTTTATCAAAAACTTCAAATATGAGGATTTATGAGCTAAAATTTGTCAAATTGCAGCAGTTTCAATATTTTGCTATGATTTTTAATTAATCTCATTATGATGATACTTTTGTTTCGGTTGCGATGGCTGACACGTCCTCCATGGTTCATCTTCTTTGCTTGTTTATGAAAATGCACCTGCTAGCATTGCTGCAAGATAACTGTCTTGTCTTGGTTTGCAGCGCTTTCTTGCACAAGGTTTCTGCATACGTGAGGAATATACCACACCAGCGTGAAAACGTTGCATTCAAGTGTCTTAACTATATCACCGCGTCAACATAGATCAACTTGGATTGATTCAGCCTACTAGCATCGGTTCATATTCAATGCGTGAACAGTTGCATCGCCGCAGTGTACCACGCTACCGCTCGGTACGCAAAAACGAGATACCGAAGGAGTGCTAAACCGATGGAAGCGACAAATTCTCGCGCCTAATCCTTGCTTAACCCGCTACTAAAATTTGTGTTTTGTGGGTACTATTTAATTTACAAGGAATTTTTTACTACAGTAGAGTTTTAGATACCATGTATAAGTAATATATGGACTGCTTACATGAAGCTTCGGAACAATCGCCGGCATTTGGAAAACCTTAACACGGTCACTAACGATCAACCAAATCGTAGTTAGGAAACCATTTACAGACTTCTGGACACCAAACTAAAGATATCCTTTGTATAATAAATTTTAATAATCTCTAACGTAAGTGTTACGGCAAGATTGTACGTAACCCGCACAGCAGGGACGAGCAATTCATACTCTGAAGTCGCGTAATCATGGCATGCCTGCGGCTCCTGCACAGTACAAACCAGTGGTTCTGAACATTTTCGCTTGAGAGAGCTTACTCCAGATCTACGACTTTGTGAGAGAGTCTCACAAAAAATTTAATGCAAGTCAATTCACACGTTTTGTTTTATTGCAGAACGACATCTGTTGCACAAAATATTAGAGGGTTTCTTCATGCGCGTAGCTAGGGGGGCCTATGGGGCCATAGGCCCCCCAAAGTTTTAGAACATATAGTCGTTTTGTGCTTAGAGAGGCGGTAACCCAAACAAAATGTTATTCGCCTTAAACCAAACATTTTGTCCCCCCAAATTTGAGCTGGTTACGCAACTGATTTTATTGAAAGACTTTGAGAACCGCACAAAATGTGCTTGGGGGCTGCATGCGGCTCTCAGAAAAGTGGTTGAGAACCACAGGTATAAACGGTGTGGAATTTGCTAGTGGTGCAGCATTTGAAGTGATTGTGGCTTTGCGTTTCCTGTTTCAAACGTTGACTGTTGCGGCCAGTGCGGTGGTGCCGAAATCGGTGTTTAACCGATCCGACCTGTAGAACGATATTCAGACGGTGTTAAAAGTTTCTGCTGGGTGAGCGTTCTACCCATGCACTTTTTGGGGGCGAGTGCGCCGTTACCGGAGTGAGCTTGTCAGTGAACGCTGATTTGGGCGCGAGCTGAGCATATTTGAATGGCACTACATTCCGGAATGGCATTCGCAATACAATACCATTCCGATTGGTAACCCAGTAAGGCAACCACGAACCAAAGCAGTCGTACAGACAAGTATTAACAAATCTGAATGTATGCAAAAGCTTCCAGCTGATGTTAGCGCCATCGTCCAATCTGCTATCTAACGCAATGAAGTTCGCTGGCATACACGCACGTAGTTTTAAGGACGCGTTGGCCTCAATGCCCTCTGACTACATGTGTCATCATAGTAGTAATTTTAAAACTAACAACTTTCCGCCGCCATTACGAGTCTACGACACGCGACCAGATTCACCAAAAAAGCCTGACCTTGTCTCAAAAAAAGCCAATATAAACCAGATAGCAGTCCTAAGGCAAACAGGCTACACACACAGTGAAACATGCATAACCAAACAAAAATAGATATTAAAACTCGTCAGAAACATCGATATAATGTAATTACAATTTTTAGAAGCATTTACTTGCCCCGTAAATACACTGTCGTACATTTGTTTCATACTTAAAACATCAAGCATTTTTAGGGCAACAGTAAAATCTTTGCAATATTCTTTGCACCCAGCATGGTCATAGACTCTCGTCAGAAGAGATTTGTAATGAATATGCGGCTCAGACAATGTGTTGCCAGAGCCAAGCCTTTCATACTGAAAAAAATAAAACAAACATCCAGGTTTTGACTGGCTTTTTTTTATTAACAAAAACAAGTGTGTCAAAAAAAGCCTGAATTTCAAAACTTGGCTTCAAAAATTCCAAATTGGCAACCATGCACGCGACCATCGACTGCATGAGACCACCACTGTTGTTAATTGAATGCAAACCACAAAACGGACGTAAGTAGGCGCAACTGTTGCGTCACAAGGCCAGGTATTGGACCACCGTGACTGAGCGAATCAATCAGCAAATTTGCAAAGAAATCGGTTTCATGAAACTACAAGCATCCTCACTCCTGAAATGTTAATCAAATTGGTGTAGGAAGTGCTAACTTAGTTTTTCTTGTCGCTGAGACATTTCGGTCGTCTGTCCGAAATAGCTTAAACACGTATGTCATTTTTCATTTTTGGATATTTCCTTATGACCGAAAACAGCATTCTGACCGAAATGACTTAAATTTTTGGGTCATTTCTTAATTCGACCAATGACCAAAAAATGATTGAAGAAAAACCCAGATAACTGTTAGCAATATCGAAGTTCTATAATCGATAACTTTACCAGCGTCACATTCGGAATACGCTGGAGTGGACATATTAACATGGCTTTCTTCGGAATTTACCAAGACCCCTATTCGTGGATGCAATAGCTCGTTTTCGTTTCACCGTACATTGCACAGCAGCTTGAAAATTGGATGCGTTTATGTTTTAAGATCGATTTGATTAAACCTTCGGCACAGAAAGTGCCTAGGCAAGTCAAAAGGTATCCAAATAAATCTTGAATTTAAGATCGTGAAGCGCAATATGATTTGGGGAACACTGTTCTGAATTATGCAAGTTGGCCCATAATAGAAAAAGATAACAAACATGCTTACTCTGCATGTGGCTGGTTGTCTTCTCGGACCAGGAAGAATTAAATGATTGATCCAAAATGTTACATTCCATTGTAGCTTCTGATTCCTGCACCAAAGTAAAGATCAACATTGATATTATACAGTCATGGTTTAACCTCAGTCACTGGGCGCAACACATATGTCCAATTGTTGAAGGTTGGTTTCTCAGCTATCGATGGGATATCATAGGACAAGATTTGTCTGCTCTACAGGCCAACCTCATTCAGGCAGTTGTTTACAAAAAAACACTGAAGTAACCAATTTAAGCAAAAAACACGGTTTCCACGCAATTTAAAAAATAAATTTCCAGACTATTTCCAAACTTTAACTTTTCCGAACGACATACCCAGATCAACTACAACCACAAGTTGACTAGTACCTAACACGATGACTGTAAAATTGCAAGCCTTGAATCAAATATTATGAAAATTCATGTCAAAAGATCATACTAACAGACCAAAAAAATTTTTGCAGACTTTTCCAGGCTGGACAATGACTAGAGTTCAACCGATGCATCGACATACCCATATATGTCGACCGATATCGACATGACGATGCATCATATCGGCAAAATTCCGCCGATATATATCGGCAATATTTGCTCATAAAATCCGCTACGCTGTTGTTGTGCACGGAGTGTTCGGAAACCCAAGTTGCTACTTCGTCTCTGACCCTGACTGACTAACGCAAATTCTCTGTCCAGTTCCTTACGGCACGGAGCCTTCCGATTACATCAAGTAATGTGTAATCAGACGGCTACGCAATCGTTACGATAAACCGTTCAATGACGTAATATTCGCTTGCAGGTTTTTGTGCGGTAATGCCTGCGAACAAATTAGGTCACGAACTGGGTATATATATGATAGCAAATGTTAAAACTTTGGTATATGTTCAAACTGCTGATATCTAAATTTTTGGTTTGGTATATATTTGGTTTATTTTTTGTCGGAGGGTTTAGTTGAGACTTTAAATCGACTTATTTGTTATATTATTAAGTTTAAACGGAGAAACCATAGTGGCGTTAAAGCTATGTAAAAACATTCTGGTGATTTTGCTTAATACAGCAGTAGCATGCGCTTTGAGCAAGCGGAGAATGAGACTGGAGGAGAGCTGAGAAGTTCTGATAAAACTGAACTTAGCTCTATGTATGCACTTTTAGTCATCCAAAGCCATCAATTGTTGGAAAGGTGCGTATTAGAGTGGAAGAAGATTTAAAGAAGAGCCGAGGGACTCAGAGAGTTTGCATGGCTTGCAAAGCAGGATTCTGCTGGTGCTGTGTATCCCTTCTGCAAAATGTGCAAAAGGGAAATTGCGAACAGCTACTATACAGCATATTATTGCGGTGGACCACAAAAGAAATGAAAATGTAGTTTTTTAAGTGTTGGAAGATGGATATTTCCAGTGTTTAATAAATCTGTCACGGCTGAAGTTAAGAAAGTATAAATATTGAGCTGGCAGCTTCTCTCTGATGCCACTGCTCAACAACAACTGTTGATTTTATCTATGCGGAATAGTATAAACGCATGGAAAAACCAGCATTAAATTTTAAGTTTTTGTTTCAGGGAAATTTGGTATATTTTGACACTTTGGCATACACGTTGTGGGAGAGTTGTCAACCCTGGTAGTTGACTGTTTCAGCAAGGCGGCCTACAGAGACCTGTCTCTCTAGGCGAGATGGCTTTGCTTTCAGCAAGCGTCAAAAAACGTGCCTACATCACAGCAAGCAGTGACCAGGTTTGCGCAGAATTCGATGTTGTACGGTTCTTCATCGCAACGAAGTGATAGTTTTTGTTAGTAATGCGTCGCGCATTGTTGTTTACACACTCGTGAGATCTGAGAATAGGCACATATACCTACACAAGGAAGTACTTATACGCAACACATGTTTGCCTGTTTGTGGATTCGCTTGCACGCTTGATTTTGAGTCGAAGGACTGCAGTAGCCACGACGAATGAAACCATTTTTTTATCCAGTTTCACTACCAAGTATTTTTGAAATACCTGGTCAAACCCATTAAATTAATAAATCGCAATCACCGCTAACAACAAAATGTGAATATTTCTTGCATAGTGTACCGTTTGATTTTATGCAGAGGGTTAGTGTATCAGGAGTTCACCAAAGTTGGAAATCACTGTTCTAGGGCATTTTACTTTAGAATCATAATGGAGAAGATATCTTTGCGACCTTGTCATTGAGCACAATATAAACCTGCAGTAATTTTGTCACAACTTTTAACAGAAAATTACCACACAATAAATCATCACTCACATTTTCCAACAAATCTTTGGCAAGATAGACATGAAGCTTGAATGATTTGTTGAAAGGCAATAGATGCTGTCCACCACATCTGACAGATTTAAGGGTAGGGCACCACTTGCGCCTTCCTAAACATCAACATCAAGAGGAAGTTAAACCATGCATACATAGCACTTTACAAGGTACCGTTTACGTAAAATGGCAAACACAAACACTGCATCACCTCTACGTAGCAACATTGAGCAGGTTTGCACAAATAATATCTCTGCACAGTTAAACAACTAATATTTCTACACATTTGAAAAAAATATTGATCAACTTGATAAATGTTATATAACAATCTTTGCCGCTCTTGTAATTTCAAGTCCAAATCAGTATAGGGCAAAATCAGTCTTAGCTGGCAAGGCTGATTGATTTAAACCAGTGACTTAAATGTTGATTTAAATCAAGCAATAAAAAAAATCACATGTATTTTCAAAGCTTTGTGTGATTTGTATGACACATTTAATTGGCATGCTAATAGGTTTCACTCAGAAGGCAGAGAGTTCTTATGATGCCATAAGTTAAAAGCAAATAAAGTTTTATCAATCATAGCAACTGGGAGGTCACAGATTCTATGTTAATTAACCTCAAAAATTATATGTGGACTGAAATCACTAACCTGTGCAGACTCAGAACCGTTAGAATGCCACAAGTTTGAAAGTGTAGGCTGGCATAAAGCAGGCCTATAGTCAGTTTTAAGGGTTTGGGGTGCAAAATCGTTTGTTTGTTAGGGGGGATCAAGATTTTTCTTTTTATTATGTTTGAAACAAAATTTTTGAGCACAGATAATTGGGGGGCACTGCCCCTGTGGCTACGGGCCAAGCATAAAGTAAAAGTTACATCTAAATTCCAGCAAATGTGTAGGCCTGTTGACTGTAGAAATAGTAGTTTTAGAACAGATTTTTGATTCAGATCCATAACAACACTTATATTATAGGTTTTTACCATTTTATGCATGGGTCATTCCATGTCAGGTGATCCAGCAAAATGGGGATTTTTCATCTGACCCTCACCAAAATTCACGAAATTTTATACAGGGAAAGATCTCAGGCTTCTGAGCTCAACAAAGTTGGTATTTTTGAAATAGGACCTGTATTTCCAAAATTATGAGCATTTGAATTTTTGATGTTTCTCAAGAGGATTGGACCAAAAAAATCTTGGTTTTGCTGTTGGAACTTCAACTGATTGTCACTCCTTTATCTCTGAATATTTTCATTCAATATTTTGCAGTAAAGTGGAAGGCTTCATGCTGAACAAAACAACACAGAAAGTTTTTCACTGGTGACCTTTGAACCCTGGTTAATCGTTGTTATAAGGCAACATGTTTTACATGTGCGTTCAAGCATGACGATATTGCAAATACCTATAACTCAAATAGTCCAACTTCAATTTTTTTATGCAAGAGCTGGTGTTGTGGAGATACTACTGTATCTTGGTCACCCATGCTTATTTTTTATCTTCAGGCAAAAAAAATTTTATGTTTATATAATAGTATGTATCCATTTAAAAAATTTTGTTAATCAAAAATATTTTTTTAAAATATTATCATGAAATTAAAAAAACTTAATTTTTTTGTACTAAATTTAATTTTTTAATTAAATCTAATTTAATTTTCTTTGTTTACTTAAAAAAAATTTTAATGAATGTTTAACAATACAGTTCTTAAGTATGCTCAACACCCTCAACAAAAGTTGGAGATTAAGAACATGTTAAAAAATGTGAAAAAATTAGAAAAAAAGGGTGAATTTTGAATATTGCTGATTTTTTTTAGTTTTGAAATTTAAACAAATATAACATAAATTTGCATATATTATTTTCATGGTCAGGAAAATTACCATTGTGAATTCTAACATGTAATCTGATTTACAATATACTTAATAGTAACTTGTTCTTTTTTCAAATTTGTAACTACTGACTATAATCTTTTTGTCTGGTTGATTTTCTTTATAATTCCATTCAATTTAAAAAACAGAGTTGCATGATCCAGAGATCTTATTTGATTTGATACAAACATAAATCTTATTTCCATACACATTGGCAGTTGTTTCTGCTTCAACTTCACCTAAACATCATTGTCTGATAAATATTTCAGATGGCATTATTTTTGTTTTGTCACATAATCAGTTGTGTAGTCAAGACTAACCTTTGATACCTAGACCTTGTTAAAACTTTGAGACCAAAACTCGAGATTTCAAAATTTGTGCATTTTGCTGAGATTTTTCAAAAAATTATCATCACCGCTTTAACACTTTGGCGTCCGGCTGCTTTCGGGGATTTTCGGAAAAAAAAGCACCTAAATGCACGTGGCTTTGTGCGGGAATATCTCCGCTCCTGTACAGGTTACGGACCTGGTTGAAGCATCAAAAGACGCAGCAAGTCTTCTAGTCTGCACTCGGAAAAAAATTTTTTTGCTTGGGGATGTGTGTTTTTTGTGAGTGACGTCATAAGTGGAGGACTTTTAGGCCACCTTAGCCCACTTTGCCTGGCCTTGGGCGCCAACCATTAGGTGGTAGTATTTCGCTGAAATTTTTATTGGAAACTAGGCCACAATCCCAGTCTTTTTATACTTTGGATGACCTGCTGGGGTTTTGGGTTCAAAATTTATGATATAAGTTAGTAAAAATATGTGACTAATTAGATAATTAAATAATTTGTTTATTGAAGATCATAACTTTCGAACCAGAAATGCTAGAAAGTTGATCGAAGGCTCAAAAGACTCGGACTCGAGCTTAGTTTCCAATGAAAACTTCAGCGAAACACTTTGGCCTAGCGGTTGGGCCCTAGGCTAGGTAACATGAGCCAAAATAACCCCAAAACTACTTCACTTATGACGTCAGTCACAAAAAATGGGCACCCCCCAAGCAAAAGATTTTTTTCAAGTGCAATCTACCAGATTGGCCGATCCATTTGAGCCCTTGAACAGCTCTCTAGCACAATGTAGTATATACAAGGTAAATGAGCTGTAAACTATTTATTTTGTGTCCATAGACAATAACAGCATTAATAGAGCTAATTTTCTCAATTCTCTTCATTATCTTTGTTATTGATCTTGAAGAGACATGGTAGTAGCCATGGTTTTCAATAGTGCAATTAAGGTAGCTCCATTAGTATCCAGCAAAAATCATCTTTTTGTGGCCAAAAAAATGAAGAATTTCTATTAGGATGCATAAATTGTATTGAAACATACTTGTTCCTGGTTAACATAAAATGAAGCTGCATAGCCTCTTGCAAGAGTTGCAAATAGTTTCACTTGAAAAACTAACATAATACTTTGAAATTTGATGTCACAGATTGACCACACAAGTACCCTTGTTTAATCTTTCTCTGGTTAATCTCTTATTTTTGAGGGCATGATCTTGTTTGTTACCATTTGGCAGTTTTAATTTTGTATAACATTTCATTTGTTGCATTTTGGTGAGAATCTGACAGATAGGACACCACCTCAGAAAAAAAAATTAATTAAACAAAGCTCATAAAATAAAATTTTTGTCGTTTTATTATACGTAGAATTACTATTATCAAACTTCTGAAAACTGTTTTATCTTCAACATACTTTGAGAAACATGTATCATGTGAAACAAATGAATAAAAGTTGAGAATAGAAATTATTGTTGCAGATTGATTTTGTAGTGCATATATTAATTATGAGTCAAAATCCCCTCAGTTGCTTCAACAGATAAAAAGCATCGAATAGGCAAATAAGCAAAGGTTTCCTGAAGCCAAATAAATATTCTACTCAATAGCTTTTAAATAAAACAAGAATAAAATTCATACCAGTTGACCTTTTTGAGTTATAAGCAATTGAAATATGGTCATGCATGAGCGCACACAACAACTATGTCTAACTTGATCTTGATTTCCATAAGTTCAAAGGTCATAAGGAAAGTGCCAATGATTGATTTTTAATAAAGATACCTTCTGACACATTCTCACAAATTTCCAACTAAAAATAGTCATAGATAAAAAAGATACAAGGGTTTTTATGTCAGACCACTAAATTCACAAAAAATATACGCAAAAATTAAATGGGAACACTGCAAATTTCAACCAGCCATAACTTTGCGAATACTGGTCCGATTTAAAAAAATTCAAAATGTTTTGAAATCAGAACTGATGAGATCTCTCTGCTTATGAAATTTCATGGATTTTGCCTGCGGTCAGATATATCGCTCTGGATCGCCTGACCTGGAATGACCCACATGTACGTTATACTTTTGTAGAGGCTGAACTAGTGAAAGCTGCATTACATCAATTAATTTTAACAACAGACTTTGCACCAAAAAAGCTGCTAAGTTTGAATTTTTGTAGAAGCTTCGTAACATGCCATAAGTGTCAATGAATTGATGGTTTCAGTATTGTCAGTCATTTCAATATTTCATTTTATACACCAGTACTTGTGTTATGAACTGATTTGTTTTATGTGTGGCATAAGCCGTCATGCTCATGCGTTCCGCTGGATTAAACATTGATGAGGCACGGGCATGTAGCATAACCTAATAGAAGTTACGGACTCCCAAGACGAAATGTTGCAATACATGGTTGAATAGAAGTGTTAATCATCATGGTAGTAATGGATATGTCTGAAAAATCCATTAACCCTTAGGTCAAATTGATGACCCGTTATGCGTTTCAGACATTGTTCTTCACTGATCTCGCCACTGGATAGCCAAAACAGTGACAAACACTTCTAGCACACAGCATGCTTTAGGGTCAGTGGTTCTCAGCCTGGGGTTCGCGAACCTCCATGGGTTCACAGGAAAATTTTCAGGGGTACTTGGATGGCAATTGATTTCATGTATTGCTATATTTAATATCCTATGCTAGAGGAACATGCACGCCGGTTGAAAAGTCTGTGTAGATTTTGCCTGATCTTGCGTTGTTGTGATGCAACAATGTGAAATCCACAGATTTGCCAGCTAACCAGGGTATTCGGGTTAATTGTTTTAACTTGAAAATGTTAAACAAAATTTTTGCATCCTTCATTTGCAGTGCTCTGAATAGTCTTTTGCTGCTGGTCTTGGCTTATTTACGTAAATTATGATCTTATATGTAGGTTTTGTTTTAGCACCTTCGCGAATTTGACAGGGTTTTAGCACCTTCGCGAATTTGACACTTCAGCGAATTTGACAGGGTTGGCGGTCTTGATATTGCTTTTGACGTCTTTTGCGTCACACTGTTATTTCTTGCGTCACAGTCTTTTGGTTTTGAATTGCTAGCATTGCCAAGTGTTGCTTTATTTTTTGACTGAAGATGGATTAAGAATAATCCGAAACTTCTCAAAATAAAAACGTATAGTTTTTTGTAGGCTTTTTTAGTGTTGATGAAACTGTTAAGTCTATCCCAATTTTATGCTCCAGAATTGCCTTATGTTATGCAACATTTTTGGCGTTATGAATGCAAATACAATCGCTACTCACTAGTGACGACAACTGTCGCTGTGAAGCAGTTGCACATAACATCTTAAAAGGATTCTACTTTTTCTTAACTTGATGTGTTAGGCCTAGTGCGCTGGAATATACTGTACGCAAGCTAAAGCACCGTGTTCGTGGGTTAGGTTAATCAACATTTTCCATGAGACATGATAATGACAATTGTCATCTCACCATCCAAGCTGTTGCAACATGCTGGTTTGTAGATATGGCACACAAGTTACGGAAGCACTACTCCAACATTTTACAAATACTTTGTAGTTATATGTCGTTTGGTCCGATAGCAGCGCGGTAGTCAGTGTTATTGTTACATCACAATTGGTGTTGTCTGTTTGTTAAACACGACCAGCAAAAACAGTGTTTGCAACAGCACAACTTATGCAAGTTTAAAGCGCAGTGTTTGCGATTGGATCAGAACTACCATGCGCAATCACGTGATGCACACATATGCACCTTAGCCAGGGTTCTTTTAAGGAAAATGTTAGGTACCTGGTATGGACCTTTAGGGACCCGATATCTCTGATTCTCGGGACCTGAACTGGGTCCCTAAAACGCATTTTAAAAAACCCTGACCGTAGCTATTGTCATGGCAACTTATTCTTATAGAATTTACTTCTGGCGGACAGGCAGTAATTGGTTATAGCATAATGCTGCTTTTGTTTAGGCAAGGTTGTAGATGACTGGCTAACTTGCTGCAGGCTACTTGGTTAAAATGCAGATTAACTTTACTTTCTGCATGACCGTCTTAAACTGATGATATGGAAGTACTTAGTATTGACAAATCAGTTGAGTTGTTTCATTTCATACCAATGCCAGTAGTTCAGTTGCAGTAACTAATAGAACTATTTTGCTTGTTTAAGGATAGGCAGTTATTTAATGTTACATTACATCAAAATTCCAAACTTGATTCTTTAAGACTTGGATTGACTTTTCAAATTGAAAACCCACGAAGTTGCAGAAGAGTCTGAAAGGTTGATTTGTGAAATATATACAAAAACAAAATTTCACATTTGTGCAGCACAGTAATTGTTAACAAACATACTATCATAGGCCAAAAAAGTTACTGCTGCTTTGGAAAAATTTTTCATTTTTGGCAATGGTTGATTGAATACGGTGTTGTACTAATTTTAACCTCCTTAACTTGATGCCCCGTTTTGTACTTCCTTCTTCCTTTTCATTGTTCATCTTTCGACTTTCAAGCACTGTTTTTGCTTTTTTTGGTTTAAGCACCGTTGGCAGTTCTCTTACATTCAGGGTTCTGTTCTTATTGTTTTGTTATTTTGACAATCTTTTTTCATTTTTGGCACTGTGTTCATTCATTGCAAACAGTGTATGCTATGCTGACAAAATCATCAAATATTGAAATTGCTGCAATTCAAAAATTTTTGCTCATAAATCCTGAATTTAAGTTTTTCAAAAAAACGTATGGCATAAAATACATCATATTTTTGATAATGAAGCAGAAAACAAGATTTAAAAATTTTGGAAATATTGGTATCAGCCCATGAATGGCCAATATATCGGTATCGGCCTAAAAAAAGCGTATAGGCCGATCTCCAGTTCCCACCTTTATACACAGACTCGGCTACATTAAAACACAGCTGCGATCTCAGTGTGCTAGTGACACGCAGATTCGCACTGCTAGTCAAAAGCCTGCAGAGAAACAGGAAAATACAGTGTGGAAATTCTTGTGGGCAAATGCTCACTTCATCGAACTATTTGGTGCAGTCTTCCTTTTTGAGGTGGGATCGCCGTTCCAACACTTTATCTTAGCACTACATCCCTGACAAAAGTTGAAACACTTCGAGAATACGCACAGGTCGGACCATGATTACTTGACAATTTTTGGCCAATATCTCATGCAACATTATATTTAATAAAGCTCCTTTTTTAAGTGACACTGTGCAAGATTTACCGGTACTCACAGATATGCATGTTCCCGCTCTAGCCCGCATGCTTAACACTTTGAGAGACGGCTGGTTTTGGGGATTATCGGCAAAAAAACACCTAAACGCACGTGGCTTTGCGCATGAATATCTCCGCTCCTGTTCGCTCTAGCGACTCGGCGAAAGTCTCAAAAAACGCATACAGTCTAGTAGATTGCACTCGAAAAAAATTTTTTCTTGGGGGGTGCGGGTTGGCT
>Ga0210059_1004906_pt1 | contig 21542 bp, 16 predicted proteins | sample Ectturendosymbi2_FD_188042 | JGI IMG/M metagenome (GOLD analysis project Ga0210059, IMG submission 188042) | Ecteinascidia turbinata endosymbiont from Florida, USA - Sample 2 (SPAdes) (version 2) | ecosystem: Host-associated > Tunicates > Ascidians > Unclassified | place: Key West, Florida...
CGGTATCTATCGTTGTTTGCTCAGTTCCGCAAGGAGCTGAGCGTGGCAGAGAAAGTGTAAACCCAGCTAAAATGAAACTCTGCCCGGGTTTCCATAACCCTTTCGTATCCAAGCAGACGACTGTTGCTCTGTAGCAGTTCATATTTTTGTGCCAAGAGGAGGTCAATTCTCCCACTTCTGCAAAAGCCAGGCGCTTGAGGAGCCATGCGCACTTATTTATAGAAACCTGTCAAAACATGTCAAAACAACCTGTGGTTTTGTAAACATAGCCAAAAATGCCGAAATCGAACGGCGAAAAGTTTTTTTTCAGCCTAAACTACAAGTCTTTCCCCATTCAGACCGGATTTGAACAGCTCTCTATCTCGATCCGCTGGCGAGTGATGGCCATTTAGATAAGGGATGTTTTCCAGCCCAGACTGGGGTTTGTGGGTGCTGAAATTTTCACCAATTTTTGGTGTTTTGTTCATAATTTCGGCTACAGATATGCTAGAAAGTCATTCAAGGGTTCTAAAGACGCGGATATTGGCCTAGCTTCCGAAAAAATCTTGAGCCATAATAATGGCCCAATGGGTTGGAGCCCAGGGTCAGGTAACGGTAGCCAAAAACACCCTCACATGTGGCGTTCGCCCCCGAAAACCCCTCACCGAAAACGAAAACATTTTTTTTTCGGTTTCGACTACAAGACTTGCTGAATCCGTAGAGGGTTTGAACAGCTCTCTAGCTCAACCGCCTGGCGATTTATTGGATTGCAAAGCTCTGCATGAAACGTGGTTTTCGCGGGACTTAATTAAATGAAAATGCACAACGGTGAATTGGCAGAAAAAGTATCAAGTTTCACCTTCAACACGGAAAGAATGTCCAACAAAATTTGGTGTGATGTATCTGTAAAACAAATGTTTCGCACTTGGATGAAAGCATTGCTGCATTGTGGGTTTGGTTAAAACTCAAGTAAATCAGATGACTTGCGAACCAATGTATTCAGCATAAGCACAAAGTGTAATGGTCAAGGAAAAAATATCTTTTAGATTTGTTGGTCACCACTGTTGCGACATTACAAGAAGTTAGGATAAATTTATATTTCAACGTTATTTCTGTCCCTACGTTTTCAGCTATAGGTCAATATACAACTAGGTAAATACTGTAGGGTACTCCAACGTTTTGATTGAAATCCTGTTCTCTAATCGTTGAAAACAGTCTTGCTAAACTCCCCATCCCAAAACTAAGTCTCCACAATAGTCCTGCTTTTTGTCTTCGGCAAAAGCTTCGCAGACATTTGCCTGAAAATCAAACTTGCTAACATTATATACATCAGCACCATTAAATTATACGCTGTCTGTTTCTGAATACGTGACAACTAACGTTACAGCAAAGTCAGTTAAATTTCTGCACGAAATACATCATGGATGTATTGTGGTCTCTCACAGGTGCACCTGTAATACTCTCACTGTTACAAGAAAATCTCTTTCTAACAGTATACCACACAAGGGAGAATGTCGGACAGAAGTAGTTAAACATCTTTCACAGTCTCTAGAAACTTGAAAAATGCTAAAAATTATTTTAGCGAAGCTAAAATTTATAAACTAATAGAATGAGTGATACCACACCAAACTCTGTTTCAACATGAACTTGGCTGTGTATGGCCTACCATCTAACATGAACAGCTCTTCACACAAAACGTGACAAACATCACTTTTATTTTTGAAACCTCTCTAAATACAAAATGTAAAGAGAAAAAAAAAGGGGGTACATGGCATATTATGCCCCCCGTCTGAAAAAGTGGGGGGACACGTCCCCCGTGTCCCTCACTAAATTGCGCCCATGGTCCCCAGCCTTATATTGGCCGCGGCACCCTCTACAACTCAGGTTTCTTCATGAGGTACACCAAATCTAATGATTGAAACGTGGCAAATGTGAACCTCTTATGCAAGAGCCGTACAAAACAAACTCAACTAGGGGTTTTTATCCTGGGGTCCGTAAACAAAAATCCACTAGTTCATATCCACACATTTGGGTGATTATTCAGCTTAATCGCACCACAGCTGTAGCCTGTAATGCACCTATAGACCTAGCTGGGTAATTCCAGTACTACCTTCATGATGTAGTAGTCTAAGCTGTCCACGGAATTTTCTGCTAAATATTGCATGAGCAGTGACGTGAATAAAAGACTTGTATATTTCGTTCGGGTGTCGGCCGTCTATTTATTGTTCAGAGCAGGGGTGTACAACCAGTGGCCTGCAGAAAGAAAAATAAAGTCCTGTTTACTTCTGTGAACACGCCAGTTCAATACTTGGTATGCTCAGTGGCGTTGATAGGGTTTCCCGCGCCCGGGGACAAAGTCAGTGTGGGCGCCCCTGACTAGACCTTTCGTGGCAGAATAGATGCAAAGAGTATGTCGAAGCGGAGGAGGTGAGAGTTAATGGCGTACGCAAGGGGGGTTGGGGTTGAAATCCCCCCTTGTGTTTAATATGTTACAAAAATTTGATTACCTGCGAAAAGGAGATCAATTGTTTTTGCATATTTTTGCTCGTTAATTTGTCGACTTCCTGCAAAAATTGCAGTTGTAAATTGCTCTGACGTAGTGATGAATGTGTTTTACTCCCCTGTTTTAACGCTCAGCGTGATATTTTTTCCGCTATGAACTGCTGTGTCGTAGCGACGAGTGTATTTTCCTCCGATATCCTAACTTGGAGCGCTGATGGTTTGTATTCAGTGCAATAACACGAAAAATAAGGAGAGTGTGTGTGGAGGAACATGCATATTGTGTCAATAAACTTCGCCAAAACGTTGGTTTGGAAACATGAATGTGACGTCACAAATAGTGCACACCAAAAACAAATGAACACCCTATGCCACTGAAGGAACCCCCCACGAAAATACGAAAATTTTTCTGCGTACGCCGCTGGTGAGAGTGACTTTCAAAACGTTGAATTCCTATCTGGAGATATTTTGCACCGAAGTGATTTCGCATACAGTATAGTGTGAGATAGAGTGGGCGCCACAGATGCAGGTGCGTAACGAGGGGAAAGGGGGCACAATTCACCGGGTGTCGAATCACTATAGGGGCGCCAAATTACTGCGGGAGGCGCCGAAAAGTCCCAACAATGTCACAAGCACAGTGGGCTACTCTTCAATACAGTAGATTTGCTTCCGAAAGACCTCAGGTTCAAACATTGGGCGCCACACTTGCTCCTTGCTCCGGGCACCATCTAACTTCATTACGCCCCTGGATGCTTGTAAGCTAGGTTGGAATTCCAGTGAGGTTACACCTAAGACTTAAAAAACGGCACATGCGGCCAGTGACGTACGCAGAAAATTTCCGAGGGGGGGCAAAGTTTCGTCACAATCGTGTGACGTCACAAATCAACATTAGGGGAAGCGCCGAAGGCACAACCATTCTAAGGGGGGCATGACCCCGTGAGGCATGCCCGCATTTCCCGGCGTGACACCATTTCCCACATTTCTAAGGGGGCATGCCCCCGGGGAAATTTTGCAGAATTACACCTAAAAATAGGCATTTTTGTGCATTCTGGAAGCACGTTTAGGTATAATGCTTTTACGAGACTTACCCGGTGAGACAGAAAACTGAACTTTTGTTGTCTGAGGCTCATGAAATAAGCCTATATGCATGCTTGGATGTTATAAGTTTTAGACATGTATCGCTTACCGAAGACGCTTATTGAAGTTTGTGGGCTCAAATCTCCCGACAGCCGAAGCTTTTTCTGGTGTTCATTGTTACCTGTGTTAAGTTACTTAACAGGCACGTGTGAAGCAATTTTGTCAGTGAAAGAATGAAATCGTAAAATGAAAATCAAGCAGAGGAAACGTACAGTAGTCATAAAAAAATTTGCGTAGTGCGTATATCAGTAACCAGAAAGCAAAGTCAGTTTATTTTAAATTTAGGCACTTACACCCCATTTGTTGCGCCATTGCCGAATACTGCTTATACATTATTTATTTTTAGGGTCTGAGGGGGGGGGCATGGCACAGTGGCCTCCCCTTCCGTACGCTAGTGCATACGGCCTGTCCATCCTCGTGCTCGGTAATGGATAAATGCAGTGTAAGGGAAAGCTTCACGCGCGGTGCTGCCATTTGACCTGCCACCAGTACAGCGCACTGCGAAAGTCGCCGCGTAGCCCGCGGCGCAAAGTAAGCGGAAATTGTCGTCCGCAGACCACTCGTGACCACGGCTCCCATTCATTAATTTCTAGTAAACCCAGATTGTACATGGAAAAAAACATTTACCTACAAAAAAATAGAAATGCTAATTTGCAAAAATACATATGCATGCAAATACATGAGGTGGATCCGTGGTTAAAATACTGATTTGATTATAGTTCGTCTTCCAAATTTTTATCTGCAACGTTTTTAACATTTAGACGTTGGTGACATACTCCACTAATTCCAGGTCATCTGACAAGAAAACCGTATGGTTATTTCAGATGTCCTGGGAACAAAACAAACGCTGTTGTTGTGTGGCTTGTTGTTTTTCCACAAGTTAACCGCGTGGTGTGTGATTTGATGCTTGTTTGTTTGCGGTGCGTGATTTGATGCTATGTTTCCGAATAAACTGATTCACAAATTAATGATATTTCTCACTAAATCAGGCTTGGGTTTCATGTACAGCCGTTTTAATGCTTCTTGACAATTGTTGTTTTGCCAACAATCTTTCCTCACAGTCTCACTCAGTTTTAGGGAGTTTATTTTTGTTTACACGAAAAGCGGAAGTGCTAAATAGCCTTATAATAAATACTACGGCCAAAGCAAACGATACAACTGACATCTTGCAAACGTTTCGATAACAACTGTTATCATCTTCAGTGCATAGCAATGTTTTGTTTTAACATGACTTACATGTGAAAATATTCTTTTTTTTGATGCAGTGGTGTGTGGCAAACTATAAATCTGGTCATTAAATCATAAAGTATTCCAAATTCTGAGTTATCTAAGCTGTCTTTCATTTCACGCAGATAATACCAGAAATCATTGATATAGATTCATTGGAAAAGGACACATCTTCAAACTATCCAAATAGCCTCCAGCTGATCTTCCACAGGCACAAGATGGGGAAAATATATGACTAGGACCACATTTGCTATTGCACTAGCATCTTTTGTTAGATTTGAATTGCAACAATCGAAAATCCCTAGCTGTCAACAACTTCCTCCAATGCAAATCGTTTGTTAATTTGCATGCACAGGGCAACCAAGAAATTCAAACCTTCATTGTTTCATCAATTTCAACTGGCGTCTCACACAGTGACCTTACACATCGTTCACCCAAATGCAAATCTTTCACTTGTTTATTCAACCGTTTGTCGTTTGTTTACGTTACTTTTTTTGTACGCGCAATTGTATGACTGACAGCACTAGATCGCAAGAAAGTCACAGTCTTTGATATTGATACTGGTGTGAGGATGTGAAACCGAATAAACACGCTTTGTTTCAGCGTCACCGACATGAGTGTTTTTTCACCTGATGATCGCATGCGAGCACCGTAATGACCGGAAGATGTTTATCATATTATTAGACTTACTGTGGATAATTCCAAAATTTATGTCTTCAAAAAAACGCAGATTTAATGGGATTTTCATATTTAAACCTAGACATCCAGGTGGACTCGAAACAAAAAACAATGGGAGTCCTACTCGTGACCCTCCAAAGGGGTGTACAAAGTGAGTAAGCTATTATGAAACTTTCTTTCGTACCAATTACTCACCTACGATTAATAGCGAACTGTTGTACAGTGAGAGAACTTGTTTCTAACATGAATCTCATCATGATCTAACCGTTTCACAATCTTACCCCATAACCGCAGCCACTCATCTGTTGAAATACACTTCACCTGGTGTTAGTACCTCAGCAGGGTGTGGATCGAACCGCCGTGACTTGAACTTTGTTTTTCCAAGCAAGTCATTTATGAAAGCATTGGCTCGTGAGTGCAATTGTTTTAATCTCTTTGACATTATGTACAAACGCCGACAAACTATATAAAAGCAGTGACGTCAAATGGCAGATGTTTTCTGACGGCAGACCTTATTTCTACGTAGCGTCAAAACTTTAGCAATGTGAATGACAAACGTCAAAACATTTTAGTTCTTCAACGCTAAGAGAGCTTATAAAACCGGTTAATGACCCGTACCAGATAACTTGATGTTTAAGTGCAAAGCAACACACACACACACACACATGCGAATAACGTTTTTTACTAGAAGTGAGCAATGTGCAAAAACGCACCAGCATTCTGCCAAATGTCCAGGTGTTTTTCGGTACCGCTACGCGCATTTAAATAGGACGCAAACAAAAACTACGTTAATGCCCTTGAATAAAATCAGAAAAGTTTTAACAACTTTCGCGAAATTCTGCTTTTCAGCAGGTTTTAAATTTTTGAAGAACTGAATCGCGCAGATGAGGCGCATTTAGGCTCTAAACAAATCCAAAAAGGAAACAAACGTAAATTTTCGCGCTGTAAGCTTTCAATTATTTTGCCGGATCTCAAATGCACAAATAAAAGTAATTTTCCTCCCCAAACTTATCGCCCCGGTTGCGCCCTCACGCGAAGCGGTTACTGGTAGCCGGAAAGCTTGATCACGGTCGGGTATCTCGTGCGGACAGTCATGCACTTGTCGCGGTCGATGAACAGGCTGTTGCTTTTCACTGCAATCTCCTTTTCGAGAGCCATGCGAGTGTCTTCGAGATCGCGCAGCGAGTTTTCGGACTCAGCCAGTCGGTACTTCAGCTTCTCGATGCTTTCGGTGATCTCGCCCACCTCTGACACCAACCTGCGCGCGAAAGATGCACAGCTTACCACCCGCTACTTTTCTATTAGTTGTAGCGAGTATAGCTTCATGCGGTTTACTTTTATACTTTCGGCAAAACAGCATTGTATGTTCAGACTTTGCAGCAGTTGAAGCGTCGTAGGAGGAGTTAATTTTCTGCAACATTGCAGTCAATTTGACGAGGTTCTGCACTGAACAAAGTTGGGTTCTTGATATATATCGGCAAAAGTAGAACCTGGCCATCGCAGAAATGGTAGGCGATTTTCCGTGAGAACTTATCTTCCGTCAAATTCGAAGTATCACCTAAGAACTTACAACCTGTTGCGGCACTTGTTTCACGTCAAACCGCAATCAATGAAGCACGCTTACCTCTTCAAAGGCCGAAAACAACTTTTAAAATAAACACGCAATAAATACCTGTACTGTACAGGGTCTCTGCACAGCTCAACCCCAGGCCTGTATGTTCGGTGGTTAAGTCTGGTCTGGGAAACCTGCATGGGTGGCTCTTTGTCGTTGATGGCTTGTTTCAACATGGCTATATTCTTCTCTTGGTTGCCGATTTCAATCAATACCTGGAAATTACACATACTATTGGGAAGTCGTCAACCGAGAACCATGATGCAGGCGCATATTTACTCTGATGTCATCACTCCACAGGCTACTTTCAGCTCGAAATCCACAGAAAACTCAAGTGTAAACGAGCAGGAAATAAGAGTGAAGTGCTGATAATAGAGACTAACCCAGACACGAAATTATATCAAAAGCTAGGGGAAAACCACCACAAATATTTCCAAGTCTAAGTGCATGTAGCATAAAACTGTAAAATGGATGCTCATGCACATTATTTCGCTGGAAGCAAGTCGAAAAGCGAACATGTATACCAAAGTTGCGTGCACAAAATCCAAAATAACAGGGTCTCGGCCCAACCATGTAAGAGCCGGGAAATACTGCCTCGGCTGGGTAAAGCAGCAAAGCGATAACAAGAGCTAGTAGAAATCGGCAAGTGTTGGAATGTCGTGTACAAAAAGACGGACTTCCACACCTTCTGCAAGTGGTTCTCCAGCTTCGTTTTCGAATCGTTCATCTCTTCGGTGCGTTTGGCAAACGCCTCATTTGCCGCGTTGCACTGCTCTCTCAAGTCGTCCGAGGTGTCGTGGAGGACGTTGTCTATCAAGGATCTGAGATTGATCGACGCCATTCGTTCTCGCTCAGCGCGAACTATGTTGTCGTGCGTGAACTGAGCCCACGTTTCCGGTGTCGACGAACTGGAGTTCAGAACTGTCTTTTAGGCATCGGCGGATCAAACAATCAATGCATTTTACCACTGCTAGGCTAAAAGCGCGAGACTAGCAAAGACAAAAGTAAAACAAAAGTGGTTAAAGTTGCGGACAATACGGGTTCATTGTTATCCGGGTGGTTTGTGCCATAGCTGCGATTGTAGTGACAAAACTAGTGGTGTCCGTGCTGTTAATGCAAGTGTTCCGCCAAGTTTTAGTTGTTCGGGTGCCTAACAAAAAAGGAGAGTCTAGCCCAACTATGTCCAAACGAAATTGCTTACTGAGCCAACAGTTATGTCGCTATCTTAACCAGGGCTGCACATTGAATGACATATTAATGACGGACAAACGCTGAATGACTACCTTTGATCTTAGCAAACTAAATTTAGTTTTAGCTAATGCACTGAAAGCGTTCGCATCCTAACTGCAATGGTAACGACTGTTTGGCACATTCAACCACTCCTTAACTGTGATTTCATAGTCAATTTCAGTGCCAATGGAACAAGGGTAGAAATCAGAAAACTAGCAAAGAGTTTTGCACTAAGGTGTTGTTGCAACCTCTCCGGTGGTGTTGCGTTAATTGTATGATTCACCACGAACGGGATGTGCGCGAAGAACAAAAATATATGTAAGTGGCAATAATAGAGTGATCTCGTCGGGTGATCTCTATTGTTGCTTGCTGCCACGGTGCGAAGCTTTGCGCACATGCCGCTCGGGATTTCCGATCGCAACAGTGTCAGCGGACATACGGAAATCTCCCAGCACGCAGTACAGACGTGATAAAGTGGCACTGAGGACCACCTGTATCAAACAATTTTGATACAGGTGGTCCTCAGTCTCTGCAATTATTTTGATAATCTTAAATTTGACATAAATGTGGGCTATATATACTAAAGCGAAAACCCAAATTGGATCGATCAAAATCTTCGACTGGGCCGCATGCGGCTCACAAGTTGGACAAAGCTGGTCTAGCCGCTAAATTCATAAAATGACGGTCAAAACAAGGATAATCGCTAGCCTCGTATAGGGTAAGGGCTGCAACTGCAAAAAATGGGTATGAAGTCATCCCACTGGCACGACCCAGTAATAACAACAACGCGGTTTGATCACGACAATTCTATTGCATTCAACATTGCTTTAGAGATCAAGATGGCGGAATAGATTTGACTTTCCTGCTAGCAACGTTTGCTGCATCAGCTACCAGAAGGTTGCACGGCTTTTTACTCTTAAAACGTCTTGCTTAGGTTGATCGAGTATTTGAAACGACATATAAAGTTGCATAAAAATGCTGCAGAGCCAGGTTGCAGCGACATAGTTCAAATGGATTGGAAATGCAACTTGGGAGCAGATTATTCTGAAAGATGTGCACACGCATTTCGTCATTTGCTGTCGATTCCAGATCCAAATTAGGACGCAAAATTAAATTGCTGCGTAGCGTACTACAGCTAAAAGCCCAGGTAGAGCAGAAAACACCCCAGTCAAGTTCTAAACACATTTTTCTGATTATCGCATTACCAACCAGGCAGTTCCTTGTCAAAAAAAACTTAACAAGGTGCACAGCCTAAATCCATGTGCGCCCTTAAACACTGGCGTTTTCCGTGAAAAAATATGTGAACTTTTTTAAATGACCATGGAAACACGTTTTGTGTTTTTTACCAATATTACAATGCCTGTTTTCAAGCAATTTCTAATGCGATTCATCGCCTAGTATGCGTTTTTACATTCACCAACACAGGCTTTGGAAACATAATGCAAAGTATTACCCATGCAAAAAATAACCTTGCTTCTATCACCAAACGAAATGCGTTTTGAGCAGCTCAGTGCCCAGTTTGTTTAGGCCGAGATCATCCTACAGATAAAGTCAATCAATGCCTGCTGATTCAAGATGTCCTGCTACCTTTAGTGAGATTTAGATTAAAGAAGTGGAAGGCACCCTGATATGGAGATTTGCTAATGCAAAACAACTTGGAATAAAACGTCATATACACAAAAATTATGACGTTTACTTTTCCCCAATAAGGTTTGCCTTTTATGGCGAATACATACTTGTCCTCAAACTTAGCAGAATTCGGATAGTACTGAATATCAGTTGACTGGTTGTTTAATCGACCACATTTATCGTCGATGTTGTAAGCATCAAGCTTGTCACTCCAATCCAGTTCCAGGTTTTGTTTAGCATCTCTGTTCATACTGCAGTCAAGAAAAGTGTGTCAGAATATAACCATACAACCACGAGAAGAAAGACATAGGCAATCAGCTATGATCAACATGAATTTACTGCGGGTGTTTCAAAATGATGAAGCAGAAAACAGCCATGTTCTCTTAAACAGTTTTTTACTGTTTGAAAAACGCCTTTTTGAATCACTCTAACAAATCTGAATCATTCCAGGAAGAGTTGATCCATGAAATGATTTTGTTAAGAACAAATATTCATTATTGAAGTAGAACAATTACTAAAACAACATTATTGCCTTTACCGAATTTGATTCTTTGTCTGGTCAATTGTGCGTTGAAGTAAATCTTGAACTGATTTCAGCAAATCCACTTCCTGCAATTAAACTCAGTAACTAATTAACGCATTCATTTCCAGTAATATACTCACATGCAAATCATTCGAATGCAATTCACAGAAAACATTGTCAACCTAGCTATGGTAAATCATTGACATTAACTTAGGTAACACAGGGTGCAGAAATGTTTGCTTAAAAGAATTGCTAGGTGTTTGCAATTTTTCTGCACAAGGTTACCGTCTACAGGAAGTTATCCTACACTCACAACACTATTCCAGTGAAGCAACTAAGTCGACTGCAGAAGAAATTATTTTTGCATGTTCAAGTGGAGTATGAAACAAATATTTTTTATTGAATGCTATGATAAAAGAAAGCAAAAATTGGAAATAGTTATGATCAAACCACATTTTTGCAATTGCAGCATTTGAAGGGGAGCAAACTTTTATGGACAATAGTCTTTGCTTTCTCACCCTCAGAAGTTGTATCTCTACATTATCTTTTACAAGGTCAGGTCCTTGCCTCCTGGATCTGCACTCAAGATTGTCAGTTGCAATCTGCATTGGAATTTCAGTTGCATCCAAGGCTTTCTCTAGGCGAACCTAAACATACATTTCTTGATTAAGCATGCATACTTATGGAATAAGCCAATCTTAACCTAAGCTAAGTGTGTACACTTGATAAAGCAAATTTAAAAACCAACTGACGTAAATAAATAAAAACCACCTTTTGTGAAAACAGAAGATCTGTTTCTGCAATGAGATCATCAATTTCTCTTTGTAGTTCAAACTTCCAAAAGTTGATGTCGTGGATTCTTTCGCCAAGTTTCTTGGTAACATCAGCTTGAGTTCTGTTGAGGCAAATGAAGAATGTTTGCCATGATTGCAATATATGAATTCTAGTATATTTTTTTCAGTTTGCATTTACTGTTGCAGTGTGAATGTTATGATGGTAGATTGATTTTATTTTTGAGAACAGGTTATGAGTGACGTATACATCAGTCATAATAAAAAGAGGACATGTGTTTTAGGCAAAGTTCATGCCAAAAATAAACTTTGTTTATGAAGAAAACATGAAGTTGATCTGAGCACGCAAAAAGATAATATTTTATCTTAGAGAAATGCAAATGTAAATAGTAAACATTGTACAAGACTGCAAACCTGTTAGTCAAAGCCAGAGTCTCATTAGCAAGCTTCTTGGATTCATGCTGAACTCGTTCAGCATTATCTCTGTCTGTAAATGACTGATAATATTTTGAATAGTTGTTTTGAAACCATTCTTCTGGAGTGTACTTGGCTGTTCGAAATCCAGCAGTGGGTTGTCCTTGGGAAGTATATGCTCCTGTATTGATTGGTAGCTCATGCTCCTTTTTTCCAAGTGTGTTTACAGGAACAGTGTTTGGGGCAGGTTCTGCTTTCAGCAAAACTTCTGCAGAAGCCATTATTTTATAATTTTTATTGTCTAAACAAATATTGCTAATCACCTAGCTGAAAATGTTAAGCACATCACTGCATATAATGCAAATAAGTTAAATATTGGTAGCAATATGACAGATAAGCAATAGCACAGTAGTTGCTGAAAACTTGGCAAGTTACATCAAAACACAAAAACTGAAAATTCAAACCTATAGATCTCAAAAACCAACGAAACAATAAAACTATTGACTCATAAATGCATGTATGGTTCTTTAAGAAATCTGCTGCTTTTGCTTCACAAATTAAAAAAAAAAAAGATTAAAAACATGTTGATGGTAGGAAATTGTGATTAGTCTGCTTCAAAGTTGTTGAAGTGTTTTCTATAGTTTTCTTAAGGGTTGAGGAGTCGGAAGTAAAATGTCCAACTCTAACCTTTCCAAAAATTTCCGACATTGACTCCTTCAAATAACGTGTATGAAGTTTGGCTGTCAAAAATTATGTAGCAACTGGCAATCATTGGAAATCATAGTGTATAGCAAGAATTCTATATTTCAATTAAAGTTTCAGATAAAATCATTTCATTTCAAAAGACATAAATTAGGATTCCTAATTTAGGAATGTGACGTAAAAATATATTTCAATTGGACTTTCGGGATTGGATAAAAGATTAGACTCTGACTCCTGGTGTTCTTAGGAATCCGACTGTGACTCCACCCAAAAAATCTCTGATTCTTGGAAACTACAACTCTGCTACCCTGTATTTATGAAAGCACATTATCATTTTACAAAGCAAGGGAATTTCATTTCCTCTGGAAAGGACAAAAGGCAAAGTGAATTAAATGTTCTTTCCATTTCAAGACAATATTGAATGTGTACGTTTTATGTCTACCACATTAAAATTGAAACAGCATAATAAAACCACATACTTAACAGCGCAAGAAAATCCTTATCAGCAGCAATTAGCTATATGAAATGAAATAACATTTTGTGCATCACTCTTATTTATGCACATCTCTCCTTTTTCCAACTAATTCCGGAACAATTGCACAGGCTATCATTTCCTAATTAGTTTGCGTTTCAATGTTTGCTACCTTCCAGTTGTTTTGTGAAAAATATTCTTTCAACATTTGTATAAGTTTATCATTTAAAAACTGCTGTGGGAAATTGTTGGACAACTTGAATAAATTTATCCTGATATTTTACAACTATCCTTCCACTCCAACCAAACATTTCCATGTTATAAAATATACCACAACAACAATGTCATTTGACGGACGTTTTTTAATCAGCTAGTTTACAGCATGATTTGACAATTTTTTACAGTGGATAAATGCATAGGCCCTCTTAAGAAGCATACTCAAAATAATAGTACTTAGTTTAGAAGTTCTCTATGTCTTGTTTTTATCCATTAATTGCTTATGTACATTCTCCCAAATACAGATCTTCCTTGTAACAATTAAATGGTTTTCTAATTAACAGTAATTAGAAATATTCTCATTAAAAAGGTGATTCTAAACCAAGTATGAGTTTTAAACAATTTGCAAAAATTGTATATAAATATGTTTGAAATATTCACGAATTGACATTTTTTGAATAAAAAATGACTTTTGAACAAAAAATGACCTTGACTTAGCGACATATATTTTACCTTATGTTAAACCACAAATTTTTATTATTTCTGGAGAAATATCTTCAAAACTCAGTCAAAGTTTTAGAAAAACATTCCTTGCACTTGTATCGCAATATTTTTGTAGGATTCTACACAGTGCACAGTCCAAATATACATGTTCGGTAAATAATTCATAGCATGATCAATGCCTTGACAATAAATTTTAGACCATTTTGAAGTCATAAGGCTATGAGGTCTGTTCTAACGTTACTCAAAAAACAAGTTGAATTGAGACATCAGCATTAAATGCTACAGCATTCTAATACAACACTAAAACCTGCAATGAACAGTTATAAGTGCAGAAGTTATATGTGCAACACTTATAAGATCAAATCTCTACTTCATAAACCACCTTGAAATCATGCAGCTAGAAAAGTTAACATTTTTTCTGAACACATTTTGTATGCTGATTCAAGTGGGTGTGATTACCTCAGTAGCCTCTTTAATGTGTGCTTAATGCATGGAAAAATTCCACAGGAATGCATGCAAGCTGTTATTGTACCTATCTGCAAAAACAAGAATGGGGATATCAGTGATGCTGGGAACTATAGACCTGTTTCTCTTGCAACTATCATCTCCAAACTGTCGGAACATTACATTTTGTCCTGTATTTTACCATTTGTGGCCATCACAAGCAACCAGTTTTGTTTCAAACCATAACATTGCACTGACGTGTCCATATTTTCACTCAAACCGACTGTGTCATACGACTGAAACAAGTACTCCAGTGTTTGCAGCTTTCTTGGATGCATCTAAGACATTTGACAGTACTAATCACAACCTGCTGTTTGCTAAACTAACTAACTACAATGTAGCCATGGGTCTAATAGGTAGATATATTTATTTGGTGGTACTGAATTAATTGTGCTAGATGTATTCTGCAAAACAGCAGAAATACCAGGGCACCAAAACAACACAGAGTTTATCTAATCAAATGCCCCATAAAGTAGGTGAGATTGATAAAGGTGTCCATGGTGAAGGTTGTGTCGACCGCAAATGTGCTGTTGCAGTCCAATGTATAGGTTGCAGGATTAATGGCCAAATTATGATGAGTTTACTCTTGTTGAGCACAAATGGCCATAACGTTTAATTTCATGGACCGCAAGGTTCCAGACGATAGTAAGACTACCAGTGAGTTGTTATAGGCACCAAACCATGCAAGTGAAGTCAGGTACTAACTTTTCAGCCCCTTTTACTGTAACCACCATGTTAAGGCAAGTGGGAGTTCTGAGTCCATATTTATTCACTGTATACCTGGATGAACTCTCAATCCAGCTTAGATCAGCCAGAGTGGGTTGTACTGTAAGAAATATGATTGTGCATCATCTAATGTATGCTGATGATACTTGTGTGTTTGGCCCTAGGATTAGTGGATGTCTTCTGAATATTTGTGATGATTAAGCTACTTACCACAAAATCACTTTTAATTGCAACAAAACAATTGGTGTATCTTTTTGTAACAAAATGTTTGAGCAACCTGCTCCATCAAATGTTTTTCTGAATGGTGTACATGTACAACTTTCTGACCAAGTCAAATATCTTGGTGTCTTAATAAATGCCTCACTGAAGGATGACAGTGACATCAAAAGGCAAATGAAATTGTTGTACTGTGCAGCAAACAAACTCAGAAGCACCTTTGCACTGTGATCAACGTCAGTAAACACCCTCTATTCCGTGTCTATTGCATGCCAATGTGTGTTTGCCAATTGTGTAGCAAATACACACATACTAGTATGGAGCCCTTAATAGTTGCATACAACAGTGCCTACAAAATCATGCATTTCATACCCAGAACTGTACATTTTTGGCCACATCAGGATAGCCATATGTCAAGACCTTTGATGCCTTCTTAGAAACTATCTACATAGCTTTGTTTACCAATGTGAATCTTCATCATATTTTTTTTATCTGATGCTTTTTTACAAATCTTCATTTTATCTCCTTTTTAATGCTCTTGTATGACAGTGACCAATCCACTAGTTGCTGGTGCATTGTCTTGGTGCTTGTTTTTCTTAAGTATTGCTATCATAAGCAAACTAAACCTTCTGTGTGCTTCATGGCACCTCATGATTTTCTCTTGTTATTGCTCTATCACTGCCACATTGTGGAGGGTGTGCACAAGCCAAATATGTAAAACAAATTTATAAAATTAGTAAAATACCAACCATCAACCCTTGCTTTATATTCAGTGAAAACAAATGCTTGTGAGCCTTAAAATACAAATATCTTGAAAAAACATTTGAAACCTTGAGCAAAACAATTTACATGCTTGTGTGTGCCGCTGAGCAGCCCCATTCAACAATTTGAACCATTTACTTCAGAGCCTAATGTTAAAATTTCTTCATTTTTCTACCCACTGCCAGATTACTATTTGATGCTGAGTGACTGCAGTTAAAGTTGATGCACTGTTTCAGTGTTTTGCATCTCCCCGTGTTGTCTGTGTTTATCATCTAATACTTGCTATGTACTATGGCTAATTATTTTTGTGTTACTGTGTTGTTCAAGTACCCTTGTGATGTGAACCATACGTTTGACACAAAATAAATATTATTATTATAATAAGACAACCATACAACTACTTTTGCTTTTCAAGTTAGCAACATTTTTAACAACACTCAATTCATGTCAAGAATGTAACTGCATTGTTACTTCAATTTTCAAAAATTTATTTGCCTTGTTGATGACAAAAACTGTTAAATCAATATGACAAACTATGCCAAGTCATTTCTATAAAGCAGCCACAAAAATTATCCATAGCAATAGTTAATGTTTTTGAATTAATCCATTGTGGCTCAAAACTTTTAACAGTAACAGCACAGATCTAGTTCCATTATTTTGCAGACCTATTGCTTTTTTCTGTTGGAAGTTATATAACAATGTCATTTCTAGTTTTTACATAGCTTGAATTGCATATAGTAATAACTCACATTTTGGTAAATCTTGCAAAGTCGCAGTAGCCTATTTAATTGCAATATAGTGGACAATGATACCATATTTTGATTCTTCTAGAATATAAAATAAAAAAATGCTATGAACTCTACATCTTGACGTTACTGTTGATGCTTTTTCATGGACAAATGTAAACTTTTTCAGATTCCCAAAATTATGTACACAACAGGTCTTTTGCATCTCACATCATTGTTAATGATAATTTTTAGAAAACAGCAGATTCACATAATGATGAAATTTTCTTTGTTAAAAATTTAAACACATTTGTTCAAAATTAAATGATGCTGAAAACTATACAATTTGTAGTAAATTCAAATATAAACAATTTTTGAAGTGATTAACAGCAATCTCACACAATATGAAGCAGTACTGAACTACTGTATTGCTGAGTTTTTTTATTCTATGATTATCCCATTGATCTGTAACCTGATGGGTTGTTGAATATTTATGATCATTTAAACATTGTTTTTTCTGTCCTTGTTATTTGCTTTTTTAATGAAATTATTTGCTTCTGTAATGCAATGTTATGTTTTAATGCATTGTTCTCTGCCCCATAACTAGGCATACCATATTTTTATGATTGAAAACCAGAATGCTTTAGAACAGGGACGGGCAAATAGCAGCCTGCGGGCCAAATGTGGCCCGCCAAAGCGTTTTCAGTGGCCCGCAGAAGCATTCAGGAAAATGTTCAAATCTGAAATTTCTTCCAACTTCTCATAGTAAACATTAGTGCTGAGGCTATAAATCGAGACTTGCTTCTACACCCATAAAAAGGTACGGCCCTCCGCTAAACGTGGCCTTCTCAAAATGGCCCCCCAAGCAAATATAATTGCCCACCCCTGCTTTAGAACAATGAGTCTTATCAGATAAAGATGGTTCATATCATACTTTATGATAAAAAATAAGTATAAAAAAATTAATAAAAAATAATTAAAAAAAAGTAATTCTTACTTGGAGTATGTTGCTATTTTGGATTCCTATAGTTAAGACACCAAGAAAAACTAAAATAATGCATTTTACTATGAAACAAAAACCATGTTCAAGCATTTGCAAATTTACACATTTGCCCAATACACTGGAGCCATGCCTAGTGATTTTTCACTAGATCTAGTGATTCTTCGACTGGCCTAGTGATCCAGTCATATTTCATTGCAATCTCTTGATTTTCTGCTAAGTATGAATTTGAAGAAGGTCCATTGTTTTTTTTCTAACTTTCAGCCCTTTTTCAAACTTTTCAGCCTTTTTTTAATCCATAAACAACAGGCATCCCCCTCCTTTTTACAATAAACCGCACCGATCGCACGTTTTTTATGTGAAGGCTGAACTCGGCACGACCTTCACATCCTGGTCGCAGCACCATTTTGTTGTGATCGGAAATCCCGAGCAACATATGCGCAAAGCTTCGCACTGTGGCAGCAAGGAACAATAGAGTTCACATGTCATGATCACTCTCTGCGTACGCTAGTCGTTACGTTCAATGGTTCACAAGTTAATATCGGCAGAGCTTCCACGCCACGATCACTCTTTTATTGCTTGTTCGCGCCACATATATGTATGGTGTTGTTCTTCACGCACATCCTGTTCGTGTTGAATCACACAATCAACGCAACACCATCAGAGAGGTTGCAACAAAGTAAATAACCAAATCACTTCAAACGAAACTGAAAATTTTGACACAAGAATTTTAAATCTTGTGAATATATTTCAGGTCTTATAAATTGTTTATGAATCTAGTGATTTTTGCAGAGAAGCTTGTGGCAATGCTGGCCTAACCATACCTTTCTGTAGACAATGCTTTCTTAAAGAAATCTTTGTTCAATTTTATTTTCTCATAAAAACCGTAGCAGGAAAAGTCAGTGTTATTTTACAGACGATAAAGGCTTTCACATTTTGCTCCAGCATTCAACTTCTGTTATCAGACCACACGCTATTCGTGATGATTGACTGAGTGCCTAACCGAGGCATTTTGGTTGATTGAATGGGATGCCAGGACAAAGCCTTTAAACTAGGAGTGTCCCAGCTTAAAAAGGATGCATGGTATGCTTACTCATAACCCTTATCATTGCTTTTTTCCTTCACCTATATGCATGATGATGCTTCATCTGGTCTTCTGTACACACTTTAACTCTTCATCTATTCGTCCTTTGTTGCTTCTTCATGTCTTCATCCTGTTGCTGTATGTGATGTTGCAATTTCCTTTTTTTATTGGTGTAGGTGAACCACATTGGGCATTTGTAAAATCTGCAAGTTATTTTGTTTTAATATATATTGTTCATCAAACACCCACCTGTTCTTAGTACAAAACCAATTTTCTTGTAATCTGACAAATCTGTCATGCATTTATAAATGTAATTATAAAGCGATTGCTCAAACCAAAAATTTTGTAACTTCTAAAAACGTTAGTTAGTATTTATCATGGGTCTAGAACCAAAATGCACATCAAAAAACCATAATCCTTATTTCAAGCTACTCATACCCAGAAGTCAGATAGCTTACCTTATTAGTATTGCAGCAGCACATTGGCAAAGGTTCTGCAAAATATATTTAGGAAGTGACTATGGATATGCCTGTCCTGACACAATTTAAATAAAACGGTCTGTCATTCAGTTTGTCATTCAAACTGCATGCATCGCATAGTGTAATGGGTATGCGTTACGGTCACTATGCCAATGGTTTTCGGTTTGAATCTCACCTTGCCGACTTTGGTTTTGTTTTTTTCTTTACTTTTTTTCAGGCTTAGATGTTATGTTTAAGGGTTGATGATGCATTAAGGATAAGATAGCGTTAGGTTAAGGTTAGCTTAGGGTGAGGTAAGGGTTAGTGTTAGCTTAGCTTAGCTTAGGATTAGGTTAGGGTAAGGTTAGCATTAGGTTAGGGTAAGATTAGCATTAGGTTAGGGTTAGGTTAGGTCTACGGTTAGGGTTAAGGTAAGGATTTATCTTTTACATTTAGTTCATTTCTACCAAGGCTACTGCACTCTCGTCATGTGTAACTGTTACGTCACAGGTGGCGTATTCATAAGTTTACAAATTTGAAGATCCACACGCGTATCTATAGCCACTGCCATCTATTAAGTCCATGGATGATATCTGACATAACAAGTAGCTTCAAAAATATTTGTTTTAATTAAAAATCTAATTTTTTTCATATAACAATGAAAAAATGTTGCAGTGCGATAGTTTCTTGCCAACATGAATGCAACCACATCGATCAACCTTAACCAAAAGATTGCACTAGACCTACACGTAGGACAAAACGTACCAAACTACAAAGAAACATGCCTTGGAACTCCACAAAAAACACGTTCACGCATCATTGCTTAGCTACAAAAAAGTTCATCAAGAAAATTTTTTTGTATTTCTTGCAAAACCTTCTCAAATGGAGGCAAAACCGCAATACAGTATTGGCCTACACCCATATCAGCTACCGTAATAAGGTGCACAGCAGCATTCCTGAAATGTAGTTAGGTCACGCTTCTCCGTTGCTATGGTATTTCCGGCACTACAGACTCATTAAAGGGAATCGTCCAAAAATAATAGAAAACAGGACACAAACAAACAACTTGATTTGAAAAAAGACCACAATCTTACCTATCTAGCAAAAAGTGGTTCAATAGCTTGCGGAAAAACGCAAAGAGAAAAGAAAAAAAACAAACCTGGTATCTATTTTTCAATGCACTCATAACCCAGCACCTATCACGCAATCGTCAGTGACTTGTATCATGCTTAAACTCTCCAAATCGGCTAGAAAAAGAATTCTCTAATAAAGAAATAACGTTACAAAAAACATGAAATTCGGTTCATTTCTTACAGTTTGCATGAAAAGTTTCTTTAATTGAAGATTCACTGAGAACCAACGTTCAAACAATTATATCCATTTAAATGATTTCCCCCTAGTTATCCGATTCTAATTATTTTGTGTACTTTCTAAAATTTAAGTACAGTAAACCAGAGAGGTGCGGGCTGTCATATTTAGCGATCCGGTTCCAGTCCTGATTTTTTAAAACTCAGTCAAAGTCCAACCACAGACCAAAAATTTATTAAGATGTAAAGTCGAAGCCAAAAAATATGAAAAATGAAGCCCTTTCACAACAAACTTGCCACATTACTTTTCCATTAACTTCGTCCAAAGCAGGACTGGATCCTATATTTTGAAGCGATTGTTGCAACCTCTCCGGTGGTGTTGCGTTGATTGTGTGATTCACCACGAACGGGATGTGCGCGAAGAATAAAACCATTATATACGTAAGGCGAGCAAGCAATTGTAAGAGAGATTGCGACGCATGATCTCTATTGTTGCTTGCTGCCACGGAGCGAAGCTTTGCGCATATGCCGCTCGGGATTTCCGATCGCAACACGATATACACAACCCGGATCCATGCCAATTGGAGCAAAATTTGCTATAGTATGGATCCAGTCCAAGCCAAGTCCAGTCCAATGCTCATCTCTGCAGCAAACCTCGGTTAATCCGTATCTTCGCCAAATCAGATAAAACCGGTGGCACGAATCATTTTTAACGTTTTTCTTCATAAAGATCTTCGGTACAACCAGATTTTTAATCCGAGTCTTCGCCAATACCGTACAAAATCTGCTTTTTCCAATCTCGTAACTGGATTTTTCTATACTTTCACCCTGTTGTGTTTTTAAATGCTGGTTTTTCTCTAGGAAATATTCAGCAGCCTTTTGATGCAACAGAAGCGTGCTCATGATGACCAACGAGCATATACAATTATGGCGTGAAGTAGGAGATTCATCCCAAAGCTTTTCGTCTGACACTCTTCAGGGGATATCGTCAGAATGAAGTGGATAAGATTTCCTAACCCTTTGAACTCTCCATTGGTTGACCGGTCCAACGTTTCGACGAGGTCCAAATTACATCTTCAACCAATGACAACTCGCCTTTCTTATCTCCTAAACCCTTTCTTATTGGCCACTGCTTTAACCAATGAGA
>Ga0210059_1004907_pt1 | contig 21537 bp, 7 predicted proteins | sample Ectturendosymbi2_FD_188042 | JGI IMG/M metagenome (GOLD analysis project Ga0210059, IMG submission 188042) | Ecteinascidia turbinata endosymbiont from Florida, USA - Sample 2 (SPAdes) (version 2) | ecosystem: Host-associated > Tunicates > Ascidians > Unclassified | place: Key West, Florida...
GACTCGAGCCTAGTTTCCAATGAAAACTTCAGCGAAACACTTTGGCCTAGCGGTTGGGCCCTAGGCCAGGCAACATGAGCCAAAATGACCCTAAAACTACTTTACTTATGACGTCAGTCATAAAAAATCCGCACCCCCCAACCAAAAAATTTTTTTCGAGTGCAATCTACTAGATTGGCCGATCCGTTTGAGCCATTGAACAGCTCTCTAGCGCAATCGGCGGAGGAGCTAGGGCATTGGTAAGGCAACCGAAAACTGCTATTTTTTAGGCCGAAATCGAAGTACGAATATATCGTAGACCAGTTCTCAAAGTGTTAAAATGGTAGATGATATCATGGCTGCCACTTATGCACAAATGAAAAGAAGAGCTGAGGATAGAGAAGAATGGCGGAGGGATGTCATGAAATAACTTCCGTAAGGCAGATTACCTTGATGATGATGATAGCATCTGACATTGCTTTCACATCTGTATCACTGATCTGATTTTTTTATTTCACTGAGATATTTTAGTCATTTGTCCTATTAAAATTTGCCATAGTAGTATGATTCACTAGTCTATATTGTTGAACATTGTGACTGAATTGGCTTTTTTGGTCGTTTAATTTGGTCTATGACTGAAAAAAACTAGGTCACAGTACCCACTTTGTTGTGATCTGAGGCCCATTGGCAGGCATGCAAAGCTTCACCCCTGTGGAAGCAAGCAATGATAGATATCACACAAGCAATAATGGAAATGAACTGTGCTCACTGTGTTCTTGCTTGTTTGTGCCGCATACATAGACCTGTGCCATTTTTGGCACACATTGTGTTCGTGAAGAATTGATTGTACAATGCCACACTGACCAAGAGTCTTTAACACTAGGAACAATACTAGTTTGAAGCACCTAAAGGCAGTACAAAATGCATTAGATACTTGGATTTTATCATCATGCACACAATCATTTATAAAGTATGTTATAAACAACCTTTCATGCTTTACAAACTGCCTGCAACCTGCTGAAATCTTTCTACAGCAAACAGTACTGACATGAAGTTGTCACCCTAGTTTAGGCATGTTGGCTAAATGTCAAGTAATCTGTAATATACTCTCTCAAATTACTGTATCTGCATTTTCCTCTTCCCAGTCTACATGTTTATGTACATACTTTCAAGGGAAAAAGACTATGCCTGGCACTCAAATGAATTTGTGCACATCCATGTGATGGTTCTGTACAGACCAATTCTATATCTATATGTATGTAAATCCATATTGAAAGTGTTAAGTGCTTTAAGAAAAGCAAAAAATATCTGTCACTCATCATCAATGAAAAATATTATTATCACCCATAAAATAAGTCTTGCGGTTCAAGCTCTACTGAAAGTTATGTATGTACAATAATAGTCAAACAATATAATGCATTGTTAATGAAACTGATTTGTGAATCACCAAATGTATCGTCATGATACATATTTAAATAAGATACCTAATGCTGTCTTTTGCTGAGACCACACCTGTGTTCAAGTATTGTTTCTTGAGATGATTCTATCCAAGAAATCCACCTTTCTGGATAACTTGCTGTTGTATGCAACTTATCTTTTTGCATGCTGCGTGAAATGATAGGTTCACCTAAAGTGTGAAAATAATTGTAATTGTGTAATTCTGGTATTGTTTTTTACATGTAAACTATTGTTTTTTTTTCTGACAGTGACCAGGAGGCTTCACCTACAGTTCATGAAGAGTCAGTTAGTTTTATTCCGCCAAGATTGGTGATATCAAGCCAAGCATGCCGAAGTTACTTTGATAGTGATGTTGAACAAAACAGTAATTATCAACAACCTCCTGAAAGTTTTACTTCTGCATTGGATGATGATGTGGATGTTTCTATTATTCCTGGACTGGATGGTGTGCCTATTTCACCAGATCATGCTGATAACAGTCATGATCATGTGCCTGAATTTTGGGGATTTCAATACATTAAATGGTTTTCTCAGAACATACTTGATACAAAACACTTTCAACAGTTTGTGGAAGTTGCTTGTCCTCCACATTCAGCAGACAACCTGCCAGAGCTCTCACTTCGCTTTTTACAATGCTTGGCTAATTCTGATAAGTATGCTATTCGGTGCATTCCACGAAATGCTTCTGTGGCAAAAGATTTGCTTGTTTTCATTGACAAGTTTAAAAACATGGAAAATGGAATGCAAGAAATGTGTGAGGAATTGGGTATTGAGATGATTGAAGATGATGCTTCAAGTAAATTACATCATGAAATTCCAATCACCAAATCAATCCCACGCAAAGTAGTGGACTGCGGACTACACTATACTCATGCAGATGGTTCACCAACTCCTCAGTCATTGAAATCACAAATGGATCTTAGAAATGAAATTTTCTCTGGTCAAGTCCAAAACACCAGAAAGGTAACCTGCACTGCTGAAGATACTCTGGTTGCAAGCATTTCAAAGTATCAAAGCATAACACCTAACCCAAATATGGAACAGGAATTTCTGATGCAACCAGTGCCCAGAAAAGTTGTTGCAGAAGATGCAGCAACTGTTGATGAACTTCCAGACAAGCAATGGCTGAGCAAGGATATTCATCTACAGGTTTGTGTTCCTGTAGCCATAAAGTTTACATGTTAAACTGTTTGATATGTAGATATTATTTATAATGATATATTTAAAATGAAACCAGAGTGGAGTATCAGCGGTGCATCAAAAGGAGCAGCCATGTCATGCTTGCGATATTGACAAGCATGATGAGCAGAAAAACAAAAGTGGTAAGTATTCTGATGAAAAGGGCAATGTGGAATTGAAGAAGCATGATCAGATGCAACCTGGTCAACGAGATCAACATGCATCCTTCACAAAGAAGATAGAGATTCAAACTCCAGTCATCAGTCCTATCCGCAAGAAGACACATGTGGCCCATTTGACAAGTCACGAACTTACCAAAAAAACATCACTGGGTAGTGTAGATGCAAAATTACCCTCTGCTAAGCAGCCATCAACCAAAAAAGTCACCAAACTTGAAAAATTTTCAAATCCCGTCAGTCAAAAACAATCTAAATCTATAATAAATCTACAACTATCTTTATCTAAAAGATTGACTACTATCTCCAAATCTGAGAAAGTCATGGAGGACCCATCACATGTGCCAACCTTGACTAAAAGACGGAACACAATCCAGGCACCTGAGAAAATCAAGGACTCTACACATTCACCGACTGCAAATAAAAGCCTGAATTCAATCCCAAAATCAAGACAATGCAAAGATTTCCAAACCTCCCACTCAGCAACAATTGCTGCACCAAAAGTTCCTCGTAAAAGCACCTCTGATGATCAAAATGGTGAAAACTTTGTGTCTGAAAGTGGTAAGATGCAACTCATTCACAAAGCCAAACCAGAAGCTTTGAAACCACTTGGAAAACCTTTAATAACAAGTAAAAACATTCAAGGATGTGAAGTGAATTCACTGTCAGGTGTCAGTGAAAGCAAGCATCAAGGAAACACCATACAAAAAATAGAGACTAATAACAAAAAGGATAAAATGTCTTGTGATGCATCTGGCAGCAGGAAGATGAATGTCTTACGAAAAAGGAAAGTTTCATCAGAGCATGCGGAAGAACATGAAAACCGTGACAACCAACATGATCATCGTAAGAAAATCAAAATAGCAACGTCAAAAATACAAACAGAGACTTCAATTACAAATAATGCATCCAGAGATACTGCATCAAATTCTTCAAAACTTTTTGGATGTCGATCTAAGCAGGTTTTTTCTCTTCGTGCAATTTCAAGGGAGTGTCCAACAATTCCTCATGATAAAGAGAAACATTGGGAGCAATTCAAGGTAAAAGCATTTTTTATTGTTTGGTTCTCAATGAAAAACATGGTATCTGATACCCCAGCTATAAGGTGGCTATTTTGCATTGGCTGATTGTGTTCTATGTGGTTTTGTTTGTGTTGCTTGTGTTGCCAATTTTTATAATGCTGAAGTGATGCTTATTTCAAAAATAGAGCACAAAAGTTTGATAGATAATTAAAAGGTTGCAATCATGTTCTTCGGCACACCAGCTTTCTCAACATCAAGTAAAGCACTTGAAAGATAGACAGGAGTGGTGAAGCACAAGCAGCTAAAAAAAAAGCTTACAGGTTCTGTTGAACAACAACAATTTTATTTTTGACCTTAATGCTAGTCAGTAAAATAATAAAATATTCGCCAGAAAAGCTAATTTATATGCTTGTTATACAATATTGAATATGTGGATAAAGCCACGCAAAATACACTTTTTTAACCATTTGCGAATTAGAATATTTTCTTGATCTGAGGCAATGCGCAACAACCATTGCATAACTTACGGAAATGTGTGCAATATGTTGCTTCCAAGTTATAATTACCTGATACACTCTTTTGAGATATTTGATGTCCTGTGATTTTTATATGAAAGTTGCATTTCTCTTTCTTTTTAGTGACAATCATTTATTCAGTTTTGTTGTAGTTCGAATGTTTGTTTGACTTCAGCCAATTATCAATTTTTTGAATTTCACAATTTACTTCAGTTTGTTGAGACAGACAAATTGTCAGAAACCATGGTTGAGGTAGTGAACCATCGAAAGCAAGATTACTGCCTAGCAAAACATGCTGAGATTGTTTGACCTCTTACTTGCAGATCCACTGTTCTTCTATTGCATCACCTTCAAGGCAGAAAGACTAATTCCGTTTAATTGTTTTACACACCATTCATGGTTATGTGGCCTTTTGTTTTTAGCAGCATTTTTCAAAGTTTTCTTTATCTAACCTTATAAGCAAAATGTGTAGCTAGCAAGTTTGTAAGAGCATGTCAAAGACACGTCAGGAATTGTAACTCAAGCTGTTGTCAAGTGTGATACTAAGCATCACTGTTAACATGATGAATTATTACCAGTTGTGTATGTGACATTTTTGATACATGTGCAATTCAGCAAGTATTTGAATGAAAAGATGTGCCAAAGCATCTGGCTGGTGATAATATATATGCCACCTGAAATTATTCTGAACTGACATGTTTTGATTTCATGAGGCCTCCTTGAGCTTTGCATCAGCATTAATGGTATTTGAAGGAGCTTGCCTTTTGAAAGCAGAAATAAAGTAATTTTCATTAAGACTTGCCTGGTGTCTCGCTGTTGGATGCTGGCCAGAAACATAATATTTTTCAATGCTACAAACAGTTTTCTCACATTTTAAAAAAATGTATTGCCATGATAGTGAACTGGTGTTTTGCCATCTAAGGCTTAGATATTCTGTCAAAATGCTGCTGCTCATTTCTTACACCAGATTAAGTTGATTGACTTCCAGATAGTAAAGTGGAAGTACCGACCTTGTATCTTGAAAAATATAAGATGTTTTGCAGTTTTTTCAAAGGCTAATTGTGTTCACTTAGATTTCATTAAATTTGTGTGGACAATTTACATGTTATTTTGCTTTGCATTGGTGTGACTGAGGTGACATTTATGCTTATGAAAACAACTTTTTCCTGCCATAGACATGTAAGCTGCCATATTGGTGCATTGACTGAATTCGGTTCAGTGAGATTTTTTTCAAGAAACTCCAACTGTAGTGCTGTTTTTTTTTCTTAGAAAACACAACATTATGTACTTATCCAGCATTATAAGATATTATCCAGGGATGTATTAGAACTCCAATGTATGCAAACAGATACTGTTTACAGTGTATTTTACAGAAGCATGTGAAAAACTTCATCAAAGAACGTTTGAACTTTCTTTATGGCGTTTGGAAGTATGATTATGAAAAGCTTAAGCAAGTGGCAAATGATGCAGCAACAACTTTCAGGTCACCTGTCATTAAGAGGGGCCAGGTGCTTTCCAATGACGTGGCTTTATATATTACCAAAGAGTGTTTCCAAGTTTGTGGAGGAGACAATGCTGTTTCTGTAAGTAAATAATCCGACATGCCGTGATGCTGCTCGGTCGGACATGGCATGGTTTACAAAAAAGTACGGATTGACTAAAGAATTGTCTGTAATTGTTACTGAAAGGTTTCCCATGGAAGTTTACTGCTGCAATGGCACAATAAAGTGTTTGATGAGTTAAATTGATTTATTACAAGTATCTTTAGTGTCTACCCCATGATTTTCTAGGTATGTAGGTATGCTAGTTCATTAAATACAGACAACCCCAACTCGTGGACTCAATGGAGTCCTCAATGCCGTTTTACCAAGTCCGCACACTCCCAGTGACAGTGGTTAAGCAAACATATTAATACTAAAATGGGGTTTGTGAAGTAATGCAGGTCACAAAACCTGTCACTATCGTCATGCTTAGTAAGTACAGTAATTTCAGGTGATGAAGATGTTTGCCGACAAAAAAGACAGTAAGCTGCAGAATCACTAATTCAATAGAATCTTGGCAGCGTTATGTTAAGGATTTAGAGCAGAAGTGGGGAATATGCGAATCGGAAACAACAAGCGCCACGGGTGACCATTTAATGTAGCCCGCGTCAGAATTTTCATTTCGCACACTTTAGAACACAACATCGTGTCAAAATGAATCGCCAAGATAGGTCTTTCGCGCCATCTCAAAGTTAACTCTCCTTTTCTTAAAAGAAAACGACACGTCTACTTCGTTATATTTTTCATCATGAGATACAATTGTAATTTTTTTGCAGCCCAACCGTGATATTCAACAGTCCATCTGATCCATGATAGTAAATAGGTTCCGAACCCCTGTTTTGGAGTATCTTACACCTTATTGCTTTACGTTTAATGTTGAAGATCGCCTAGATATTTTTCAGAAAAATTGGTTCATTGAGGTTTTCTCAATGATTCTTATTAATTCGTAACTTGTCCGATGAAATACCTCCCTAAATCAATGCGTTAAAAAAGCAATTAATTTGCGTTTCTTCATTTTTTCTTTCCTTATATGTGTGGACTAGTCGATGAAGACGACCTATTGTTGCAAGGTGTGTCATAATTAATGATTGGTTATGCTTTGTCAGGAGCAAAATTCACTTTGAGTGTTCATTTTAACTTTTAAGCTTACTTGTTCTGCGTACAATGAGAAACACCCAGGTCAAAACAACAAACCTAATGTGCCTGTTTTCTAATGTTACGTTTTTCTCCACCAGTATCCATGTCCTATAAGACAGCAGCAGAATGCCCTCGAACGCTTTCAGTTCCCATCTATTGACGTTTCTAAACGCTGTTTCCGAAACTGAAGTCGTTAGCTGGCATATGTATCCTGCTTTCGTCATCGTGTCTCGCGCGTAAATTCACTTCCGAATGGCTGTTGCAATGTTTACTGATGGAAATCAGTTTATCGAGGCATATTTTTTGCAGTGCAACTCACCGTGGATACCTAATTGTTCCATTGGTTTTTGTTAAAATGTCATTTAAATTTACTTGTCGCTAGCAAGGAGTTCTGAGTTTGGTACATTTATGGAAATATTATTTCGGAAGCCGTTGTACTTGTAGAAATTCAAAAGCCATTGAAGGTCATCTTTATGATCAACTCAAACTGTTCCTACTGCGAAGTGTTGGGTTAAAGACCGTATCTGACTGGGTTGAAAGCATTTGTTATCGTGATTACGTTGTGCAAGATATGGATCAGGAAGTTTGAAATAGGCGTCCCTTACTTGTTTCCTTTGCGTGAACGCGCGTGATTCTCATTTGCAGAAAAAAGTCAAGAAGCAGCTTGATGAACGTGGCGAAAATTGGTGGCGGACTACATTGTCAGCGTTCAAAAAGTTCTATGTAAGTTTTCAATTCGGTAGGATTGACGTATTTGAATCCAGACCCTTATTTTCTGCCTTGCAGGCTTGTCTCTTTACATATAAAGATTTATATGTATCACTGGTCGTGAACTCGGAAGTTAGACGTTCTTGTTAGTAAAACCAATCATCTAACAACAACACCAACATCAAGCAAAACGCGTGATTTTTTGTACTTTTGTTCTGTGGGTAAGCGACTTTTGGTTATTACTCTCAACACGAGGGATGCAGCGGTCAGCCGATCAAATCAGAAAAAGTACCTTCACTGTCAGGTTATGTTGGTCAGCTAACAGAAAATGCTGATCTTCTTTCAACAGCGCGGCATTGCACGAGAATGCGACAAGCGGCTGGGATTTTGTACAGAGCTTGATCCAAGCAAGAGGCGAAAACTCTCTTCGATTGAGACCGAGTTTGAAATGCTCTATCCCCAATTCAGCCGAGACGCTCGATGTATGATACTTTTATGGTGCTGGAGTAATCTTGCTTCCAAGGTTTGGGAAATGTTGTCAAATATAGATGTGCGCGATCCAATAACAATTTCTGTACAGATAGGTTTTCGGTGTTTTGTTTCAGATTATTGGTAATGCGAAGTTCAAACGCAATAGCGGCGCCACAACGCCAACCGGGGATAAAGTGAAAAAATTGAGGTCGTGGCTTTCAACAGTCTATACATGTCCCCCCTGCCAAGCGCCAAGTAAGCCCTGTACATTTCTCTGTCATGTTGTAATGCACTGATGATTATATGTTTGTTTTCATGCTTTCCTGAATGTAGTTGCAATCGTTTTCTACTTCTAGCTACGTTCAATTAGCTTGTATAAACAACTTTTTGCAACTTCTCTCCTAAATAGGCTCTAAAGGTTTTTGAGTAGAGATTATAATACTCAGTTATGGACTAGAGTCAAAGTATAATCGTCTGGAGCATTTGGTTATGACGTTGCATGCCCTGTCAAACTTTGCGTCAGTGTGAAGGATTGAAAAATTTGCAGGAAAGACGAATGTTTCTGTGCTGACCTCTCCCAAGTGGGAAAGCATGACCAAGCAGCAAATTATCGATGTAGTCACGTCCTGGTGGATTGAAGGGTATTATCTGGCTCGATATGAGGCGGTAAGCACTTAGTGGTGAGCTGAATATGTTATTCCATCTATGAGTATGCTTGTAGGTCCTTGAAAAAATTTTGTCCGTGCAACTGATGGTGCGTCGAAAAGTGTACGTTATGCGGCGTTATAAGACATCACTTTTTGCTCGAACGGTGGCGTGCAGGGGGCGATGTGATAACCCACTGTGTAACGCAAAGATGCAGATAATTTTACATCGTGGTAATTCCTCCCTCTTACGACGCAAGCGCTTGAACGCTCCGTTGCGTTCTTAAGCTGCTATCTGAACCCCGAAGATAAATCCCTAACGGTGCGGTGTTTGTAACTAAGTTCAGGAAACGATCTTGTCTGCTTCGAATCATTGCTGATGTGCAGAGGCGTAATTAGAGGTTTAAGCGAGGGGGAAAAACTTAGCTGAAAGGGGCCCACTGGCCACAGTAGGGGGCGCACTAGTCAACACTCAGAAAAACTTAAGAAATGGTAGTGAATCCGCATGTGTATGGCTATACTAAACCACTAAATCACGGGAAAATACTCCGAAAAACGCAAAAAAACAACATACCACTGAAAACCAAAGAATACCAAATCCGAAATATAAGCTAAGTAGGGTCGGGGTTTTTACGTTTAGTTCGCCAGGGAGGTCAATTCGCTCTCTGCATCCCCCCCGTCAGTTACAGCACTGCTCATGTGTGAAAAAATAATCTTCCAAGATAACTGATTCGCCCACGGAAGCTTGTTTTAATGATCGGAGAAGAATCCGAAAACAGTCGCAGCCGGCACTATTTTATGATGTTATTTTAGAAGCATTCTATATTGAAAATCATCGCAAGTTTCTGATAAATTTGTGCGTTTAAGGTCGATTAACCTAGACACGAAATTAAACCTTGCTTGGCAACGTTCCACGCACAACAGCATTTCGTTGTGAAGAGCCTAAAATCAGTCAATGTTGTTTATTGCATCACAAAGCAGCTGTCATTAGTGCCTGGCAGAGCATCGTGCCGCTTCATCTTCAACGATGCAGACCGGCAGACGCAATAGTGTATTGTATGTCGCTATGACTGCAGCTTACATTGTTGATGTGTATAGCAATACCATTCGTGTGTTCAAACATCGAATGGCGTTGGTTCAGATCTTATCTGGTACAAAAGTAGTGCTTTGCGCTTATCGGTTCACCAGACAGTCACGTCGTCTACATCTTTTGGCGACTGGTGTCGCAAAAGAATCGTTTTTCGATGCTAACAAGTCACGTGAAACGAAACATGTGATCGTTATCTCGACCAAACCGCGCCATTCAACGCGAATTATGACGAAACTGACGTCTTTATCATTCACGTGCATAGCGGCTCCAAGCACTACCGCTTTGCTTGGCAGTTTCACATTTCTGAAATGGGAATATTCGTATTTTTGTCGGCAATTTTCAGTCGTTTTTGCTTTTCTGTTGATCCTGATAGATATGTGCTAGTGGTACTGAGACCAGAGACGTCTTGTTTGATTTAAATTGTTTATACGTCTTGGACTTCACAGGCTTTGTTCATGACTGACATTACTGATCGTAGCGACATGCGCTGTAAAGCCAACGGCTATGAAAACGCCAGAGCCGTTTCTTGTGATATTACTAATGCAGTGAAATGGCGTCGAACTATATAAATCCTATAAAAGACGCTGTTTCGTTTGACTTAGAACAGCCATTTCGATTTTGCGTTGCTAAATGATATGAGAAAGACACTTAGTCTGAAGTAGCTGGCTGTGAATTGCGTCGAATTCAAAAATGTAAGACCTGTTGGGTTTTGCAATGCTTTTGCTCCAGCCGAAGATGCTTTCGAAACCAGCCTTAATGCTGTATGTTGCAATATTCGAATGAGACCGATTTGGATTTCTCAAACTGCGATGCAAAAAACAAGTTATCATGCCGAAGTTTCGCGTGTGTTGCTATCTGCGATATCCTATCTCTCCGCTGCGTTCGCGACTTTCCCACTCAAGTTCTTCAACTTCACACAACCTTTGCGAAGCTCTTGCAACCGATTTCGCTTTTTCCAATGTTGAAGGTGCTTTTCATAAGTTAGAAGTACGTATGCATACTCGGCATTAATGGAACAGTGTTGGTCGCTGTGGACAGTTCGTTTGGAACAGACGAGATTTTGTTCAGTAAACATTTCCGCGTAATCTTCCAAAACACTTGCTGGCGTGCTGTGCTGCATGTGTTTGTGGAAAAACGTTTTAGAAACGCGTGTCAGTGAACGTTGCCACCGTAACATCTGAGACTATGCGGTAAGGTGGAGACTATGCCAATTTCGCGTGTTGCTGCGAAGTCTCCATGCACCTCTGCATTATCGCGATACGCGCAGTTGCAGCAGCGCCGATGGTATATCATTGCAGCTTTCAGATGAGCTTGGTTATGCAGACATTAAATCTCTTCCATACTCGCTCAGCCAGTGCCCTTCATTGCACATCCGCTGCTAAAGCTTCAGAGCTGTTATTTGCTGAAATTTGAAAAGGGAGATTGTTAAGAGGCAAATCACTTCAGTGAAATGACACTCGACATGACGAAGTGAAGATCAAGTGCGCTGGTTCAACATATAGTTATAAGCAGAAGTGTCGTGCTTACGCTCGTGTTTGATAGATCGAAGTTGTCACCTGACAGCGCTGTTTGATCAACTTCAATGTAGCGGATTGTTGTGACACTTCGACATTTAGAAAATTTGGCTGCTCTTTTTTCTTTCGCTTCTCACGCCTTGCTGACAAGTAGCTATGGAAGTTCCCATGCTTATATGTTGGTGTCCTGTGGGATATATTGGTGGTTTGTTGCGCTGTGGATTACGCGTAGTTAGTATGGAACACCGTCTTGTTAGTGTTTGTGCAGGCTGTAGTTCGACCGATAAGGCTTTTTTGGGCCGATACCGATGTTTTTCATTGGCGATAACCGATGCCGATAATTTTGCATTACTCAAACTACAGATGAAAGACGTTGCAGTGCATTTTTTCCTTCAGTATGTAGACCACCCACACAAATGGAAAGTACATAAGTTACAAATGAAAGAATAGATTGTGATAAGTTAGGAACACAAACAAATGACACAAGCACGAGAGTAAAGGGGAATTATGAAGACCACATTATATAAATGATAAATGTTATTATATAAATGACTTAAAATGAAGATAAGGTGACTTATCATACAAACGGTAGTTATGGAAACCATCGAAAGATGTAGTCCAACAGGCTGAATACAGAGTTGCAGCATGACACTTCAATATTTGAGTAACAAATTGCCATAAGCACTCGAAACAGAAAAAGAGAACAGTTTTGTTATTAACAAGTATTGTTATGAAAAAACAAAAAATTTTGTTTTATGACGCGAGCTATAATTTTTTCGGTCACAGACCGAATTTTCTTTAAATGACCGAAAAAGACTAAGTCAGTTCGGTCATAATGTCAGAAAAGGTAGGCTGGTGAATTCTGTTTCGACGAGTTTTAATACTATGGTTCCCACACAGTATTGAAGGTATTGAATTGTTAAATCGGTTTTCAAGACCTTGAAAAAGTATTGAGTTTGGCCAAAATGTACATGTGTGGAAATTCGAAATTCAGCCATTTTTAAAAAATCAAAATCTTGTTCTTTACCGTTGTTGATAGTTCTGCAGAGTTTTTTTTACATTGTGGTCCATGAATAAAATTTTGGTAAAATGAAAGTTTTCAAATTTAGTAATGAAAAGGTATTGAAAAAATATGGAAAGTGGTTTTTGAAAATGTGTGGGAACCCTGATAACTGAAATGTCTCAGAGAAAAAAAACAACTGCCAAGTGTTATCGCAATGACCATCACACAATGCTACATTACAATGCATATTAAACCAACCCCCAAGCTGTTTGCATGTACTGTGACGAGATATTTTCATCCGTCGTGGCTACTGCAGTCCTTACTCTAAATCAAGCGAATCCACAACAGGCCAAGCGTGCGTTGCGTAGAACTGCTTTTGAATATGTGCCTGCACTCAAGATCTCACGAGTGGGTAAACAACAATGCGCGACTCGTTACAAACAGTGATGAAACACCATCGATTCGCTGCGGTGAAGAACCGTACATCATCGGACTCCGCGCAAACGTGGATCACTAAAATAGTCAACCAGCACAGCACGTTCCCTGATTTGTTGACAGGCAGCCAACTGCTTACCGTGCAAAAACCTGCAAGCAAATGTTACATCATAGAGCGGTTTATTGGGACGATTGCGCAGCGGTCTGAATATTACGCACTACTTGATGCAGTCGGAGAGCTGAGCTCCGGAAGGAACGGGACAGGGAACTTGCGTTAATCAGAGACGAAGTAGCAAGTTGCGTTTCCGAACACTCTGTGCAGAACAATAGCGTAGCGCTTTTGTGAGCAAATAGTGCCAATACATATCGGCATGCCGATGCATCGGCCGAACTCTGGACTGCAGGCAGAGATATATGTTATTCCGTTGGATGCTGCGTTGCATGTAACTAGTTTTGACTCTTGTCCGTGTTAATGACACTTTTTGAAGACCCTACTACAGATCCGTTTTAATTAATTAATCGGCTTTAATAAGTCCATTTTCATTAAAATGAAGCTTTTTGTAACGCGCAGAATCGGTCCGCGTGAGTCGATGAACGCATCCCGCCTTAGTTTTATTCACTCGTATGGGAAATAAGTTAACACATCGTTTTTAGTTCGATCTGAGTTGAAATTATGGCATGCAACTCTACCTGCATACGAACGAGTAACAACAACAGCTTTAACTTGGGATCCCACCGTAAAAGATGCCTTTTCTAACAAGGCTTGTGTGAAAACACTAGTTGTTAATAAGGAAAAACACTCCCCGCTATTACGAGAGTTCATGTTTTTATTGACTATTACTAAACTGAAAAGTCGACGTAGCTAAAGAAAAAAACAAGAGTAATTTAGTAGATTAACTCAACAGCGAACTGTTCACGCTGCAGCGTGCTTCTTGGTGCGGTACTGACTCACAGTGATCTGAAACCGGTATGATTGGGGTCCACGCGTCCGCATGATGACCCAAGCGCGATTATCGAACACAGTACTTTACGCAACAAATTGCTACGACAATTAAACAAGTACATTCATGACACCTACTACCGCCAGATTCTCAGAACGTGAAAATACATTTACCGTTTTGTGCAACTCTTGTGGGCAGAGCGGTCATGCTGGATTGTTCGCTGATGCGATAGTCATCAATCAGTTGCAATTACCGTGCGAAGCACTAAGTACAACTCCTGAGTGACTACAGCGTCAAGTTGATAGTTGAAGCGTTGCTGTGTTTTCAAAACTTGGAGCTGCTCCTGTAGAAGACATCACTGCTCGTCGTCAGCTGACCCAACGATTTTTACACTTGTGGGGCTCAGTCGCAAATGTATAGAAATGTAGACAAAAGAACTGATTGATTGTTGTGCAAAAATTAGACCAATAGCTTTCCTGTTTGCAGCGTGGTGGAAATGTAAGTTGGGCGCTTAGAATTGCTGGAAAACTGTCTGTCCAAATATCGTGACCTCAAAATTTCTACACTCATTGGTTCAACAACAAAATGTTTGATGATACCCTGAAGTTTTGGCATTTGGTGAAACATAAAAAAGCCAATACTGGTCTAAAAAGTTATAAAATCAAGTAATACTGCTAAAGCCGTTATAATCTTATTCAAGTGTTGCAAGGTTATTTCCAAGGGTGTAGTGCCAAAACAAAAATGGGTAATAATATGTTGAAAAACAGTTGTTGACTAGGTATAATTAGCAAGTATGGTGAACGTAGATCCTTTTGTTTGCGAAATTCGCAATATAAAAACAAAAAGAGTCGTTCTGTTGGTGCCGCGTGGAGAGCTGCTTCTGCAAGAGCTGGAAGGATGACGTGTCACCGCGTTCCATCCGGCTGCGCCCCGGGTTATAAACTCTCATAGAAATATATCAGCATGACTTACTTTTAGCAGTTCTTGAAAATCAACTTCCGATGTCGTTTGTGGGACTGCGTAAATAAAAAAGAAAAGTGAAAAGATTCTGATAACTTTTCAACTATAAATTTCCCCAACCCTGGGATGCTTTGACAATGATCCGACTGCTGATAAAGTAGTGTGACTGTTTTCCCGCTGATGACTAGTGGAATAAAGGTGGGACTTGTTTTCTAGTACAGTATATCAAATTTTGCTTCCACACGAGTTGTGAAAAGAAAAGAGCGAAGGCTTTATGTCTGGCTAAAGACACCGTACCACTGGTGAAATCCTCTGGCCAAACAAATGAGATTCTCCCAGGGAATTTCAAGTCTCTACTTCTACACCGCTGCTCTCAAGAACCTGTCAACAAATTTCTACCCTGTTTGGCACGATTAGCTGATAATTAGATAATTTGAATGAAAACGTTATTTTCATGCGCAGTTTGAGAAGACTGAAACAGAAGAAGCTTCGAAAGAAAGCCCCGAAGATATACTGAACATGGACGGGATGGTTGTTCTCGACGAGGATTTCTCGGACACGGACAGTACCTCCGACACCATCGATAGAATGCCCGTCCACGACCAGGTATTTGGCTAAGCAGTATTTTCTGAAGTTAGATTGGGCGTTTCGATTAATGTTTTTCGACCGGTGCACTCTCATATGCAAATTTGTGCTTAAAAAAGATGTATTAACTCTCTCTAACACGTGTTCTGCCGGTGCCCATCTCAGCTTGCTCTGCGCCGTAAGCCACGCGAATACTTGCGCAGTGAATGCTGCACTGGTGACAGGCAAATGGCAGCACCGCGCGTGAAGCTTTCCCTTGCACCATCTATTAATGTCGAGCACGAGGCTGGACTGGCCGCAGGTTCAGTCCCTCACGTCGTCGATGTGACCTGGCTGGGATTCGAACCCAGCATACCAACTGCAGCGGCGTGCTCTATCCCACCAGCTACTTCAGTCCTTTAAATTTGTGATTGTTTTTTTTATGCTATCGTACATCAATTTGTTCTTGTACAATAATGGACATTATCGTGTAATTCGCATTGTCTCGCAGATTTGTCAGAAATCCAAAATTTTCGAAATCTTGTTAAGCAGAACTCCGGGCGCTGGGTGAAATTCATGATTATTAGTATGTTTGTCATATGGAAAATGTGTGTTCATCGATCTGCGGTCCTCAGTGATACTTTTCAGTGCCGCTTTCACAAACCTTGTTCTGGTCAAATGTATACTTTGTTTGTGATGGAAAATGTTTGTTGCTGGTAGTTTTGAAAAACAATTGATTGAAGACGTACTGGCGGTAATGGTGGTCGTGCCACAACTCAACACTGTGATTTATGATTAAAGATAATGTCATTTTTTGCATCATCCCCACACCCCGAAGAAATGAACTCCTACTACAATGACAGTGTGACAAACACTCGCTGACTCATGCGCACTACCGATTCAGCAAGCCTGTATCTGATACCCAAAGGCTAACATCAGTTTCTAGTATGAGTGGCAAGTCCGTTAGGTGCAAGGTAAACTAGATCAGGCATGGGCATATTCCGGCCCGCGTGCCACATGCAGCCCGTAAGCCCTGTAATCCTATCCTCTCAACTTGTCGAAACCATGTTAATTAAGCCAATTCGCTATTTGTACGTCTCGTTTATATTCGTTTACATAAACAAGACAATCCATCCATCTGCATCCGACCGGGCGTTGTCAAATTTTAAAATCCAAAGCGCCCCGCGGGTCAAAGCAATTTGCCATTCCCTGCACTTGGAAAGATTCGATACAAAGAACAATTGATCCTTCGCCAAAAATTTATTTCATGAGCAGCGTATGACGTTTAGTGTGACTTATTTTATTTGGAGTCCTAACTTCCTGTTACCATTGAGTAAATCGATTTGCAGAACCCAGCACTAACAGACAAAAAGACTTGTTATTTGTGATTTATGAATAACCTCGTCACATTGAAACCAGCTTTGCTGTTAAGGTTTGTTGTTCATGAAGGACTTAGGCAAGGCAAGGTTTTTGTTAACCTAGTTGTAACAGCTGTCATTCTTTGACCTTAAAGTCAGTAGTTGAGATTTGGCTAGGGATAGCCGTGTATTGAGCAGAGAATTACCGCTCGTGTCGGAATGATTCAAAGTGGGTCCGAAGACTTGCCCTGGGAGAACATCCATCCATGCTTATGCTGCTTAATCCCCAATCTATTTCAATGCTGCCATGAACTTAGAAAACAAATCCAACCCTAGAGTATGGTGCTAATTTTTCGAATATTGCAATGAAAATTAGCTAGGCAGCAGTCCTGGGCGGCCTACTGTCACCCATTATTGTTTGTGTACTTCGTGGTAGTTTTTCATAAAGTCTCATCCGGCAAGTCTGCAATATTGCATGTTTTTTGCAGGACACCGGAGCAACCGAGTACACCGAAGACGACTCGGGAGCGCCGACCATACTGTTGTATTGACTCTTTGATTAGCACAAAATTTCAATCAATTGGAGCAAACTAGAGAACCAATCTTCCCGTACGTCAGTCTTCAAATTGCCGCGTTGCTGTTGGTCCATTGCGGCAGTAAGAAAGAGACTTTGCCGCATTCTCAAGGTGTGCTGTCACTTTGTCACTCGACTGTTGCTGGTAACAGTGAGAACTTCCAGCGAATTGTTAAACGCAAGGGTGCTATTGTTTACAGTAAAAAGCATTTTATGCGTTTTTCAAGCGCCGTCAAGTTGTGCGTTTGCTTCCCCGGACCTATGCTTAATCGGTTCAGGTGTGAAATCTTGAAACCGAGCGTGCAATTGAGAAACTGTGTTTTGTGAGCCATGTAGGCTTTTTGCGCCAATATTATTAATTTTACCGCGAAGCACTGAGATAGCTGGTGGGTAAACTTGAATGACTTGCTCATATGTTTTTTTATTAGAATGTCATTTCGTTAAATACCATCTCTTTCATTGCGTGCGTTGGGTGTGTCGAGACAAAATGTGTAGTCGATTAAGTTTAGTTCCACCAGATTCCTCCGCTTTACATCCTGCCACGCGTTGCGACTGTGCAAGGATTTTACTATGATTTCTGTGGAGGTTATATTTCAAATCGCCTATTTGTGCTCTGCTTTGATCAAGCGGTAATTTGCTTGATTGCTCCGCTCGTCAAAAGTGCAGCTATTCGTCTTGTAGAATTTCTGCTGTTTTCTTTAATCTTGCCGAACTGCATGGATCTTCTCTCAACCTTCAGTAACTTCTTCACTGGCGCTGTTTGCAACGAAGCCAATGAACCGTGATTTTATGCTGTTTCCTCTGTTACTGTGTCCGGCTCACTGAGTTTTGGTTTTTGTATTTTTGTCACATCTGTACAACAAATATACTTGAACAGTAATTGCAGCGTTTTTTTTGCCACAGCCGTTCTTACCATCAACCATTCTTATCGTTTCAAGCAGTGTTTCAAACGAAACACATGAAACATGCCTCAGTTGTTTTTGAGAAAATGTTCCATACTTTTACGTGAATATTTTAAACTCCGTCCGTGGATGATAGTTTGGTCTATCGAATCGAAGTAACATTTATAAATGAATATAATTGGGCACAGGTTCTTCTGCTAAATGATGTCACTGGTCAAGTGTTGACTCGTTATTAATTTTCGTTACGGTAAGATGGCTTACGCTTGTGCAACTAAGTTTTAATGGTTTCATACGAGTTCATAACATTTTGTGATTAATCTTGGGAATGTAGTTGTAAAGTGCTTATGGTATGTTGCGATTGTATTTAAAGACACACTGCGAAATGAGGAACCGGCGGAAATGAGTAAGGCTATGTTAGAGATGAGGTGGAGCAGTGCTGGGGTACGAAAATACTCTGCTTGTTCTCGTAATTGCATATTGAGAGATAAAGCATGGGCAGCATTAAGAGCTGAGTCGAATAAGCGTAGCCTGATATGCCGTGGAGTGCATAAACACCGTTCCGAAAGACATCATTCTCTTGGTCTAGTCCAGGGGTCTCCAAACGTTTTTGCTCGAGGACCACATAAACTATTATACAACAGTTCGAGGGCCGGACATCTTGCGTAATGTGATTGTTTCGTGACAATGGACGTACGTTGCATTCTGCAAAATCAACAAATTTGTATTTTTTTTAATTATTGGCAAAATGTCTTTGCGACCAATTGAAATAGCTTCGCGGGCACGATGAAATGGCTTCGCGGGCCGTATTTTGGAGATCCCTGGTCAAGTCGAAAATAAACGTCTTTTATCTAAACCAGTACGCTTTATATTGATTAAACTTCCCCTGTACATTGCCTTCCGTTTCGCACGCCTGCTGCTACACTGTATTTTGCCATTCTACCTTGTACCTCAAGTTATCAACGCTCCCACTGTTGTGAAATATCCCTTACACATTGGCACTGAGGTTCAGGTAAAAGTAGGCCTTCTCTTTAGAGCAGGGAAGGGAACCTATTTACTATCACGGGGCACATACAGTATATTATGGAATAGCGCTGGCGGGCCACAAATATAGTTAATTCTTTCATGAACTTTTATCCTCCCTTGTCCACCTAAGGAAGATTAGGGGAAAAAACTGTGAAGTGAGAGACACTTCTCTTGACTTACTGTCAAAGTATCTGCTCATCACGGAGTTTCAATTTTGACGCGATGTTGTGTTCTGTCTTGGGTAACAGAAATCCTGATGCGGACCATGTTAAATGTTCACGTGGGCTGCATTTGGTGTTTGTTCCTCGTCCCTACCTGTGCCTCTTACCCGGGAAACTGCACGATTGGAACATTCTAGTTTTGTTGCTTGTCCCAGAACCCTATCAACTGCAGGCAACAGCAAAAATTTTTGCGAAAACCAATGATGCAGAAAACAGCACTAACAGACTAACTTTCGTACACAACATGAATTTGTTACAGAAAACCAGGAGTCCGCACACTTCGTCTAATTTCTAGACGTATTCAAATTGCTATCATCGTTGCTTGGAAGTGTCACAGCATTGTATCCGTCCTGGTGTATAAAAAGTAAAGCATACAGCAGGTCGTTCAGCCTCATACAACCCATAACACGGGAAAAGGAAACGACCTCATTTTGATCGTCCTTCCCGTTTAGTGAATATGCCAGTAAAGGCCTAAGCTGTCAACGCGATCTTCACGCAGTGTGCTGCGATTGTTGACTGAAACAAGGTCAAGCTCTGTCATTCAAACGACAAAATCTAAGCAAATCCAACAAAGTGATAAGCGAGGTTTGTCGACCGAAAAGGTTGACATTTTTAAATCGTGAAAATCGATTCTTGATCATGTTACTTTTGTCGCATGGTGTAGAGCAGTGCTCTTCAACCTTCATTGCAACTTTATCCTCATTGACTAAATTTCAAGTATCTTGCATACCTTCCTAATTACTATCAGTAATAGGCAAGCGTTGGTTCCACACCCCAGTTTCAAAATATCGTGTGACCCATTATTAGTGGTGTGTTTATGGGGAGGCGAGCGAGGCACTTGCCTCGGGCCCCCTCGGAGTGTTTCGCGCGTAAATTCTCCTCACTTTTGGTGAAAAACATTATCCACTCACAGTATATTCCAAAGCAGATCGTAAATAAATTTTCTATCAAAGGGGGCCACAACTACAATGTGCAGGTACTCTGCTTTTGAAGGGGTCCTTAACGGCAACTGCAAGTACACTGCTTTTAAATGGTCTCCCAACCGCCACTGTAAATGCAACTACTCTGCTTTCAAGGGCCCCACCATCATCTGTAATATGTAATTAGGTAAAAGCTTTCGACCAACCACAATACCTCGAATAAACTGGGTTAAAATTTGTTCCAATATGTTTTGGAAAGACCCTACCAAGCAAGAGTAAAAATTTATACTAAATGGTAATTTTTTTTCACTGTCAGGGAATGAAATTTCTCATACAGTAGCCTACTGTGGACCGCTGTGAGAAAAGGGCCCTGCCTGAAGAGAATATATGTAGTGCATGAGAAATACCAATAGTTTTGATGTGTTCAAACACAGACCTCTTTAGCACTCAATATAATGTGTAGGCTATCAAGCTCAATTTGCCTTTTTGATTAAACTGTATGATCTTGAATGTAGTTAAAAGGATGAAATTTGAAACAAATTTAGTGTTTTTAATGAACGTGGTTGTTGGCTGTGGTTTCATGGAGTCCCGTAGGCACATGGCTGTGAACAAATTCAGGAAAGCAAGCAATTTTTCTGGGGAAAGGTGTGCTATAAACTTTACAATTCAAATACAGTAGCCTGTGTTGGCTTTGAGCCACTCAGAAACATTTGCGTTATTAGAAACATTGTGCTATAGCAGGCACAAAAGTTTAAAAAGTACTAGCTTCACTTTGTTGGGTTCGAAATATCTCATCAACAATCCATAAACTCCGGTATTGATTCAAAATTTTATATTCAAGACAAGAACGAGTCATCAAGAAGAAGATTTGTATTGTTTAACAAACTTGTAAAAGACATTCACTTGGGTTATGGTAGATTCATTAGCAGGGGCGCAGCCAGGATTTTTCTAAGGGGGGGCTGAAATTATGGAAGCAAAAGCTATGAAAAAGAAAAATTGCTTGTGATAAGAATAGCCAGGAAAGCACATATATTGTGGATAAACAGTTAACTGTACTCACCACGAAACCTGGGGCCCTTCCAACTAAACTGCCATCTTGTTTCTCTGATATTCTTTCATGACGACCGTAAAACTCAACCACCTTGATTACATGTCTCAGCCGAGTTTTGCTTTGATCTATGATTTTTTTCTACTGTCGGAAA
>Ga0210059_1004908_pt1 | contig 21537 bp, 15 predicted proteins | sample Ectturendosymbi2_FD_188042 | JGI IMG/M metagenome (GOLD analysis project Ga0210059, IMG submission 188042) | Ecteinascidia turbinata endosymbiont from Florida, USA - Sample 2 (SPAdes) (version 2) | ecosystem: Host-associated > Tunicates > Ascidians > Unclassified | place: Key West, Florida...
TAAAAAAAAAAACGCATGAAAACCGGTTTGCGGCCACTTTGGTGCTTTGATGTTTTGTCTGTGTGGGGGGAAGACACCCCGACGTTTAAAACACGACGGAGTCTTTCCGATGTTTTCTTGATGCAATTCACAAATGCCCGAGTTCCGGTTTGGAAGTGTTCAACGGAGACGGGAAGTGTGATAGGCAACAGGTGCAAACTTACTTTTGTGCTCGCACAAACACGTTCTCTTAAAAACTGAAGCATTACAGTATATGTTTCTTTGCCGGTGTCGATCCTAGGCTCTTCGACGTACCAAGAGTCTAAATATCAGGGTTTTCCTGGGCTGAGATAAACCTGCCAGATAGGTTAGTACCGAACAGTTTAGCATAAGAGCAGGGAGTGGGATGCAGGGGAGGATCCAGCCAGTAAGGTCAGGGGGGGGCGATTTCAGAAATATTTGGCAGTCAAGTCTCATAACGGCTTCGCTATTGTAAAAGAGAGATCTTCTGAGAATCCCGCTACAAAACTAACTCCAGACTTTGAAGCACTGGCTAAAAAGGGAGACCAATTGTTCCCGCTGATATAGAAAGTGACTTTCTTTACTGAGCTGTAAAATAAATCCGCTTATCAAACTACTTTTTGCAATAAGGCTTACATCACTATGCTTTGCTGTAACTGGAAGAACAAAAAATCTTTTATATTGAAGCAGTTGCATGTCATTTACACCAGTTTACACAAAAAAGGCATTTATCTCCTCCCGACCAGACTCGCTGGCAAATTTTGGAAGACAGTGCGACCCGCGATTTCAACGAACAAGTAACACAGTCTTACATATACCAAAATACTAGCATTAAAACGCCATGCCCTCCAAATCTTATGCTTGTCAGCGACGGCCACACTGAGTCGTCTGGTGGGTCGAGTTTTGGCCCCGCAGCCCGCCTGTTGCATATGTCATTGGCCACCATGCAATAATTGGCCAGGCTAGTGCCCAAGAAGAAACGTTTTGGAAGATTAATGTGGCGAGTGCGATTGAAAATGAAACATTGTCGTAGGCACTTAACAGGACCGTGTGCAATTTTAGTGCAATTTTAAAGACTACCCGATTTCTCACATTCAGATAGCTTGTCCAAACCAATGGCTGTCTTGTATATTTCAGAGTTGTTCCTGATGCAGCTTTTTGTAAAAACGCTGGGGAGCATTAAAACGATTGAAACGATGTCAACAGCAAAGTACGTTGCATAAGACGAAAATTTTCCGCTGTATTTGCTACTTGGGGCAGAAAAGCAAAATTCCCATAAATTTACAACTGGGTTCATTGCGCTGAAATTGATCGCACAAAACACGTCACGTGAAAGGCGCAACACAACGTAGCGTCACTCGCATATGACTAATAGCTGCTGTAGAATCTACGTTATTCCGAGTGGACTTGGCCGGAGCGACATCATCTTTCAAATGGCCGACTAAGAAACGCTCTCGAAGCACGTGACATTCATTGACTCATTTATGACGGGATAAGAAAATATCACGCAACAAACCTTGCGATGTTTTTCAACAGCAGAGCGCGTTGGTGCGTGACGAGGTACATGGCGTTGCGCGGGGAGTTGACGATCGCGTTTTCGAGAACTTTCAGTATCCGTTCGAGCAAGGCAAGAGTGCGCTCGCACCGATTCGTTACGGACGAGCACGAGCTGATCTCGTCCACGTGGATCTTGACTGAAAAGAGCGAATTTTTAAAAAAATGACGGAAGAACATTGCCAGAGGCTGACAATTTTAATATTTCTGCGAGTTCGGACTAAACTCGTTTGACAAAACGTGAAAAGTTAAGCAAGCGTCTCACACAACATGCACGCAGGCCCGTAGCCATGGGGGTCATTCGAGGGCAGTGCACCCCGTAATTTTTTGTGCCCCCCAAATTTTGTTGTGTCCAGAAAATGACGTCACGGTTTGCTTTAAACAAATTTTTTTAAATCTTTCCTAAAAATGGATTGTGCTCCCCGAAACCTTAAAATCTGGCTGCGGAACTGCATGCACGTACAATAAAAATAACTAGATTTTACGCGCAAGCATGACCGTATCAAGCAACGTACTGCGAATGACTCTGTCGCATTCAACGATTAAGTCAGACGGGCAAGACATATGTGCAGCAAGCACATGCAGGCAACAGCTTACATTGTTGCCGCATCAAAAATAAGCAGAAAAGGCTGAAACAACCACCCAATTCAATAAAAATCGGCTGAAGTCAGATGTTTGTTCTTGGTTTCACACAACTACAGTACAAATCCTTGTTGCACACAACAGCAACTTCGGGTCTTTCCTGTCCGTGGCTGCGATGGGAATCGACACCCGCGTGCGTTTAACGCTGCTTACCACAGCAGACAGAGCCGACTGCAGCAGCACGTCTGTCTTCTGCACTTCCTAACACGCACTTTCCCGGATGTAGCGCATCCGAGCGTGTGAAGTCCATTCAGCTTCGTCGTTTGCCACAGCAACACGAGTGACCTCGGGCTGGTCAAAAACAACACTCAGCGGCAAAAGTACTTTTCCTGCGACGACCTTTACCTTCTGTTGCCATCAGTGCGGACTTACAGCGATATCAGAAGGCAAGGGAAAAAAGCCTGATTTCTACTGGAAGGGGAAATATCGTTGTTTATACCAGAAGCGACGACATTGGTGGAAACGCACGATTGCGTCATACATACCTGCCGTCAGCAGGTACGACATGCGCGCGCAATAAACTAATGAAAGGATAGTTCAACTCACCTAGGGATATGATGTGGTCCAAGCCACCTTTTAATCGGACTTCCTCTCGGAACCATTCCGTGGTGCGGCGCGCAGTGAACCGAAGCAAAGCCTCGCTGGCCAATCTCTTTGTCTGTGACATAATAAACGACGCATGGAAAAGAGTGGTGCAGCCCAACGCGTGTTTGCAAACGCGTACACCCCAACGGCCTGTTCGTGCGTGAAATCAGTAAAGGCAAAAATGGACTCGCTCGTTCAGGAACAAAAGCATTACGTGATGAACAACATTGCTGCAACAATCCAGCTTGGATCATGTGTTGTTTGTGAACTGGAAAGCACTAACAGCTGACACTCCACTCGAAAACTTACTGAAACATCGTTTCCCGTAAGCAACATGTCGCCACAACCGTCAATCAACTCCTTGATCTTAGTTTCAACGCTGTCGATAGTTTTGTCGTTTTCGGAATTGCCTTTGCTTTTAAAAAACTTGTACTTCTTTTTTTCTTCACTTTTCTGTTGAGCACCTGAAGTGGCAGAAATAAAAATAAATTATGACTTTCCCTGTGTGAAGGGTCCTAAAAAGTTGGCGGATTCTGGAGTCATGACTTCACCATTTTCCGCCTGATGGTCTAAATTCTCCCAATTTATTACGAAACGTTTTGAAAGATTGTGTGTTTTGGTAAACAAGCAAATACCTTAAAAGTAGGACTTATGCAGAGAAAAGGAGTAGGACAATCAAAAGTGAGGAAAAGATAGCGCGAAAATGGCGGGTACTGCAGCAGCTGGAGAAGTGAGTAGTGTTAACAGACTGAGGCTTGCCAAAAAGATCACAGATAAGCAAAACATCATGTATTCATGCGGAAGAATTGATCCAGCAGTGTTATGGGCGTTACGGTGAAAAGGCAACGGTGTCTTGTGTTTCTACGGCACCGCATAAGAACAAACGAAGATTTTTGTAAACATTTCGTGCACTATGGGAGGAAGTAGCATGCAACGCAAAGAGGAAAAACGTCGATTAGTTGCGAATCTAATGCGAGTGTTGATGTAAAGTGATGATGGTTTTGGCTGGTCGTGAAGAAAGAGAAACAATGTCTTTTCAAATCTTGTGGTAAAGGTAGCACGAGCTGCACAACAAACCGGAAAAAAGTTGCAGTGAAAGACTTTCCTGGCAAATATGAGCAGTACATTTATACCACTTTCACTTAACAAATACGGACCTCTTAAACATTCTGATACTGTAGGAGGTGGAAAGAGATGGGACGGAGCCGAACAGGGTTTTGAAAACAAAAAAAACAAACTTCTCTGCGAACGTTTAGACGGGTACGAAATGCAGCAAGGTGCTTACGGATGTGGTTCTAAAGCAGGGGTGGGGAACCTATTTACTATCACAGGCAGCATGAATTGTGGAATATAAGTTATTTTATCTTCAACTTCTCGTTTTAACTTGTTGAGGAAAATAATGAAAGAAAACCATGAGGAGCGAGAGAGATTCCTCTTGATTGACTTACTGTCTTCTTATCATGAAGTTTCGTTTTGACACATGTTGTGTTCTAACTGAGTAACGAAAATTCTGATGCGGGCCATATTTAATGGCCACGCGTGCTGTATTTCGTCCGCAGGCCGCAGGTTCCTACCCCTGCTCTAAAACAACTAAGAATCATTTTAGCTTCAGAGATTGGGCTTTCTATCGGAAAGAAGTCTATTAGAATTTCAACAGTTGTTAATATAGTGTAGCTGCCATCACACAGGTAAAATCTGTAAAAAAATATCATCAATTGAGACACAGAAAACAAAAGTTTGCGAAGTACAGAGCTAACGAAACATTTGAGGTAGCTGATTACTGACACAACTTTCTGCCAAAAAGCCATGTTAGAACTTGGAAACGTTGTGCTTTACGGTTTTTCAACACTGAAAATATCGAAAGAAAAGTCAACAGATACATTCTTCATCAACAACTTGTGCAGCTGCATTCTCATACAAAATAAGCCTGCCCTAAAGCAAAATATGTTTTGTCCTGAGAACAACAACGTTTTTTATTATGACAATAAAACAGTTGACACACCTCATTGGTTGCTCGTCTACGCCCTTTGCAGAAGTTAGCAAAACTTGGCAAAGCAAAACGGCACGACACAGCAACACCATACAATGGAACTGATTTATATTGAAAAAAGACGACACACGAAAAATATCAAGCGGACAACTTGAAATAGACCGTCACTTTAGCACAGAGCGCACGAGAATATATACTTCTTAGTAAGCATCCTCGGTGCCTGAAGGGCTGCTGCTGCCGCCCTCCAGAACGCTTGATTGGTAAATCGATTGATTGCGCAGCTTGTGTTAAATTGCACGCCATGTTCACGCGTAATGTACTTGAAAAACATCGGCTGAAGTGCAAGCGCACGGAATGTACGAAGGCCGGACTCAACAAGACAACATCCCACCAATACGAACAAGAGACGCCAGCGCGTGTGGCATGCAGCAGTGCAGCTATAGTGTGAAGTCTGGCGCTGAGACCAAACGAGAAACGCGTATGCAACAGCATTCCACTCGCATTTGCAGCATCGAGCTCGTGAAGAACACGTGTATTGATTAGTTCGGCGAGTAAACAGCCAAGGGAAGTGCCAGAGCACGGCGAAAAAAAACTGAGGCAGTCATTATTTGACCTTACACAGACACGAACAACAGCTGCGGTTGCATCAGCAATCGAATCTGTCCGAGTCCTAATTTTACGTAAGCAATGTTAGCAGTGGTTGTGAAGGGATTCTTGACAAAGTGGCCAACCAGTAAAACAGCGTGTCAAACAGGTTTAACACAGTTACGCATCTTCCTCGACGTTAGGTTAAGCGCGAGCTTGTTGGAGTCCCAGTTCGAGGTGATGTCTTTCGCCTTAAAACCGTTCCGTTAAACACTTAAAAGATTTGTCTTCGCTCTGAAGCAGATCCATTTGATGTGAAGTTAAAGTTTGAACTGTAAGAAATACTAGTGCTGCAACCAGTTCACTTTGTAGAATGTTAATAACGAAGACCACACCAGCAGTAAGCTTGCCAAGAAATCATTTTTGAAGCAGTATTGTCGGAAGAGTGCACAACCCATTTCCGGTCCACTTTTTTAATTTCTTATGGCAGTGTCTGCCCGCACAGGCTACTAATTTCCCGGACGTCGGGCAATTACCCCTGTGTCGTAGCCCTCCCCTGCAAGACAACTTTGTGATGCTTGCGTGCGATCGGATGCGCCTCAGTGTAATTGCAAATCAAGCGTTGGTGCGTCTAATCATGGGTTACTAAGACCGCCTCCTCCTGTGCAAATGCAGCCTTCGCTGCGCAACATTCACGCTTGGCATTGCAGTTCAATCTAAACTGTTTCATGATTGGAATGGTTTACATTAGCGGGCTTTTCTCGTCGACTCGACCTCGCATGCTGTGCGCGTAGCTTTTAACGCTGGCAGCAAGTCTTACAAAGGTCTTTACGTTTGCAAAACAATAACCTCGTTATCAGACGAGCAAAAGATTGAAACAGCGGCAAATGGTCATTGGAAGCAGCTTAAAGATGACACGAGTGGGAAACCTTTCGAAACCCACGGCATCCGTTGACAATTCGTGCAAACGTCAGGCATTGTGCAACAAGTCTAATGAATTACATCGTATTTTTAGTTACTATAAATCATCTCATTACCAACGGTTGCACAAATTCTAAGAACCCGGTTAGCAACAAGGTGGCAGCTTCTCAAGCTGAAGGGGCAGGTAGGCAAAGTAAGTTGGCTGCGTCAAACATAACCCGGAAATAACGTGGAGCTGTCACTGACGCCATGGCTTATATGTAAGGTATAACACATACAGCTATCAAACTTTCTTGATTATTTCTAAAAAGATTTAAAAACGCCCGCACAAAATAACTTTTAAAAAGTTTCACCGACGTAAACGCTTTTTGAAGCCACTACTGTTACTTACTGAAGAATATGAATATTAACACTTACCACACTTGGCCTGGCCATTGGCATTTGCGTTTTCCTTTTCCAACGGGTCTAGGATTCGCAGCAGGAGCTGCAGCGTGAGCTTGTCCACTTCCATTTGCCGGTCCCGACTCAACATGAATAAAAGCGCCGAGGTGGCCAACGCAAGGGACTGCGAAAAATCAAAGAGCAATGAGGTGTATTCTTTTTGAATCGTACTGTTGGCAGAAGCACAGTTAATGTAGCGCGTGCAGCAATAAACTGAACATCCTTTTAGCGCGATCAAAAACCGACTTGGGGTATTCCGTCACGACAATACACCAGGGAGAACGTAACAGTTACTACGAAGATCTACAGTAGCACTGACGTTTTCTGGAAGTCGCCACGTTGTCGCAGCGAAGCAAAACTCACGAGAATGGTTCAATACGTTTTGCAACAGAAAATCTTGATGCTTTTCAAGTATTGCTTAAGAGTTTTTCGAGTTTTTGCAATGTTCATCTCGTTGCGTAAATGGCATAAACTAGGTAAGTGCGGTTTTCAAGAAAACTGTACGTGACTAGTTAAAAAAAAAACTCATACACTCCGCAATTAAACGTGATTAACGTGTAATAAACGTGATTAATGTTGTTCTTCATGCAAAGTGGACAGCATGCATGTCAAGCACATCAAAAAAGCTTTCGACAGCAACGCTTGACTGATGGGCTAATTAGATCGGCTAAACAATATCTTCGATGTTGCTGATGCAGTTTGTCCGCAAACGAAAGATGCAACCTGTAGCTGTGAGAGAAATACTTTAAGTAAAAATGGCCAAAACTTAAGCTTCCCTAGACTTGTATAAAGAAGGCTTTATCAACAAAGCCTCAAAACGTTGAGCATAACAGGTTCACGGGTTAACATGGCACATACCTTTCTGGTTAGTAGCAAAACAGCGGTGAATTTCTATGATTTCGAACAGAAATTTGGCTCGACTTAAAACATAAAATCAGACTGTTTCAAAGTCGAACTCCCACATCGGATACCTTTGTCCCAAAAATGTGCCTTCGCTTGTGCTTTCCACAACTACCGTCCTACCAGCTGCATTTTCACTAAGCGGGAAATACGGAAATGGTGAATCACGAACTAAACATTTTGTTCAGTGACAGGAGGCAATCCGTACCTTGTTTTCGGTGGCGTCCTGCAAGTTGCTGAATATTTTCATCGAAACGTTGTGCGCGCGGAGGTAAAGTCGGAAGTTGTGCTGCTGGCATTTGCTGGAAAGGTTCGTCGCCGAGAGACACCTGTACCGTGAAAAGCGTTGCTTTACACCAGGCATTGAGAACAGTCGACTGCGTTCGATGCCGAACTTTCATTGATCTGCAAGCCTGTCGGCTGAGTGTATAAGGGTGGACGTGATAAACCACACTCCATTGTTTCGCCGATTTCCTGCCATCCAGGTTTCACGAACGTCTTGTTTCGCTTTAACCGCGAGTGGTATCAGGCCGCTGCGAACAGCGCAAAGCGCAGCTACCATCTGTCATGCTTTCGAATATGGGCGTAACCAGAGGGGGGCAGGGTCCCGTCCCCCCAAATTTTTGGAATATCCAGTCATTTTGTGCTTTGAGAAGCGACGTTCCTAGCAAAATACTGTTGCTCGCCGAAAGTCAACTCCCAATATTTTGGGCCGGCTACGCCGCTGCTTTCAAATACCGCTGTTTGTTGGAAATCGCATTACACGACACAACGGTTCTGTGTCGTTTAGAAAAGGTGGCGTCGACACAATTCACTCATTTCACCGAAGTCCGTTCGTGTGAACTTTGCCGCATGGACACGTGACACGTAGATCACTCTCAAATACGTCCTGATTTTAATGGCAACAAGCCTTACGTATTAATTGACCGCTTTTTTGCTTTCGTGTATCTTGTTGAAGTTGAAAAGGTTGGTAACCATTCGTTTCTTGATAACGACATATAAATAACGTTTTCCAAGAAACGAACCAACTATTCTAAGGCTAGCAAAGTCTAGATAAGCGATTCTCAACGTGGACCAGGTGGACCACCGGTGGTCTACAGAGTTCCATAAATCCGAAAACTGAACATACCCTGAGTTCACTGACCTATGTGTAACAGAGTTTCGGCTAGTTGTTCATGGGGTGCCAGCATAGCAAAGTCCAAAGTGGTCCATGGATATTTAAAAAGAAGGTTGAGAACTACTGGTCTAAACGTAACCACTAGTAAGCAAGACAGATCCTTGTTTCCATAGCAGTACCTTACGCAATGACACCAAATATAACTTACACGTGATGCAGCGATGAAAACCAAGTATTCGCCCACATCTCCACTAAAATGTTATACGTGATAAAAGTGTTGGCGACTTATCAAAACCACAGGAGAACACAATGCAAGCCTTAGTCTTATTCGGTGGGGGAGGGACAAGGGGGAAACCTGTGACGTCGTCTATCTGGATGATAGCGGTAAACGCAGCTGACAGACAAGCTTCGAAAAATTTTAGATTAGTAAAGAGACAAAAATAACTTTCAACCAGTTTTCGAGTGAGCGCAATTCAAAAACTTTAACAAGTACCATACTTTTCGGACCATGAGGCGCACTTGAAATCCTTCAATTTTTTCAAAAATCGAAAGTGCGCCTTCTGTATGAATGTGGTTGTGCTTTCTCACCTAGGACCAATTGTACGTGGTAAATGTTGCTATTTATTTTATTCCTAGTTACGATTTTTTTGTAAACAGACCACCATGTTACGTAATAAACCAACAAAAATTGCAATGAGCAGTGTATGTTGTTCCGAGAGTAGCTAGCACATACATGGATTGTATTACTCCGCGAGGTTCCTGACAGTATCAGTGCACACTGAATCAAACACACGCACAACTTTTATTTTATTCTTGTCTAGCGGATTAGGCATGTATGACAGATTAAACTCCCATTTGTACGGTAATCCGAGGGAGTTTAATCGGACTCGAAAGAGTTTAATCTGGCCGATTAAACTCCCCGGTATGTAATCTGAGTTTTGCTTCATTTAGTGCGCCTTATAATCAGGTGCGCTTTAACTTATGAAAAAAGAACGGCTCACACTCAATTGTTGATACTGCGCCTTGTAATTCGGCGCGCCTTATGGTCCGAAAAATACGGTACAAGCGCTTCGTGGCTGCCCGCACACATTTTCATGAAGAAATACGAAGGCACGAAACCTGATCGGAATCGGTTGAGATGGCTGCAATCCGTCAAGCAAGTACTCGACTTCATCTTCAAACTCTTTCGCTTCACCTTCTTCCAAGCAGTTCTGGTAGTTCTTGACATGCTTGACGACAGTGTAGTACTGCGACAAAAACAACAGCATTGTCAGCAAAATGCTTACAACAAGAACAAATGTGCATGACCATTTATTTCATAGAACAGCAACATCAGTTAAACTTGATTAACATCAAAAAGACGCGAGAGCAGGGCTTTCCAAACATTTTAGGCCATTGGGCCACTGACCCCTATTTGGGAATCTGTTTCTTCTCGGACGCCAGCCTTATTTCTTATCAATTTTTCAGCCCAACTACAACCGCGGGATATTACAAAACGAAAAATCACTGACATTAAATAAACTTTTATTGCACAAAACAGAAATCACCAATGGGATGGGGAATGCTTTTTACTGCACAATTTATCAATTCTCGGTGCTATTTCTGACAGACAAACTCGTAAGCCAGAGCCCACGGTAAATCCGATTCCGGATCTGCATTTCGTCATCCTATTTATGAAAGCTGAAAATGCTATGTCACACATGCACGTAGTGGCAAAAGGCAATTAAATTTCAGTTGCCTTTTGTGACAGCAATAGATATTTGTCCTCAACGCTTAACCAAAAATATGAAAGAGCTGTTTGAAACTAATCATTAAACTTCGATCAGATGACAATTCGGCTAATTCTTTTGCTTCGCGTCCTGTCAGATACACTTTTGCATTACCATCACCGGATCTCATGCGTGGTACCATTTGGGGTATCGTGAGTGGAGCTAACCATAATCACGAGAGCCCGCCATGTGGTACGGTCCTGGGCAAGGTTGAGGGCCTCGTCTTGGATGATCTCTAGTGGCTTAACTTAAGGTTTGAGCCAGGGGGAAACTTCGCTTAAGGGGGCCCACTAGCCAACACTCAGAGAAAAGCTGAGAATGATAGTGAATCCTGAATCCTAATGTGGTGTCAATGCACAAAAAAATATTTTAAGAACATGCAGCTCCAAGAAGTTGATAGCCACAAGCATCCAGGCTTGCTCTTCCATCACAGCCTCTCTTGGAATTCTCATATTTTAAATCTTCATCAGCGTACTATGCTACATATTAACCGTCTTAGATCTATTTCAAATTTGGTGCCTAGATTTGTTCTTTTGTCGATTTACCACTCATTTATTCTTCCAATTTTTGACTATGGTAGCGTTGTTTATGACACTTGCTCCCAATCTGATGCTTTATTTTTGGACACTGCCCAGATAACTGCAGCAAAAATAATCACAGGGTGCATGAAGACCACAGCCAGTGACGCTGTTTTTAAAGATATATTTTTTGTTAAGCTCAGTAGCAAAAGTTAAAATCAAAATTCCACTTCACTACTATAAGATAATGTTTGGGATGGCGTCACCAACCCTGCAACCTCTCATCTCAAAAATGTTTAAAGATTTATCACCATACATGCTTCGTGACAGTTTAAATGTCCAAATTCCCTTGCCTAAAAAATATACTTTTCAACTCATTTTTTCGGCAAGCTGCTAGCTTGTGGAATGCATTGCCCGTTGTCAAATCTTCTGCTAGTTCTTCATCGTTTAAATACGTCTAGAAACTTTTTACTGTGGCTCAAAGCGTAGCTGCTGACATCTTCATGGCAGCAATCCCTGTAGCACATCGTTACGGTGTAGGCTGCGCATGAGTCAGTGTCCTAAACCTGAACCTGAACAAGCGCACTTATCGTTTGTGGTCATGTGGTAGAAAAGAAACAGATGAGCATCTACCTAATTGTACTCTTCACTGTGCGCTCCGCGTTCACCTCCTACGATCTGCAAAATCAATATTATCGAAAGAAGGTCTGCAAGATTTATTGCCAAGTGTTATATACGATCATTCAAGACTGTTACAACCTGTGCTGTTTGGACATTCTTCGCATAAATTTAACCCCACAACTAATTTACATAATGCTGTCTCTGAATATCTTCAATGCTCTAACCGCTTAATCTCGCCATAACACCTTGGACATCTCTATTACTGTAATTTCTTTATCATTCTGTGATTAATTCTCCATTCATGTTGTTTCCTCGTTGTATAATTTTGTCGTATGCTTGCAGTTTACCAACCCATCTATTACGTGCTTGAAATCTTTTGTTAATTGTTTGTCACTTGTTTGCAATCTTTCGTTAACTGTTCGTCGTGAATTGGTTCGCTCGACATGACGCGACGAAGAGTATATTCAGGCTTCGGTCTGCCGCTCGTCGTCGTTAAAATAAACACGATACAGCAATCTTGATGTGGATGTCTACACTAAAACCCGAAATCACCGGAAGACACTCGGAGAAACGTAAAAAACAACTTACTGAAAACTTAAAGAATACTAAATATCCAAATATAAGCTAAGCGGGGACCCGGTTTTTATATTTGGCTGGTCAGGGGGATTCTTACCCCTGCCCCCCAACGCGATATCGCTTCCAGCCAGACGCCACAGGATCGTAGTCATGGCAATGCCGGATGGGTGCTGTGGTGGCATATGGAGCACATGTCCGTGCCAGCGAACTCAGCGACGGGATGCGAAGCCTATCGTTGCGTTGGAGATATGCTCCCACCAGTGGGTATTGACCAGTTATCGGAGAGCTCTTGCTGTCGAATCCATCTAGCCGCGATAACAGATTCTTGGTGGAAGGCCAGGTCTCAACGCCATACAACAGCACAGACCGCTGCAATGCGCAACTCAGCGGTGCGAGAACTGGCTTGCTGGCGCCACAGCGGGGAGCGAAGGGCCTGCAATTACGCTTGATGCTCGGGTGCGTCTTCGATCGACGTTTGCAATATCAAAGGCGTTGTAATCAAGTCTAAATTCTCATGCGTCTTATTCAAGAAGTATATTTGTTAAATATCCAGAAAGTAATTCAAGATGTTGTTGAACATCAGAAAAAATTAACTCTGCATTAATTAAGGGTTTGCTGGCAATATATTCGCACAGAAAATATATCCCCAAAATTATCATTTCTTCTCCTTTTCAACATTTCAAGTTTCTTTATGAATGATGTTATTTTGTATTGACTAAGCAAAATGTTTGCATCTCTTGAAATGACAACTTCAATTGATTGAGGTTAAAAGTGTATGCCAGATACGCAAGTTTTCCAAGCAAATTTGTTTATTTTTTTGTCATATCTTCACGGACTCAATTTGGGAAACCTTGCACTAGAACATAAGACTTGCCAAATAATTACGCCATTTCTTAGAAAAATACGATATTCAATTAAATTTAAACACCCACTGCAAATTATTTTGCAAGTTTTAGTTTTGAAACCGAACTCAAAACACTAGCAATAACAGATTCGTTGGGTGTAAACTCGCAACTCGATTAGCATCGATTTTCTTCCTTGCCGATGCAATTTGTTCTACGTTCTGAAAATCTAAAGAAGATAATTTCATCTTTCCTCCGAATTGGTTAAGTGGAGCCCTTATCAGAAAAGGTATAACGACCAAGACTTAGCAATCCACGCGAGAAGACATGTTTGAAGTGCAGTTAACTTATGCACAGTTCAACGACAAACATCACTCTCTATCCAGTGTAAGTCGTAAACTGTGCACAATTTTAATCCAATAGGTGGACAATTTTTCAAAACGCACTACCAACATTATTGCAGTGCGCATATCGTTATTTTTTGTGGCATTGGTCTCAATGCAGGCTATTTTGTCAGAAAGAGGAAGGGGTCTATATTTTACCATCGAGTGGACACGGCTCACGTTCTGCGATGACTTCTCGAGGTGAGTTATTTAGTAACCAATCAATTCTACTTATTAACTTATAGCGACACGCCAGAGACAGCGTTGCGTCTTTAAAGAAAAACTGAAGATGTAGTCACGCTTAGTGTAGATTGGCAGTAGGCCTTTTACGTTAGAGTCAGTCACGTTGATTTCTATGGACTATATGCTACGTGTACTGAACAAGGATCCTCTCCTTTTTTCAGAGACGAAAATTCACCTTCATGAATGAACGCCGCACGGCATTGCGACAGTGAATTTAGCGTGTTTTGTGACGAGTGCTATGATACAACAATTCGACTTCATTTCAGTAGTAGTCACGGTTCGATGTTAACAAAAATCCGCTTCAGTGATTAGACAGGTCCAGCCTAAAATAAAAACCATAGAGGTGACATCGGATTCGAAAGCGAACCATTAAGGTGTGTCCATGCGAGGAAAAAGAGCTTTTCAGAGGATTTTTCACTGCACTGTAATAGGATGTAATAAACTAAGGCGTCACCATTAACAACCGATCACCAAAGCATTGATGCCACTTCACGGAAAATATTCGGGAAAGTCTAATGACAAATTTGTCGCCACAGTGTTTATACTCATAGTACGACAATCACCAAAATACCTGGCGCCACATTCTAACGACGCCGAATCTTTTCGTCAGCTTCGAAGGATAACGACGCTGCCAAACTGTCCATAGTGGTTGTGTGGACAAACGCTACCGAAACCCGCAAGGCAAAGCATCGCTCATTACTTGCACAACTCTTAAAGCAAAACATACCGCTTTAACATTTCTATCGCATTTGAGTGACGTGACAATGCTCTCGCCGACATTTTGTGGCCATGTGACGGATCGTGTCAGCCTCGGTATTTCTTCAGCATATTCGTCCGATGCGGCACTAGGTTGTGAGGCGGACTGAGAACCTGAATCCTGCGCAAGAAAAAAATGCAACCAGTGCACTTCCATGCAATGTTTTAATCTGAAGGCCAGCATGTGGTATTGGTAACAGGATGATCACACACCCACGCACGCACACCTTCATCAAAAATAATGCGCACTGTACGAATGTAGAACCAGCCGAAGTAAACAGTTTGTGGAAAACAGTCCAGTGGTTCTCAAACTTTTCTGCACGTTGACCCCCAATTAAAGTATACAATTTTCTGTGGACCCCGCGGCCTAGCACAACAGTTACTAATACATGGAAAGTACGTGTCAAAATAAATTTGAGTACTATTTACTTGAAATGCATGATAAAATAACACACAATCCGAAAATACACTACAGTATTGTTTGTGATGTAACACACAGAACAGTTTTCATAATGTCATCACAATGTATGTTTTAACAAAAAACTATTCAAATCGAATGTACCTTTAAACTACTGTAGCTGAGATTTGATCAGCCCTCTTAATTTTGTTTGATTTGTTGAAAAACGCCGTTTGCATTCCTTGCCCGATTAACAATAATTTTGAATTGGAGGCTTCATATCTCCAGTGGACCCCAGCAGTTATTCATTGACCGCCTGGCCATTCAGTGATCCCCATTCGACCCCGTGGATGGTCCAATCGACCCCGTGGATGGTCCAACTGACCCCTAGGGGTCAATATCGACCACTTTGAGAACCACTGACATAGTCAAACAAACACACACAACAACCACCTTGTCTTTAACCGTTGGTGAAAAAACACGGGTCCGTTTATAATTTATCCAATACTTAAACCTTTTCTGAGCATTGGTTTTTCACGAATTTTCAGGGTTTTTTTATCCAAGCTCACCGATTTGCTTATTTTTTATTACAGAAGACAATACTTTGTCGAGTAAATCTGTAGTCGCGAGTTTAGCGCAGCACAGTATGCGACAAGTCCAGTTTCCTTTCTGAGGACAAAGGAATAGGTGAATTGCTTTTTTCAGTCGTACATTAAACACTGTGACTTTTGACACAGTTTTGATAATTTCTGTGTGAAAAGTATCAAGCAGCATTACAAAAAAATTCCCTTGTGTACGATAAGGTAACACACAAGAAAAAGACTACTTAAGCTATTCCTATGCAAATCATGTGATCAAACACTGCAATTCTGAAGATACTGGGTAATAATGTCTTATTATTGTTTTAATGTGGTCACTTTAACACTATAAGATAATGTGCAAAACATGAGGAGCTGACACTTTCTTCTCAACAGATCCTTTAAATTTTGACAACTCACAATATGAGTACATTGTTCAAGAACTGCTTGCGCATTCAGTAATGCAATCTTTGTGCGTGCAGCCACTTCAGTCAACTGGTTGCACTTCGTTTTGCGTTTTGTTCATATAAGGCTTTATCCACACAGGAACCCCATGAGGATGGCAAATGTTTTTACGTACGCACTCTTTTCGAGTCACGATTTGACCCGGAATTATACTGTACTACGTTGTCTGCGTATCAGTGCTTTGTGAAAGATCAAGGTCCAGAAGTAACATTATAATGGTACACACCAACATATGAACAAACGCACTTAGATTAAGGTAGCACAGTGACAGTTTATTCATGAAACTTAACTAAATTCTCACGGTTTAACACAAAACTTCAGAGTTCATTCGCTAAATTTCTTAATGCAAAGTTCGTAAAACCCTCTGATCAAGTCACCACGCTGGAAATAGGAAGTTAATGTCTGTGCCACAAACCTTTTGTCAGCCCGATGACCTCAGAGGTTTTGTTATGTCATATACATTGATAAATTGCGCCGGAAAAAATATGGAACCAAGTTGCTCCATGCGAAAGACCTACGCTCGATTTGGCTTTATGCGACATCTATTTTTAATTCAACGAAACTACTACAGTTTTGACTTTCAGAAACGCGTCACGAACCCCTGGATTGGGCTCACGCACACTCAGGGCATTTACGCACGCCTGTTAGAGAACCCCCGGGATAAATTAACTGACTCCCTGGCATTAGCATCTGTGATTCGAATTGGAAGTGTCATGTACGTTTTGCGCATATACGGACTTTTCTGGTACAAACATCACAATCAAAATCTGAATCGCACTCCAAATTCCAACCCTGCTTCCAACAAGATTAGCATTCAAAACCTGTAGAACTTCACATCAATTATATTGCGTACCTCTGCAGAGGTGCTTTCTTCTGAGTCTGGTATCCATGGTCGGGAGTTGTACGACGGCTTGGAAAAATTCTAACAATGCAGCAAACATAAAACAAAATATGTTTATTGAAGCATACAATAACTTGGGTAACACGGCGAATGTGACATTCGGATTACATTTGAGCTTTTTGCTAATCACGACCTAAAGTTTGTTCTGAGGCAACTGCTTGTTTCTCATGAGCAAAACATTGGAATATGTTGAGATTGCAAAAGTTGCTGCAAATTTTCAGCTTTTGATTTGCTTGACACTAACATTGCCCAAAAATGCGTCATCTGAAAAAGGCTAAATATTTTAGGTTTGGTCAGTACATATCCACAAAAAAATAACCGAAATGGCTGGACACTATCGGCTTCAAGGGAATCCTGAAACAATTAGCTTGGCTGGGTTCACCCAACAACTGAATTCAATGTTTGGGACAATTCCCAAAGTTGCTTCACTTCAACAAATTTTGTGTGTTCAAAGAAAAAGTCACTGCTTCTTTACCAAGTGTGACCTGTATATGTGCTGCACGTGCTTTTTTGGGGTAATTTTGCAAGGGTCAGATATAAAAAGATTTGTTTTGGCATGACCACCACATACAGTATCTGTCACAAAACAAACCTCAAAACACAGATTTATCCAGGATCAAGAAAAGGTTTTTATGGCTTTGTGGTTGTGGCCTTCAAGCCCCAAGTTTCAGACCTAATGAGGTGCCAGTAAATTTGTGTGACTTAGATAAATACAGTTGCAAATTTATTGCTCATTGCAACTAACCACAGTTCGTGTGTGTTTCTTTCTGTACTTGTTTTCAAGTGTCAACTTTTCACCATGAAAACACAAAACTAATTTCCCTGTGAAATAAACTGTGATGGATTTACTTGTGCCATTTTTTGGCTTACAACTGTGGAAAAATAGATTCGTGCAAGTTTTAATCATTACAGAAGCATGAAAACAGAAACAAGCAGGCAGATTCCTCACAAGCTTGCCGCCAGGCTAAAGTTTATTTTGTTGTGTTAGATAAATGCAGTGCACTTTCAGAAGAATATCAAGTAAACGATAACAAAATTGAAAATCAGCTTGTTAACTTAATCTAAGCCATTTGTCAAACAATCCACATATAATAATGGCAGATTCACTTCTCTGGAGTGAGCCCTCGTGGTTGGCCAAAGGTGATCAAAACAACTGATGTTTATTTAAACTCTGCAAATATGAGGTACCTACATACACAAGGTGGATAGGGAACCCAAAAAAATTCAATGGTCAGTCCAGGTGTAGAATAGACACAGTAACTAAAATTAAAATACATGAGTTAAGTTAAGGTCACAGACAAACTTGCTCCTTCAGAATCAGTGACTTGCTGCCACAGCATGCTATGATGATACAGTCTAAGTTTCTTTAGATCGCATACATTACTCCTTCAAAAAAAAAAAAAAAGTACAGGATGTTCACATTCTAAAATTGAAGGTTTCAATCAAGAACAGGAAGAAATGGGTTGCGTATGAATCTATGTCTACCAGTCTGCATGATACAGAGCAAACTTCTTGAAGACAAAAAACTTCCTTTTCAAATTTTTTCAAGAACTCTTCTTTCTAAATTCACTAGTTTATATTCAAAAAAATCAGGATTGAAGTCAAATATCAGCTTAAAATGATTTTGCAAATCATAGGGAAAAAAGCTTCGTTTTATACTCACTTTGTAATCCCTTTGGCGTGCCAACAGTATTAGCCTACTGGTACCCATCTCCACTAAAATACTGCAGTGGTGGCAAGCCATTTGCAGCATCACACCTGAAGCTTTCTCTAGCACCCATTCATTTGCATCAAGCAAACAGGTGGAAAGACCACTAATATAGTCTGAGTCTTCAGTGTAACCCCGCTGGGGATCAAAACCATCCTACCAGCTTCATATGTGCAAGTCTATCCACAGTACCACTATGCCTGCTGCAAATTACATCATGCAAAATCTTAAGTTTTGCAGGTAGCTTGGTTTTTTATTCCTTGTTCAGCAACTGAGCACTCTCAGTTTGTACCAGAAAAGTGCAATCTTTGCTAATTAGAAAAATATGCAGCAGTCTCTGTTTGAAGAAGCGAACATTAAAAAAATCTCACCACACCACTGGATGCCAACAAATTTCTTGAATTCTTCTTCCGTGAGTTTTTTCTTGCATGGAGATGATCTTTTTGCTCTGGTAGCTGATAAACACTGCTCACCTTGATATAATTCTAACAACACAAAACGTCCAAGATTTACACTGTTTAATTTAACACTTGCAAACAAAACCAAAAAATCAGCCACTGCGATGGTGTAATTATTGCAAATGTAAATGACGAAACTTATGATTTCAACCAAACATGAAATACAGTAAAACTCGGTTAATCCGAATTCGATTTGACCAACGATTTTATCCGGTTTAGGCGAAGATCCGGATTAACCGAAGATGGTTGTTTCTATAACCTGACGTCATCAAAGTACTGCTATATCGGTGAAAAATCACGAAATTGAACACATTTACGGCCCAACAGCAGACTTTCGCAGAAGCAAAATGAGCTTATTGATGCATTTACAATGATACATCAGACTAGTAACAGCCTGTTCCAAGCAGTTATGAACAATCTGAAATTCATAATTTAAGGTTACTTGGCTGCAAAAAATTCTGGGATTTTTGATAAAGGCACAGAGATTCCTACGACTGGTCAATAAACAGTTCTTCTATTTAGAGGGTAATGTTAATGCCTTCCAGACATTAAACCGATTACAATACACTCAGGGATAATCCTCTACACTAGTGTTTTTCAACCTTTTTTGCATCACGGACCACTTTATGCAATAAAAAAATTTTGGGGAACAACAAACAAAATTTTATAATCACAATTATGATGTTTAGTTCTGTTTTAGTTCTTTTAATTTATTAAAATTAACAAGAAAGTCCTATCCGTTTGCTCCTAAAACTAATTACTTTCACAAAAGAAAACATATTTACGCTCATTGCGTTAAACTAGTGATTTTCGACTGGTGTTCGATGGAACACTAGTCAAACTTATCAAATTTCCTGTGGAACACCTGACGATCTTTCACGGAACACTAGTTTTCCGCGTAATACCAGTTGAAAATCACTGCTCTACACAAGCACACTCAACACTGATCAATACACTGAAACCGTAGCGTGGCAGCAATTTGATATGCTATACTTGTGTGCAACGTAATAATCTTTACTACGATAACGAATGTTGCGCGCAGTTGCGGCCGTTATTATCATAATTCTGAACGTTTGTTGGTGATTGTGAGCACGCTTGTGTTGGATCTGAAAGCTGCCGAATCGTTCCTAGCGACCAGTCAGTGCATTTAAGAAGACAACAGCATGGAAATGCAGAAAAGGGCGGATTAGGAGATGTGAATAGAGCAGATTTTATCCGGTATTGGCGAAGATCCAGATCCGGAAAATCTGGATAAACCAAGGATTTTTATAAAGAACAACGTTACAAACCATTCATACCACCAGTTTTATCTGTTTCTGGCAAAGATCCGGATTAACCAAATCTGGATTAACCGAGGTTTATTGTAACTGCAATTTCCATACTGATTTCCAGCAAACGCAATATTAGTTTCATTTATGAATGAGTTCAGAGTCTAATCACCTATTGGGCAGAGTTCATTGTGAGAAGCAATAACTGAGATTCAGTTGAAAAAAATGAGCAAGCTTAAAAATTTCTCAATCTATGTCACATATGTATATATATAAACTAATGAAGTCTAGTACTTGATCACAAAGATTGAAAAAATCTGATTATAAATGGAATGCCCCAATTGTTCTTGCCACTTAATTGGAAAGGATATTATATGAATTATCAAGCTTGCATCTGAAGGTAATTTGCAGAGTTTCATGACCTACTATTTAAGTGGTTCTCAAAGTGGTCGATATCGAGCCCCAGGCGTCAGTTGGACCATCCAAGGGGTTGATAAGTAGTCATGGGGGCAAATGGGGGTCACTGAATGGTCAGGGGGTCAATGATCAACTGATGGGGTCTACGGGAGCAATGAAGCCTCCAATTCAAAAATATTGTTAATCGGGTAAGGAATGCAAACGTCATTTTTCAACAAATCAAACAAAATTAAGAGGGCTGATCAAATCTCAGCTACAGTAGTTTAGAAGAACATTTCATTCGAATAGTTTATTAAATCATCCATTGTGATGACATTATGAAAACTGTTTTGTTTGTTACGTCACAAACAATATTGTAGCGTATGTGTCGCAGTTCGGCAGTTGTTATTCCTTGCATTAGTAACTGTTGGGCTAAGCCACGGGTCTACAGAAGATTGTATACTTTATTTGGGAGTCAACGTGCAGAAAAGTTTGAGAACTACTGTACTATTTGAAGAGTCTGGTCATCGTATCTGATGTTATGACACTATTCAAAAGCCCCTGAGATTTTTGGTAGGATTGTGTTATTTTCTGTCACTTGCACCAGATGTGTACTCTGTGAGACTTTGTGGGTATAAAGTAAAAAAACAAAGTAATTATCTACTTATGAGATTAATTACCTTGTTTGTTTACTTTAGATCATAACTTTTGAACCAGAAACCCCAGCAAGTTATGCAACGTATCAAAAGACTTGGATTTTAGCCTAGTTTCCAATAAAAACTTGAGCAAAATACTACCATCTAGCAGTTTGTGCATAGGGCCAGATGAAGTGGGCCAAAATAGCTTAAAACAACTCCATTTATGATGTCACTCACAAAAAAATGAAACCCAAATCAAAAAAATTATTTTGTCATTGCAGACGC
>Ga0210059_1004909_pt1 | contig 21536 bp, 16 predicted proteins | sample Ectturendosymbi2_FD_188042 | JGI IMG/M metagenome (GOLD analysis project Ga0210059, IMG submission 188042) | Ecteinascidia turbinata endosymbiont from Florida, USA - Sample 2 (SPAdes) (version 2) | ecosystem: Host-associated > Tunicates > Ascidians > Unclassified | place: Key West, Florida...
GGTTCCGCGAGATCGTAAATACATGCACAGAAAGGTGAGCAGAAAAACGCATTCAACGAACGGCGTGAATATTGAGTCACGTGTTACGTAAAACGCTGTGTGAACATGTGAACGGTTTGTGCCCAGCTGGATGGCTCAATGAGCAGTCTATTACAAAGCACTGGTTCCAGTCCGAACGTACTTGTCCATATAGTTGGGCCACTGGCCGCAACAAAGTGATTACATGATAAGTTTGGAACGCATGACCTACTTAGTTGACCGTGACATCTCCAATGGTTCAGTTCGAGATGCATGAATGAATTTTGTCGTGGTTTCAGTGCTGGCAAGCTTTTGGCAGCTTCTTTTCTGCATTGTGTGAACTGTAGTCTAAATCCTAACCACAAATCATGAGCCCTTCTACTACACTCTAAATCGTTGTCTCGGCCTACTGCACCTTCCACATAAACACAAAGTGCAGGTAATTGTATTCGACTAAAGGTAAAATAGCCCCAGCGCGCTTTCACTTCATGAGACAAAACAGGCACTACCATCTATACCAGGGGCGGATCCAGCCAGTAGGTTTAGGGGGGGAGATTTTAGTAATATTTGGCAGTCAAGTCTCATTACGGGTTCACTACTGTAAAAGTGATGAAGTATACTTCATGACACTGCTGTGACAGAACAATGGACGGCAAAATGTCCCTATATCGCGAATGCTATTTTCCGAATTGTTCAAAATCATGGTGAAAAAAAAATCCGAATTGTTCAAAATCATGGTGAAAAACTTTGCTTTCGTAGGTTTTAGGGGGAGCGATCGCCCCCCCTGGATCCTCCCCTGAATTCTATACTGTATATCGCATAACGTTTTTCTGTCAAAAGACAACTCTTTATCTACTTGAAAAAAACATTTTCAAGTGTACTGCAGTTGACAGTATCACAAAACTGATTTTTCATCATTTCAGTCACTGACAGCTAGGCACCGTAATGCTAACAATATACTGTCAAAAATGTATCTGAAATACTGTGACTTCAAAAAATAATTGCACTGCATATTGAACTACCACTGGCTTCATACTTGATACTTCAACACTGGATGAACATTACATAACTCTACACTGTTACACAACAATGCTTTAGCCCAGGGGTCTCCAAACTACAACCGCGGACCAAATCCGGCCAGCGAAGCCATTTCATCCGGCTGGCAAAGCCGTTTTGTCAATACTGAAAAAGTAATACATCTACGAAAAATTGTTGATTTGGTAGAATGTAACATTTCACGAAGCAATCGCATAACGTAAGATGTCTGGCCCTCGAACTCTTGTGTAATAGCTTATGTGGCCCTCAGACAAAAAAGTTTGGAGACCCTCTTTTAGCCAATGATACAATTCTAAGTGAGACACAATCGATGGCTGCCAAAAATTTCCTTGTTTTGGTATTGCATTAACTCAAGTAAAACGTCGCAGGTAGCCTAGGCTACATGAAAGAATGTTGGCAATAGCCATCAATCATACTTAAAACCACGAACAAAAAACGCAAATTGGGTTTGGGTACGATGGCAAGTTAACCACGAATGGGCGTAACGGTATTGTTCAGTTGTAGCCTACAGACTGCCTCACTGAAATGTTGAACAGATTGCAAAACCACATGCCCAGTATGAGTATTACTAAAAGATTGTAGGGCGACCAGACGAGTAGGCCTAGGTGCTTCAGTTTGAATGTCCAAAATAGTATTAGATTTTGCATACATTGAGCAACACGAGATGCAGAAACAAACTTTTGACCGTAGAAAAGCTCAATGCTGTGTCAGCAAAGCGAATCCTCCATGAAACTTTGCAAGAAAAATTGAAGCAACCATGAGTTTCAAATGTGCAAAGAAAATTAAGAAAAAAAAGAACTCTTCCACCGCTCTGCCTTCGCCGATGAAGAAACTTTTTGGACTCTGCATCCGCAAAAAACATGCGGAGTCCGCCTCCGCGGAGTCCAAACTCCGCTTTTTGTCCCCACCTCTGCTATCCACGCACTGAAACCCGATTGAGTGAATAAAGATCCAACAGATTGCATACACATACATATCCACACTTTTGTTAAAATACTTATGGTTGCTCTCGTTTTTATTTTACTGCATAAGACCGCCATTTACCTTGACAGGCAATGATCAGCAATATGTGTTGTAACATAAATCTAACCCCTCGTTTTACTAATGTGCTCAGATTGACAGACATCTTGCAGCGCAGATTATTTAAATCATGTTGAAAAAAATACGTTTGCCCGCAGAGACACTTCTCTATGCGTTTTGAAAAACACTGTCTGTGAAGCCCTAATGCCTTTTTCTGCCTTCTGTTTTGTTTTTTGTGGCCGTTTCAGAACTTAAAGACAAAACGTAGATGGCTTTGAAAATGCATGTGATCTCGCTTAAGAGTGTCAAAATATTTAATGGCAATGAAGCCAGATAAACTGCAAAAGCTTGATTCTGATGGACAAACAAAGATAAGGTTCTCTCATGTGTCCTCTTCAGCGAATTCATTGAGTTTTCAAAGCTGAAGTCAAAGTTATAATTTGTGTCAGTCCTTCAAACCTGCGTGCGCAGCGATGTAGCGGTGGACTTACTAGGGATTGCGTCGTTTTCTGCCTATGATACTGCAGAGAAGCGTGTCCTTATCACAGCTTCAATAGAACAGAAAATTCGTGCAGGTTAAGTGCACTGTTTCAAAGTTGTAAAAGTCGTTCACGCTTCGACCGTATGCATTCTTATAAACTTGCAACAATGATCAATTTACAACGCGTGGATATGAAGCCAACTTTATGTACTGTAGCATTTACCCAGACTTCACAATAAGGCAAGAACGTGGAAACTGCAGTGGTCCACCTGGTGACGCTACTTTTGGGCAGTAAATCCTTTAAATGTTTGCTCGAAATCAAACAGCAAGTCCTTTCACTCGGCAACAAAAATAAAGTAGCTCACTTTAACAGATTTTTGTTCTAATTTTTACGTTAGGACACACATAAAGTGGATACTAAAAAAACCGGATGATATACTTTGTATTTTTGGTAGTGGTCATTGATGGGTTAGTGTTTAATGTCTCGCAACATTGCTTGATGTTTTCCCGACAATTCATGAAAAACTCAGGCTTCATGTTTTCTCGACAATTCATGAAAGCCCACTCAGGCTGTTGACGCAATCAGTTTTATTTTTTTCAAAAATGCCCTTGCAGACCCGGATAAGGCAACTTCACATCTCACACCCACTTACAACGATGAACTTTGCAGAATGCTGGCGTATCCCAGAGGAGGAATCTTCTCATTTAGAACCGGGGAGATAATTTTTTTATACAGTGATCATCAAATGCAGGTACTACAAAGAATTGAGAACTAAACTGGTAAAAGTGAAATTTATTTTAGCCTGTGCATTGGATGAACGTTCAGCAAGAGCTTCATACAATGTTTGATAATTGTCACAAATATCTAACAACCGATGATAATGTTATCACGTAGCCTATTGGAAAAAGACGCGTATAAACAACCTGGAATAGTGTATTTTTTCTTGTTTACCTTCTCTGCCGACTTATTTGTTTAAATCATCAAAACAGGAAACAATTTGGCAACTGGAATTAAAGTTTGACATTTTTCAATAAACTTCCTAGACTTGCTGCGTGCACTTTAAAATGGCAACAAACAAGCAAACGTTTGTCACAGATTTACCAATTTCATCAATAAAAGAAGCTGGGGGTGCTTCGGTAAGGTTGGGAGAAGCGTTGTATTCCATGTACTGTGGCGAGGTTTGTGACATCACAAGAGGTAAACTATAGACGATTTTTGGAAACCAAATATAACGATACATTAAAAGAATTAACGAAAATCTTAAGCATATGAAACAGGGCGCCACCCACTGGAAGTTACTTAGGTACACGTCTATCGAAAGGAGACCTTCGTTGGTTTTGCACCCTCGACAAATTCTGTGTTGAAGCAAAGTGTTTGAAATAGCGACAATGATGACCTCGTAAAGGTCTTTTCTGATCCTGAAAATGTGTTGTTTCTATTATGTATCTTTACTGGAAAGGGACTGACCTTCAAGCAGTAATTTTATTTAAAAACCCTTATACAACGGTGTTGTGCCAAAAATGTTGTTGCGACGAACTATTGAAAAAAATGTTCTGCAACAATCAAGACGACTGGGATCTTTTGCGGGGTGTGGTACCAAAAAAAAAACAAAATAATCGTCAACACGTTTGTGCCGCAAGGAGAGGCGTTTCCCTCTGACTTCGAGCACACACCATCATTGAATTTGAAGCGGTTCGCTATTGCTGCTGCCTCAATTTCGCTTAACATTCAATCCTATCTGTTCACTGTTAGAATTAAAAATATAATTAGAAAAAATATCTCAATAGTGTGTCCTGATGAAACGGGCAGAAAATTTACACGGATGTTGCTTCTGCAAACACATCGCTGGTGAAAGAGGCTTGAAACAACAACCAAAATAAAAATTTTTCATCCGCTCGGACAGAGATGTTTCAATCATCATCACCTTCATCTCAAAAAATATAATCAAATAAAAAATATGTAAGAAGTTGCACAAAGAAAAAGTGTTTGCTACAGTATTTTCGCAAATAACGCTTTTATACTTGCGTTATATTTCCTAACTTCAAACGTCTTTGTGCTAATTTCAGAATTATTGGTTTTCACCTCTAATCGATTCAATCAAATTTGTAAACGCAATGTAGTCCGTCAAAGGCGAGAGAGCAAGTGCTTGATTTCGCAGAGTGTTGCTAACTTCAGGAACTTAAACGCTAAATGCGTTCCTTTCTGAAACGTTAGATCTCTGTTTGCTGAAAGCAGAACCTAGTCTTCAGCTGCATACTTCGTCTGTTTCGATTCCTATGCTGTAGAGTTCAGTGCACCTCCTCTAGCATTTCAGTCTCACTCGAAAGATGCGTTTGACGCGCAGGTCGAAAGAGCAATGTAGCGTAAAAAGTATCAACACTGCAGAGTTGGCAAATTACGTTGAAAAAAGCGACCAGGCCAAAATCACGTTGTGCCAACGTGAGTGTACGCATACAATAAGCTGATTTTAGAAACTAGACGGTTTTCGCATAAACGATGACATGACTCGCAGATAATATTATGCTGGCAGCACCACTACTGCAATTGTCGCGACTGAATGTTTGCGTTTGACCGAAAATGAAACGGTGGCCTTTGGCTCCAAGTTGCGTTGACACTGAACTTAGCCTGTTTACCAAATGTTTATCACGCTTCATGGAGCTGCGCGTTTCAAATTGATTGCTTTTTTAGAGATGTAGTCAGATATTTTCCGATTTCTTAAGTTTTCTGTCTGTCAAGACAAAAAAATTGACAAATGCAACTGCAGATTTTTCATAAATTCCCGATTTGCACACTGTTTTTTAACTTTGTGGATCGTTCACACCGGTATAGCGGTGAACGAGGATATAACTGCAAATGTTTAATGTAGTGTTTTTCAACCTTTAGAAAGATGGTTCGCGCTCTTTTGTTCAACGAAAATTTCATTCGCACAGCCAACACTAGCGTTGCGGAAGAATACCGTAAATTCGGATTAGACTCTGAAAAAAGATATAGAAGTTTTGTTTAAATAACCAAAATAATTAGCTCCTCGCACTCTTTTTTCATTACCAGCGTAGTAACACTGCCGATGTCTCGTAGCTTCGCTAGTGATGCATTAACTTTCGCTTCTGCTTGATTTCGGTTACGCTGTTCAGCGGTTTTTTTCATCCAGCGACTCAGGACTCGTTTGATATCCAGTAAAAAGTACAGCGCATGTTTTTGCAACACCTTTTTCCACAAATCCATAACGCTGTTCAAACGAGAGTCTCTCATCATAAGGTTTCCACACTACGCCTGGTTTCAGCTCAACAACTCCCAACTTTTAGTTGATGCATATAGAACGGATTGAAAATTTGCCGATGTGACATGCAAGCAGGCAGAAGCAAACGGTATTTTCACCAACTGCTCACAACGTAACGAGATACGCGCTCAAAAAAAACCCCGTGGGAAGATTCGAAACCAGACTGCGTTTCTTTACGTTCCCTTAGAGGGTTAGAGAGAGAGGTTAACCCTCTAACCTTAGTGAGGGTTGAAACGCCTTTTGTTGCGACACCACAAAGGGAGCAAAATAGCTTGTGACCTTTGCATGCAAACATGAAACAGCATTTTTTGGTCAGACCGTGAACGGCATCATGAAAAATGAAGTAGACACCGGACCAACTAGATAGCAAGTTGAGGTGCTCTATTCCGCAGGAACAGCATAAAATTCGGAGTGGTTCATATCTTGTTTTGAACATCATCCTTGTCCTGGATCTCATTAAGGCTAAGCTAAACTGTACAGCCGCTTTTCTCAGGCAATTTGTTGGTTTGGTTTATACAAGTATTTTTTTGGAAAAAATATTGTTTGGCTTCAATAAAATCTACAATGTGCATACCCATCAGCGTTTTCGCTTTTTCCGGTAATTTCAGATAGAATCCTTTCGTAGTTATCTGATCCGCTAAAACATCGATTGTTATGAACAATGTATGTCACAATGGTTTTAACATACCAGCATTTCAGGTCATCGATGTTTCCGTCAATGCAAAGTATCGTTGAAAGTAAAGAATTCACTCAAGAAATCGAGTTTTCTATAGGTCTGCGCCATGGCGTTTTACACAGGGGCGGAAACCGTTTGCTTTCATCGTAATATTAAATATTTTCCTTATTTTTGACGATGGTCAATGCTTTGACTTTCACTTGCTGGAGAAAAACACACGTACTTTGGAACTTTCATCATTTCTCCCAAAAATAAAATAAAGAGGAAACGAATGTCACCACTATTTTCGCCTGCCAAAAAGATTAAAAAATTTCGGTGCTTTACTTTTCTACAGATCAACGCTATTCTTTCAAATTTTGCTTCGTTCTTCCACTGTCCTTAGCGTTGCCGTCGCAACCCATTTTCGCCTTCTGAAACACAATTGCCAACACTCGGGAATCATTCATCGCCATGAAAGCTACCCGACACTGGCCTGATTTGTTTGTAGTTTTCGAAAGTTTTTACGCATCTAACCCATCCAAGGATGTACGCAAGGGGGGCGAGGGGTAAAACACCCTTTGAAATTGATTTGTTACAAAGACTTTATTACCTGCACAAAGGATATTAATTGTTTTCGCTTACTTCTTGCTTGTTGATTTGTTGACTTAATGCAAATACCACAGAATGGTTTTGCATGTAAATTTCAAGGAACATTGTGAATGGGCCAAAAAGTAATAATTAGGTTTTGGTGGGAATCTGGGTTATCGTCTGCGTCCAGGAACCATTTCACCACGTTTGCAGACCATTCATCCATTACGCATGTTTAAGATTGTGTTCCGCGATAGGTCACTTTATCCGAAACAATTGTCTTTTTTTGTCTGCAATGGCTGATCAGTGCATGCGCTGACCGCATTGTCTACATTCTACATTACCAATTTCTGTAGCATGGTACAACTGCTGCGCGAGCTAAAAAACAGCAGTTGTTAACATAGAAGCATTCAGGCATTTGATAATGTCCCAGCAGGGAAAAAGAAAAACTAAAAGTTTGCTGGACGTCTATACATAACAAAAAAACGAAAGTTTTCTAGCGTAATTTAAGCACATTCTCAATTCTTGTGTAGTTTAGCAAGATTCGATCTTGCAAACCGGGTTGTGCGCCAGCCAGTACAGCCGCACACCTATGGGTTCGACTGCTCGTATTCGACGAGACATTATCGCAGCCTGGTTTTGTAGTTGTAAATTGCTCTGACGTCGTGATGAGTGTGTTTCACACGCCTGTTTCAACGCGCAGCCTGATATTTTGGCAGTTATGAATTGCTGTTTCGTAGCGTTGAGTGTATTTTCCTCCGATATCCTAACTTGGAATGCTGATAGTTCATATTCAGTGCAATGACACATAAAATAAGGAGAGCGCGTGTAAAAGAATATGCATATTGTGTCAACAAACTTCACGAAAACGGTGCTTTGGAAAAATGAATATTACGTCAATTGTGACGTCACAAACAGCGCACGCCAAACACAAATAACAACCACATGCCATTGAATGAAACCCACAATACAAATTTTCTGCGTACGCCACTGAGCCCCTCCGATTAGTTCGCATGCAAGGGCGTACGCAAGGGGGTGGGGTTAAACGCCCCCCTTGAGCTTGATATTTTACAAAAATGTTATTACCTTCGCAAGGAGATTAATTGTTTTCGCATACTTTTTGCTTGTTAATTTGTCGACTTAATGCAATTACCACGGAATAAATTTGCATGCAAATTTCAAGGAACATTGCAAATGGGCTAAAAAAGTAATAATTAAGTTTTGGTGGGAATCTGGGTAATCGTCTGCGTCCAGAAACCATCTCACAACATTCTGCAGAACTTTCGTCCACTAAGCATGCTTAAGATCGTGTTCCGCGATAGTTCATTTTGTCCGAAACCATTGTCTTTATATTGTCTGCCAAGGGCGTACGCAAGTGGGAGTTGAGGTTAACCCCCCACTTTAGTTTGATATGTCACAAAACTTTATTACCTGCGAAAAGGAGATTCATTGTTTCCGCATACTTTTTGCTTGTTCATTTGTCAACTTAATGCAAAAATTGTAGTTGTAAATGCTCTGACATAGCGATGAGTGTGTTTTGCCCTCCTGTTTGAACGCTCATCCTGATATTTTTGCAGTTATGAACTGCTGTGTCGTAGCGTTGAGTGTGTTTTCCTCCGATATCCAACTTGGAGCGCTGATGTTTTAGTTTATATTCAGTGCCAAGGACGTACGCAAGTGGGGTATTGGATTAAAAAAACCCTTGAGCTTGATTTTTTACAAAAACTTTATTACCTGCACGAAGGAGATTAATTTTTTTCGCATATATTTTGCCTGTTAATTTGTCGACGTAATGCAAATGCCACGGAATAAATTTGCATGCAAGTTTCAAGGAGCATTGTAAATGGGCCAAAAAGTAATAATTAGGTTTCAGTAGGAATCTGGGTTATCGTCTGGGTGCAAAAACCATCTCACCACTTTTTGCAGACCTTTCGTCCACTAGGCTATGCATGCTTAAGAGTGTGTTTGGCGATAGTTCACTTTATCCGAAAAATTGCATTTATTTTGTCTGCTAAGGCTGATCAGCGCAAGCGCTGACAGCATTGACTGCATTAGGCCTACCAATTTCTGTAGCACAAAACTGTTTCACGAGCTCAAAAACAGCAGTTGTTAACATAGAAGCATCCATTTATTGTGTCTCAGCAGGAAAAAAGGAAAACAAAAAGTGTGCTGGACTTCTAAAAATAACAGCAAAATCGAAAGTTTTCTTGCGTACTTTATGCGCATTCTCAATTCTTGTGTAGTTTAGCAAGTTTCGATTTTTCAAACCGGGGTGTGCGCCAGCCAGTCCACCCGCATTTACTCTATGCTCGACTGCTCATATTCGACAAGACATTAGCGCAGCCTCATTGTTCCGCTGTAAATTACTCTGACGAATTGATGAATGTGTAGCCTAACTTGGAGCGCTAATAGGTTATATTCAGTGCAATGACACATAAAATAAGGAGAGTGGATGTATAGCAAAACGTGCATATTATGTCAACGAACTTCGCTAAAACGTTGGTTTGGAAACAAGACTATGACGTCAAATTGTGACGTCACAAACAGCGCACAACAAATACAAATGACTACCCTATGTCACTGAATGAACCCCCCCATGAAAATTTTCTGCGTACGCCACTGATAATTCATACATAGTATTGACTAAAAAAATTGTAATTCAGTCTTACGAAAAGATCACACAGCATATTGCAGCCAATAGCGTATTTGACAGGGAGGCAGAGGGGCGAATCGCCCCCTGGCAAGCTAAATGTAAATAGTGGCCCCCACTTAGCTTATACTTCTGTTTTAGTGTTCTTTCGGATTTCAGCAAGTTGTTTTTTTACGTTTTTCGGAGTATTTTCCGGTGATTTAGGGTTTTGTTATAGCTATCCATATCCGTATTCGCCATCGTTTATCAGGTTGTGTTTTTGGATATTGGCTTGTGGCCCCCCTTACAGTGCAAGTGGGCCCCTTTCAGCAAAGCTTTCCTCCTAAGCATTGTTTAGAGCATTTTTAATTTCTGTTTCTAGTTCGGTAGGCATAAAAAATTGGCGCATTTATATCAAAAGGGATACGTTTGCGGGTGCAGTTGCCCCAAACTGCTCCCCTGGATTCGAAACTGTGCGTAAAGGTCGGATTCTAACAGCCACGGACTTAAACTCGTCTCAACCAGATTCTCACTAAAATCCTCTTGCCTGAATCGCAGCAGCACGAACAGTCTTAGGTTTCCTACAACGTGAGAAAGGACGAAGTCTTGAACATGGCATGCGAGCGTTCTTGTTCTGTCACAACATCTGGCCGTCCTGTTGTGTCACAATACCACAGTTTTGTCATAATACTTGATGGTGCTGGCGCAACTCGCCCTTCATGAGATGAGGGCGCTGTGTTGATGCAGCATTGCACTTAACGGTTGTATGGGGCGCAAAATATAGGTTCAAGAAACTGTAAGTCAGAAATTTTTATTTTTGCTAATCAATTCTTGCGCCCCCATCAAACTGGTGCCCATGGCACGAGCCATGCCTGTCATACCCTAGATACGCCACTGTCTGTGTGAACCATCATTTCGTCGAAAACAACCAATACACTCTTTTCCTTTGTGGGATATTTAAATAAATGCTGAGCATACTTTTGCACGATTCTAATTGCAACTGTGCAACAGCGTGAGTATTGGTTATCAGTGGTGGACTTAGGGTTGGGGGCCCGAGACAAGGCTGAAAAGGGAGGATCTGATGTCATCATACTTGGCCAAACGCAATGAGACCTTTTGATCAAGCCTAGGTAGGGGATATGCGAGCGACGGTGATATACACTTCTCTATACCACATTAGGGGTTATGATTAAAGCATGGCGGGAGAGCTAGTCTCAGTGTTAAAGTTTAGAATAATGGTTACATTTAGTGTTGGTTTTCCAGGATAATTTGGCGGGAAATCTTTGGCGAGTGTTGTGTAGTGTTTGCAAAAACTTACATGTGTTCATTGACTAAAAAATGCCGTATTAAACAAAGAATAAAACAGGTCTATGTTTAAACACAACTGAACGTTTGTGATTTCAATTCATATGACTTTAAAGCTGTGGCCCCTTTTTCACAGTCGTCCACACTACGGTATATTGTGAGAAGCTTCATTCTCTGACAGTGAAAAAATTATCATTTGGTATAAATTTTCGCTCTTACTGGATAGGGTCTTTTCAGAATTTTTTGGAACAAGTTTTAACCCACAGTCTATTGAAGTTCGTTTGAAGCGTTTTGTTTCATTATGTACACATTAGAGATGGTGGTCAGGGCCTTGTGAAAGCAAAGTAGGCTACTCACACATTATAGTGGCGGTTTGGGGCCCGTTGGAAAGCAGAGCACCTACACATTGCAGTTGCTGTTGGGGGCCCGTTTGAAAGCAAGGTGGTTACACATTACAGTTGCTTTGGGTCCCTTTGAAAGCAAGGTATCTGCACATTACAATCGCTGTTGGGGGCCCCTGTGAAAGCAAAGTACTTATACACTACAGTTGCTGGTGTGCCCTTTTGAAAGCAGAATACCTGCACATTGCATTTGTTGTTGGGGGCCCATTTGAAAGCAGTGTAGCGTACTTACACATTGCTGTTGGGGCCCTTTGAAGGCAGAGTACTGAATTATGATGTGGTTCGGAAAATATTATATGTGCGCATAATACGTTTTTCACCAAAAATGAGGATTATTTACGCACGAAACACACTGAAGGGGGACCCTATTCGCCTCCCCTTGAACACACCACTGTTGGTTATAGTTGTGAACTTTTCACTTACTGACTACTGCCACATGTGTTTTGTATAAATTTGACCTAAAACAGAGCATCTCCATGTACATGATTGTCGAAAAACTTAGAACTTCTGACGAAGCGTCACTGGCCTTAGATATTTTCTAGGTTTGATACATGTGACACATTGAAATAAGTTTTTTCCCAAAATAATCGATAAATTTGCAGAAGTACAGGCAAGAATAGTTTGTGTTTGAAGTTAGGTAATTGGATGTAAAGCATCACATCGCAGTACTGATGTATTTTCTGTTAACTTTTCAGGGTATTATATCCAAACAAATATTATAAGAGTTTGCAAATTTTGGTTGTCTAGTAGTTTTGCATAAAATCATGTGCTTTTAGTTTTTCATATGCATTCTTATTTCTGTCTATCTTCATTCGTGAGTCTGCTCTCCGTTAGTTCTTTATGACTTAGTAAACCTCAAAACTATGGAAATGCATGCGCCAGAATCCCTACAGCTCGCACCAGCGGTGATTGTAACCAGACCTGACGAGAGGGTAACAAGCGGGTACGCTGCATTCTGGATCTTTAAATTGCTCTGACAAACACATGCTTCAGAAAGCTAGGTGCAACTCTGGTTATTTTATGCTGTGCTATCAGATTTTTGTACCTATAAAATTTTGTCATCAAAATTCATGCAGATTTTCGGAGATAATCAGGTAACTTTTTGTCTAGTTTTTCCATTTTCTTTCACTATACCATTCGAATGCAGTGCCGCAGTTTGGAATGTCACAATAAAACAGTTTGAATGTTCAATCGTGGCCGAAATTTGAAAGTGGGATAGTTTCACGCGAAGCGTTTAGATTCTTAAGTTCACGATGTATAAATTCTGGACAGCAGTAATGCGAGATTTCTGAGCGTAACGTTTCCTGTTTTCGAAAAACGCTGCACAGATCGGTGACGTCACATTCCGTTTTGCAACAGTTGCTGCAACACGCGTACGAACTGACGCCGATGCGGCGTTATAAAATTTGCCGACATGCGCGATTGTCAACGTTACAGTCAGACGTGAAAAACGGCTTAGTCGGATCGAAACAGAAACTCGAAACAGTTGAAAATTAGTCTCAACAATTTACATTATCGCGAAACTGTCGAAAATATTACCATTACGCAAAAATATGAAAATTATCCAAAATATTTCAATAAATTAGAAAAAAATTCAAAAAAGGTAGGGCTTCGGGGCAAGGGTGAATCCCGTCTGCAACTTCTGTTCTTGCTGCTTTTGGCAGTTTCCTTGCAAAAATGTCTATCGTGAGCCCCACCTGATACTGCTGCCTATAATTAGCTACGGTTGTGTTGATCATCAAAGTCTTTTGACACATTGCATTAACAGCAAGCATTAAAAAATCTGCAGGTTTTTACTAAATATTATTTTACTTCACAAAATGCTCTGCAAGCAGACATTATGTCGTTCAAAACGGTAACAAGGCCTGAGATGACCATGAAACGACGCTTTTGAGAAAACATGGATTCATGAAAGGACTGCGTGTAAGCCGAAATGCAGCACCTGTTAGTGAACGCTGAGAAACTCTTCACGCGGTTTCCATCCACAACCGGAAAGATTGCCGATCACACTCACTTTCTCGTGAATGGTTATTGTTCCTGTTTTCCATTATTTCGTGAAACTAATTCGAATAGCATACGAAGACGAAGAGCCGCTTGAAAAATCATTGAGCAGTTTGCTTAAATGTGTAGTAGGTTTGTTAACATTAATGAAATTCGCGGTCTCATTAAAACAACTTTTAAGCCACGCAATGATAATGTGACCGTAATTTTGGTGCCACGAACTGCATATTCGCAACAGCTTTCTTTTCATGGCCAAAATTAGTTGACCGGAGACAGTTTAAACAACTTCAACCGACATACGGCGCCCTCACGCCGCTAAATCCTTGCTAGCACGATTGATACCCGCGCCTGAAGCTCAACCTGGAAAAAAGAAATGTAGCTGTCACTCCAGCAAGACTATCGAGCAATGTGTTTGTGATCTGAAAGCGTGCTGCAAAACAGCCGTCAAAGCTTTGCTGTGTTACACGCAGCAGGACAACCAGACCGTAATGGAAACCACCTGTTCCAACCTAATACTGCATGCATAGAACCAGATGTGTTTTATTGTCAAATCAAAACTAGCTATGGCTTATCACTGTTTGCTGTGCACATGCTTGCCATGTGAAAGTTAGGTTTTACTACAGATTAATTAAAAGTTCTGGGTTAGGTTTTACTACAGAAGATTAATTAAAAGTTTTAGAAAAAAAGTTAGGTTTTACTACAGAAGAAAAAAGTTAGGTTTTACTACAGAAGAAAAAAGTTAGGTTTTACTACAGAAGATTAATTAAAAGTTTGCTGCAAGATTTCGAGGAATCAAACGACTGGGCTTCGCTTTTATGACTCAGCGATAATTCGGACATGCACGTAGCTGTGTTCAAGCAATTAACTTTCACGCAGTCGAATCAATCAGCAATTTTTTAAATTAGGAAATTGATTCCACGTAATTATACGTATCCTCATTCCTGAAATATACGCAAATGGCTTCGGGTGAAACACTAAGCACGACCAGAGGAAGAAATAAGACTAGGGGCACGAGCAGAGGAAGAAATCAGACTCGAGATTGAAGAGAAAGTAAGCAAACTCTAAACCAGCTATGTCCAACCGAAATTGCTTACTGAACCAAAATTATGTCACTATCTCAACCAGGGCCGCACATTTAATGACATATCAACGAGGGGCGCACATTGAATGACTTACTTTGATCTTAGCAAACTAAATTTAATTTAAGCTAACGTACTGAAAGCGTTCGAATCCTAACCGCCATGGTAACGACTGTTTGGCACCTTTAACCACTTCGTAAGTGTGATTTCTAAGGCAAGTTTAACGCTAATGTAACAAGGGTAGAAATGAGAAAACTAATGGAAAGTTTGCACCAAGGTGTCAGTGGACATATCTAAATCTCCCAGCACGCAGTACAGACGTGATAAAGTGACACTTAGGATCACCTGCATCAAAAATGTCAAATTTGAGATTATCAAAAAATGAACAGGTTGTCAGTATGTACGCTACTTGCACTCCAGCGAAAACCTAAACTGGGCCGCATGCGACCCGCGGATTGTTCTAAACTGTTTAGCTGCTCTAAACAGTCTAAAGTTTGCTTGCTTTCTCTGCTCGTGCATTGGTCCTTCAGCATTTCACCCATAAGCTTTTTCGCGCAGATTTCGCGACTGAGGATGAGTTAGTTATGTGAAATCGATTTCCTGTTTAAGAAATATGCTTGTAGATTCGACTGCGTCACCTTTCTGGAGACTAATATTAGAACAAAATGATCACAGAGATATTTCACGTATATGTTGGGAAAAAGTTGATCTTGTGAGAAAAAAATTCGAGACATTAGCAGAGCTTTATATCTGATGGATGTTTAAGTTTCTTCGCAGTTTGCTTTTTGAAGAAAGGTGACAAGTGGAGTCACTATTGGGTTTAAACGTATTTCATTACTCCTCAGACAGGAAGGAGTTCTTATTCCACGTTATTTCCTTGAAACAATGCGTGCGGCTTGTGTTTTGATTCTGAAGCAACTGACATCAACAGCAGGGTTGCCAGATGTTCTACAGAGGAAAGGTCCAAATGTATTCACAAATTGGTCCAAATTAGGTCCAAATTTACAATTTTTTTGGCCTTAAGAAATAGCAACATAAAAAACATAGATTATAACAACATAAAAAACATAGATTATAACAGGTCCAAATAATTTTTTTTGGTCCAAACGTGATTGAAATGGTCCACATTTTGCAAATTTGGACCTAAAAAAGTCCAATTTGGCTACCCTGATCAACAGTGCTTTAGCAATGTTGTTCATCATGTTTTTTTTCGACGTCAGTATTGTTTTCTCCTGTATTCAACTCCCAGCGGCAGTGATTCTCTCGCGAGAGTGGTCCGAAACAAGTTTTCCGTTAGCTAGTGCAAATTCCCGTTGTTTGAAGAATGGCTCTTTGCGCGCTGACAGGAAGCAAAAACAAGGTAAATCTTATTTATTACATTATGTACAAAAATTTGTTCAGTCTAAGAAGTTAAGAAGTCAGTATTTTACTAAATTTACCGTAAGTAGTAAGCGAAGGTTTTCAATTTAACGCTGTCTGTGTCCAGAAATTTTTGTTTGATTCTTTTTGTACAGTTACGTAACAAAAGGCATAAGATTGCGCTCAGCAATGTTGCCATTTTAGCTGATTTTCTGCTACATCTTGCAGGATCTTCTCACTGTTAGCTGCAAAATTTTCAATCTAGCAGTTAGCTAATTTTCTAGCAGGATTTTACCAACCGTTTGGCAGGTTTAGCAGGTAACAAACTCCTAACCAAAAACCTATTCTAAAAGTTTTTCAAGAAGAAATCTTTACGCATATACTTATCTTCTCCATGACGTTTTTAACTGGGTAACACCAGTGGCGATTCTAGAATGAAAAAACTAGGGGGGCACTGCGGGGCCGAGGAAAAAAGTGGGGGCAACATAAATGTCTCCCCTGCATGGTGACTTTCTGTTGTAATGAAGATTGATTTACTATGATTAACCCTACGAAACCCAACAACGGCTTGTGAATATCGTCAGAACCGTCGCCAGAACGTCTTCAAATCCTTTAAAATTTTGCTGGCTGGAAGTTATTAGCTGTATATGTCAATCAAATCAACTTGTAAAGTTCCTTCTTGTTTTCAGATATAGCCTACGTTATGCAAACGATAGATAGTAAAATCGATTGTATAGGGTCGCATTAACGTGCAGATATTGGAAAAAGGGTCGCAATAAAAAAAACTTGGGAACCCATACAATAGATCAACTGCCCCACGAATGGACGTCTGACTGAAATGGTGATGATACGGGTTTGTAAAGAAGTGATAGAGAGTTGTTTCTCGAGGAAAACCACTTGTTCTTGGGCCACCCAGGTTGAGAGTATTGTCAGGAATCTCGGGCGAGGCGTTGAGAACTGAAACCCCATCAAACAACTATCTTCTACAGCCGTGGTTCTCAAGCGGGTGCCACTTGGCTCACTAAGGGAGGAATTTTTTATTCCTGCGAGGAAGTTTCTTCCAGGGAGGAAAAGTTGTGGATGAAAAAACTTTCGGTTTTATCATGTTCATTAAACACACAACAATGTATTTGTAAATTCGTTTGTTAAAAAGTTTGATCTGGTTTTAGTCACCCTCAGTATATTGATCAGTGTTGCTGCCCGCCACCTGCCTCTCTTCAATGAAAGCTATTGTATTCCGACTATTTCCATTGCCCCTTTTTTGAGTGGCCTTGCAAAGAAACTTGTTGATATGTCTGGTGACCCCAGGGAGTGCCAGTGGCTCCACCAGCGCCTGTCCCTGTCTGTGGTCAGAGGAAACGCTGCCAGCATGTTGGCCTGTGTGCAAGCGTGATCTGACATTATCTGTTTTTTTGGTTGCGTTTAATGTACTGACCAGCATTGCTGCCTGCCGCTTGCCCCTGTGTCAATGTATAGCTATTGCCGTCCGAATATTCGTTCTTTCTGTAAGTTTCATTGTTCCCTCAGTTGTGCAGTGTTACCTTGCGCCTTGGCTATCTATCTTGTCAATCGCACAGCCTATGATGAGACTACAGCGTGGTGCTATGTTCCACATTGCTTGAAGTTGAAACCTCTGAGGCATTGTTTACGTTTCCTTTATTATTCTTTTGTAAATTGTTTTTTGCAATGTTTTAATTTTATCCCTGAGATCAATCTTCAAAAGACACCTGGAACAATGTCCAGATAGTGTGAAATTTTTGCAATTACCTTTTTTATGTTTGTTGGGGAGGAATGACAGTGCTTGGGTTTGAAAAGAGGGAATATGAAAAAAACTTTTGAGCACCAATGTTCTGTAGCTAATTGAAGAACAATTTACTTCGCCATCTGTTTAATATCCCCGTAGTTAACTTTTCAACTTATCAAGAGTGTGCGGTAAATGTTTACCAGATACTGTATTTTCCCAGTCGATAACTATGGTCACTGCAATCGAAGGTGATTGTTGAAAGTCTTGGATGCTCGATTTAAGAAGCTCAGCACGCTTCCCGTTGATTTTTTTTCAATACTTCAACTGGTGTTGCTCCGAAACGCTCTTAATCCAGGTGCTCGAAAATTGCAACCTCAACTCAATTTTGCCTGCGAGTTATTAAATAACCTGTCGTTAATTATAGGAGTAATAGTGGCTTCGTGAAGGTTAAATGGACCACTGTAAAAAATACAAGGCAATAACCATCAATTTATTTGATCTGAAAAGATTGTCCAGGCTTGGACTTCTCTGTATGAATATTTTTCTGAAAGTAATCTTTGAGTGGCTTCCAAGATTTTGTCTTTGGCTGGAACGTTCGTCGGTTTGAAGTTTAAGTACAGTGTGTGTAGTTCGGATCAAGTTGTGTGCGGAACTGCTTAAGGCCCAAGACTGCTTGTTTCACTTTGGACATGATAACATTGTTTGTATGTCTACTGTGATGCGCTCTGTCTCCGTTTCGTATGGAGGTTTCATGTTTTACGTGTATATAGCCCATAAATTTTACCTTCATAATAGCGGGCGTTCCACGTCTAAGTTCTTCATTTGTGGTTGTATGTACAACCAGATGCTTGTTTTGGAGCATCACTTATGACAGGCATAACAACATGGGTCGCATCAAAAAGCATGGTTGAAACTTGTTGAAATTGAGGGTTTTTTGGAGTCTTTAGTTTAGCCAAAAGTGGGTGCTTGGGCTTACTTGCCAGTCTAGGTTACTCCTTTCCTAGCCTACTCTTCTGTTACACTCTGTCATAAGCAGGGATATAGCGCTAACAAAAAAGGTGTCGGAACGCGCCCAAAAAAATAACCATTTTGAAACAGCTTCGGACTAATCTTAAAGCAAAACATGAAAAAGGTGTAGGAACGCCGTTCCCGCGCGTTGCCGCCCCGCTACACCCCTGGTCATAAGTCAGATGAACACAGTAGAGCTATATCCACAGACGCCAAAACACTCGAAGTGACTGAAAAACACGATAAGCACGTTTTACAACTTACGGCTAGCTGTGCCTAGTTTTACTAGCCGATAATTTCTACGTAAATTGTCTTGCAATAGTCATATTTCCAGTTTTTTTACAACAGAACACATTTCAGTAGGATTACGTTGTTTTACTCACGGTGCTAACTAAAAGCTTGTAAAACACATGATAATGGATTGCCATATTTTTGCCTGCGAAACAATGCTTTGGCAATGCTTTACCGAAGGCCATGAAGACTTGCTTCAAGGCAATTTTGCCAATAATAACACATACGGTTGGAGGGATTTGTGACAGTTGACAATGAAATTTAACTGCGCAAAACTTGACGGAAACTTGCAATTCGCTATCGCCGCGAAGTCGATGCGATGATTTAGTGGTAGCAATGTTATGATTGTTGGGCCAATTTTACTAACTTCAAAGAAACTGAAGTCTTCCTCTTGGAAAATTGGAGTTTGACCGATTGGGTATTTTCCGATAGCTATGTCAATCTTGATTGCTTTCGACCACTATCGGCATCATAAAACTAATTAATGCATACTATATTTACTGAAGCTACAACAACTGATATTGATATGATTTTGCAAGTTTGGTTGCAAATCTGAAATAATAATTGGTTCGTTGCGACTTCCGACCTTTACTTTTTTGCCTAATACTAGAAGATTGCATATTAATTAGGCTAGGCGTGGGATGGCAAGAAAACGTGGTCTTACAGTACAGTACAGTACAGTACAGTACAGTACAGTACTTACTTAGTTTGATCAATGCTCTGTCCATTATGCATATAGTGATTTACCGTTGTGATGTTCCCAGGTTTGACTCTACTGTAGCTTTTAAGTTGCTTACTAAATATATCATGGATAAGGTTAAATAACCAAATTCTTTAAAAGTTTGAAGGATTCGGAATGAATTTGCTTCTGAGTTAACGTCAACACCAAAGGTTGAATTATTTTGCACTTTTCAAACGCAGGAAGTTGTTAAGCCAAAATAAATTAGAATTTGTAAATTTTAAAGTCAAAATTTCAAATTTTTAGGTCTAAAGGTCGGTTGCCCTATAATCTTCATGAGAACGGCAATGCTTGACTCCCAGCCAAACCAGTCACAATATGAGTGGTCTTGGATATGTGGTGCAGTGAAGCGTTTCACAGAACCATGTTACAGTAGTTTGACTGATGCGTGACCAGTCCGATATGTGTTTTATAACCTTTGCTACGAACTATGGAGTCGAAAGTGCATCAACTGCTTTGATTCGAGAGCAACAAATAATGATTTATTGGAATCACTGAAACATTTGAGTATGTTTTAACCTGCAGAAATCGCCCCCCAAATCTCGTAAATCACAAAATAGACCCCACAACGCGTGAAATTGCCCCCTTGGAGGCGATTTCGCCCACATGAAGACCACTAATCTACGTCTATAACAGTGGTTCTCAGGCCTTTTTTAGCTTCTTTGGTCCGCGGGCACTTTTTTCTCTAATTGCACCGTGCAGACGCAGTTTATGACGAACGGTTTCTTCCCGCACTTTTTTCTCGACCTTCATGTGTGGGAATGAATGATCAAAGATATGTGTCTGACAAATTTGGCAAATACTATAATGCCAGAAAACAGTTTTCCTAAACATTCTCTGACTTTTATGGCAATAATTTTTATGCTAATTTTTAACATGCCAGTATTCATTATTGAGAACACAGTCTATTTTGCATTTTTTATCAAATGAATTCCCAAACGTTACAGAGAAAATACAGCTCAACATTAATCATTGTGAATTTTCATTCTGATAGCCCTCTAATTCCGAAAAGCTACTTACCAGCACAGAACTATGTTTTAACTGAAATATTACTTCTTGTTTTCAACCATGAATCAAAAGGAATCATTTCGTAGTTAAGCATCAGAGCCTATCATCTCAGAGGATTTATTTAGTCTACTAAGTAGGCAACGTTTTTTCCATTAAAACAGATCTTTTTCCAATTGTCAAACTTTAACAAACGAATAGTAGGCCTATGGAAAAAATTTGAATTATGAAAAACATGAAGTACCGCATCGAAAAATCTATATTGCCAATAACATTGCCATTGTCAAAAAGTTGTTGCCAAAACTTTTCTATAAACTGTACAAACACTTGCCATATTCCTAGTCAAACATCTGCCAACCCTGGTCCAACATTTAGCCATTTCGTGTACAGGACAAGGGTTTTCCCCGTTGTTTTTCTTGCTGCAGAAATAGTGCTTGACATTTCTTGCGATAGAGGGCCATTATTTCCGTCTTCGTGGGCCATTTTTGCAGAACCAGGACAGAAGTTTGTCGAAACCTGCTTACATTAACGAATTGCATGACGTCTAAATTGCTTTCACCAAATCGCCTTTCAGCTGTACTGACGATTAACGTGAACCAAAACTCGAAAGCACCAACAGCTTTTATTTGTAACAACAAAGCAAGTCAAAACTGTCAACATCAGAACTAGCTAGCACGATGAATAGCTGAATGCCTATGGTAATGGTTTATTGTTTCATATGACTCAGCCAATAAGCAGAAGCACCATAAAAACCATCGCATGCAGTAAACCAACCATTAGCGAACATTAGAGCAAATGAGAATACAATGGCACAATAGCTGATCAGTGTAAACAAAGAGGGGCGCTGTGTCACATAGGATTGGCGAAAGACCGTGGCGG